>Ga0081540_1001449_pt1:7500-12500 | contig 20509 bp, 17 predicted proteins | sample TabmetS2T1R1_FD_71024 | JGI IMG/M metagenome (GOLD analysis project Ga0081540, IMG submission 71024) | Tabebuia heterophylla rhizosphere microbial communities from the University of Puerto Rico - S2T1R1 | ecosystem: Host-associated > Plants > Roots > Rhizosphere ... | reverse complement strand
CATAAAAATGAATTGATTAGATGCAAATACAAGAAATTCTCAGATAAAAGAAATCTAAAGAATTGTAAAAATGGATACTCTTATGTTATCTACTTGAATCAAAAAAACCTCTCAAAGAAAACATCATTTGAATTTGAATAAGGTAAAGTAAAAAACCTATGGGACGGAAATAAATAGACCCAGTTCACTTATCACGATGAATTATATTTGTTTGATACACTATTGTCAATAGAAATGTTGAGAAAAGAATACAGTGGAAAAAAAAAAAACAAAACAAAAGAAATTGCATTGAAATTTTTTTTGAAATTCTTTGAATTTCAATTTAACAATGCAATAATATTCAAGTCTTGGATTGACACTACATATCTAATCTACATAGATACAAAAAGTATAAATGAAAGAATAAAGAAGAATTGAAAAAAAAATATCGGATTTTTGAGTCCATAATGTATTTCATCAATCTAAGTGGAATAAGCAAAGTGGATTCCTTGTTGGTTAGTCAAGTTCCAATGAAAACCACACAATTGAAGGAAATGTCCGAATTTGATATTTATAAGATCAATAAACTACGGTTTTGTCGTTATAGACCATCGGATTCGACGTAAACAATGATAAATAGATACGAATACAGCAGAAAAAAAGGGGGGGAATCAAAAAAACAAGTAGAGAAAAATTATACAAAGTTATATACAAGCCGCTACCCCCCCTTAGGTATTTCTTTTTTCTTTAATTGAATTTCATTTGATTAGACGGAAGTTCCTTAAAAACTTCCGCTTTCTTTAAAAGATTCTGAACAGTTCCTGTGGGTTGAGCACCTTTTTCAAGGAAATATAGAATAACAGGAACATTTAAATAAGTTTGATTCTTCATTGGATCATAAAAGCCCACTTTTCCAAGATCTTTTCCTTCTCTTCGGGATCGAACATCAATTGCAACGATTCGATAGACGGCGCATTGGGATAGATGTAGATGAAAAATACCCCCCCTGGAACCGTATAGGAAGTTTTCTCCTCGTACGGCTCGAGAAAAAATGATTTGATTCAAAGGTTTGTCTATGTATGCAATTCTAAGAAATTAAATCACAAATGGGCCTAGAAAATCAATTAGACTATGATTTCAGTCTTTTTTTCTTACTGAAAATGAAAAAGAAACCATTTGTACTCATAACTCAAGTTGGATAACTCTCAAATAGCTCAAAGGAAAAATCTTTAGTCAATTTCATTTATTGAGTGGTCTTTACTCCCTTTTGTTTGTCTCGTTTAAATTCTATTTAGATTCTTTAGTCTGATCCAATTATTGAGACTATCGAGACAATTAAAATGGTCTTTCCTTGTTCTTAGATCCTTTATCCTTATTTTAAATCAGTGGGTTTAGACATTACTTCGGTGTTTCTTAATCCTTTCAAAATGGCAGCAACATACCCTTTTTGATTTCTTTCTAGCAAAGAATCCTATGGACAGTTGATTCCCGCATGATACACTTTGAATCGAAAAAAGTTTGATCAATTCCAACAAGTTTTGCTTTTGAATTGGAAACTTGCTCGAATTGGATCCTTTCGATTTCTATATATGGAAGATGCATTTACGAAGTTGTTCCAATTGATTAATTGGCATTAACCCTAGATCCTTGCCCCCGAGAAATGCATTAATCCTTTCTACTCGAGCTCCATCGTGGACTATTTACAACCCAACAAAAAATGAAGGGTTCGAGTGTAACAGAACAAACAATGTCGAGCCAAGAGCACCCTCATTCCTAGATAAATCGAAAATGGTGGATGTAAAAATCCACAACGGATCGTGTCCTTCAAGTCGCACGTTGCTTTCTACCACATCGTTTCAAACGAAGTTTTACCATAATATTCCTCTAATTTGGAACCGGTATGGAATTGATTCAATTATGGAATCATGAATAGTCATTGGTTCAGCTGTCCATAGACATCGTAATCTAGACTCCTTCTTCTATATATGATATGTAGAACTATTTTTCTGAAAAAGTCTTAGCAAGACAGCATCTTTAACATACATAAAGAATCTATAGATAATAGAAAGAAAAGATAATAGAAAGAAATAGAAATATATAAACGAATAACTTTTTGAATCTGCATCTTCAAGTGACTCAATAGGATAGATTAAACGATTTCCTACTTTTTGAGTACCAAAGATTCCACTTACAAGGAATCATTCAAAATATTTATTCAAAATATTTCTAATTGAAATTGAAAAAGTTTCCTATTTAGACATCATTATTTAATTTCATTTAATTTAAAGAAAATTGGACAATAAGCATCACGTTTGATCTTCATAGGAAGATAAGTCTTTCTTTTGTAATTGACTCATCACTGATTTAATTGAAAATAGATAAATAGATCAAAGAAAAGAAGAGAAAAGAAGAAAGAAATCCAATTTTTTTTCATGAGATGTATAAAAAAATGATGTAAGTTAAGATTTGAGCCTTTATTCTTTTCATCTGATTACGAAAATCAAAATCGAAAAAAATCGGGAGGGGTTTTCGTATCTATCAAATAGACTGAACAGTTGTCACTGTGATAGATATTTTCTAATATTGAATTGAAATAATTTCAGTTTAAATAATTTAATAATTTAAATAAAGGATCACAAATCTTTTTCACAAAAACCCAAAAATTATTGTCGAACGATACATACCATATAAACTAAACATTTCCTCATTTTTATATGATTCTATGGTATGTATTTTGTTTAACTTCAACATGGGGTTGAGTGATTAATAATCGACTCTTGTCATAAAGTGAATAAAAGGGATAGGATAAATCACCCCTGCCTCAATCGTTCCATAGATTTCCAATTTTTCATTAGAGCCAAACACGAAATACCTAAAAAAAATGAGATTCAAAGAAAAAACATTGGCTCCATAACATATTTCTATATGATATGGAACTTGCTCATTTGTTAATGAGATTCGAACAGACACATATAATTAAATTAATATGGATTAACTCCTATCCACTCCCCTACTTCTTTCTATCAGAATAATGGAGCATAAAAAAATGGGTATGCGCTGGGACGGAAGGATTCGAACCTTCGAATAGCGGGACCAAAACCCGTTGCCTTACCGCTTGGCCACGCCCCATTTCAATTTCTAATCTACACGAAGAAACAATAATATTGGTATTGGTTGTTTGTCAACTCCAGTCCAAATATCTATATATCTATAGAATAGATTGGTACTAGGATTTTGATACATATAGATCTAGAATTGAACTGAATTTATTGATCATTACATAGAATTCAATTAACATATTGTATGAAAGTATGATTTCTTCTATTCTCCTTTGAGAATTGGAGGATTTTTGATTGGGTGGGTTCAAAGAATAAGAAGGATTTTTTGTCTACCTTACTTACTTTCTTCCTTTTTCCTTAGATCAAAAACTCAATCAAAATGCAATTATCTCCAAGAACAAAATGTCTGTTATGCTTAATATCGTTAGTTTGATCTGTATTAATTCTGCCCTTTATTCGAGTCATTTTTTCTTCGGCAAATTGCCCGAAGCCTATGCTTTTTTGAATCCAATCGTAGATGTTATGCCAGTCATACCTGTGCTTTTTTTTCTCTTAGCTTTTGTTTGGCAAGCTGCTGTAAGTTTTCGATGAGATCCTTACTATACTAATAATTAATATCCTAGAAAATGCATGATTTCTTCGAGAAAAAATTCTAACAATTGATAAAATCAGATAAGTTTTAGAGTATGAACCCTCGATTCGGACACTGAAATTCTTGGATAGTCGCCATAAATCCGGCTTACCCCCAGTTCCTCATTTTTGACCCTTTTTCCAACGAAAGACCCTAACCCTATTAGGGTCTCCCACAATATCTAATTTGGATATAAACGAAAATTTTTGTTAATGAAAAACAAATGAATTTGTGACAATTGATTTCTATTTCTAGAAAAAACCTCATTTCTTGGTGTCAAACAAAATAGGATATGTGGTAGAAAAATCGAAGATCTATTCTCTTTTTTTTTCCAAAAAATCATCTTGGAGATTGTGTAATGCTTACTCTGAAACTCTTCGTTTATACCGTAGTGATATTTTTTGTTTCTCTCTTTATCTTTGGATTCCTATCTAATGATCCGGGGCGTAATCCTGGACGTGAAGAATAAAATCCAAAGGGTTTTCTTGGTTAATTTTCACATTTTCTTAGGATTTTATCTATTCCACACGTTTAACTAAGATTTTCAAAATTTGAAAAAAAAAATAAATCAAGTCATCAACGGAAACGGAAAGAGAGGGATTCGAACCCTCGGTACGAATAACTCGTACAACGGATTAGCAATCCGACGCTTTAGTCCACTCAGCCATCTCTCCCAATTGAAGAAGATAATTCCTACATTACACATAATGTAAAATGTAAGGAGTCTTTCTTTCTCTCTCTTCTTTCTCTATTCTATTATATAGAATAGGAATAGAATTATATAGAATAGGAATAGAGCGAGAGATCCACAAATCAGGAATTTCCTTTATCTAAAAAAGGGGCTCGAACGCGCCAACAATCGAACTAAAGAAAAATAAGGAAGACCTCTTTGTGTTGATTTTGTTCGAAAGACCCTTCTTATTCTGATGGCCTGGCTAGGTACTGACCGGGCCAGGCCCCTTTTTTTTTTTTGTTCCAACGAATTATAGATAAATAATGATTTATCTGATATCTGATTTGAAAACTAAACTTTTCTTATTATAAAAAATTGAATATTTTATATTCAAGCAACAACAAAAAGAAGAAAGACTATTTAGATTCTTTTTCTTGTTATATTTTATTTTCATTTTCCGAACTAAAAAAGAAACTATTGATTCTTCCACAATGCATTTTTGTGTTATGATTTTAGTGTTTTTTCGATCCCTATCTATCTTCTTCAGCAAAAGACAAAACTTTAGAGTTATTTAATTTAAATTAAATGAAGCCTCTTTTCCGAATCTGATTCCATTTTGATCTGCCCACGAAAAAAGCCAACACTCTCATTTTGATGA
>Ga0081540_1001448_pt1 | contig 20518 bp, 18 predicted proteins | sample TabmetS2T1R1_FD_71024 | JGI IMG/M metagenome (GOLD analysis project Ga0081540, IMG submission 71024) | Tabebuia heterophylla rhizosphere microbial communities from the University of Puerto Rico - S2T1R1 | ecosystem: Host-associated > Plants > Roots > Rhizosphere ... | reverse complement strand
GGCCGAGGGGAGCCGCAGGGGAGGGGCCAGGTACCGGCGCGTGGCCGTGGTCAGCCGGCGGATCGTGCTCGACACCGACGCCAAGGTGGCCGGGGTGACCGTCGAGCCGGGTGGGGTGCTGCTCTTCCACCCCTCGGCCAGCCACCGGCTGGAGAGCGCCGGCAACGTGGTCGTGCGGGGCCGCCTGGTCATGCGGCCGGCCTCGGCCGCCGTCGACCAGCTGCTGGTCTTCACCGGGGTGGACGAGGGCCGCATGGTCGGTGGCGGCATGGACGTGGTCAAGGGCGACGTCGGCCTGTGGGTGATGGGCGCGGGCGTGCTGGAGCTGGTGGGGACGCCCCGGCGGGCCTGGACCCGGCTCACCGGCGCGGTCGGGGCCGGCACGGCCCGGCTGCCGCTGGCCGACGGGGTGGCGGATGGCCTGATCAGCGTGGAGGCGGCATTCCACTTTCGCTCCCGCCGCGCCTTCTTCGAGGAGTGCTATCGGGTGCTCCGGCCCGGCGGCGTGTTGAGCATCACCGACATCTCGACCGAGCGATGGCCGAAAAGCCCAGCCGAGCTGGGTGCCGGCCTGGCCCAGCTGAGAGTGTTCGGTCTCCGTCCCGGAGCGGCGATGACCGCCGCGCAGATCGCGGCCGCGGCCCAGGCGGCCGGCCTGGTCGAGGTGGAGGTGACGCGGTGCGGGGATCGTGTCATCGCCCCCGCGCTCCGGGTCATCGGGGCGCGGCTGGCGCGGTCACCGTCCGCGCCCCTCGGGCACCGCGCGGCCGCTCACGTCCTGCTGTGGCAGATGGAGCTGCTGTGGCGCCGCCGGATCATCGACTACCTGCTGCTTCGCGCCCGCCGACCGAGAGCGCCGGCCGGAGGGCGGGCTGGAGATCCGCCAGGCATGCCCTAGAGTGCCGGAACAGGACGCGATGAGGAGGCGGTCGGCGGTCATGGACGTCCGTGACTACATCCAGCAGCAGGCAGGTGGCTTCTTCGAGGACCTGAAGCGGTGGCTGGCCATCCCCTCGATCTCGGCCGACCCCGGCCACCACCCGGACGTACGGGCCAGCGCCGACTGGCTCGCCGCCCACCTGCGCGCCACGGGGTTTCCCGAAGTGGAGATATGGGAGACCGGCAGCGCCGGCTCCCCGGGCCTGCCCGCGGTCTTCGCCTGCTGGCCCGCCGCCGACCCGGCAGCACCAACGGTGTGCGTCTACGGGCATCACGATGTGCAGCCGGTCGAGCCCCTGGACGGGTGGGATTCGCGGCCGTTCGAGCCGGCCGAGCGAGACGGCCAGCTGCTGGCACGGGGTGCGTCCGACGACAAGGGGCAGGTCATGTTCCACACGCTAGGCGTGCGGGCGTGCCTCGCAGCGGCCGGTGCCTCAGCCCCGCCGGTCACCATCAAGCTGCTGGTCGAGGGCGAGGAGGAGTCCGGTTCGCCCAACTTCGCCGATCTCGTGCGCGCGCGGGCTGGCCGCCTCGCCTGCGATGTGATCGTGGTGTCCGACACCACCATGTGGGCGGCCGACGTGCCATCGATGTGTACGGGGATGCGCGGCGTGGTGGCCGCCGAGATCACGCTGCGGGGGCCGGCCTCCGACCTGCATTCCGGCTCTTTCGGCGGCGGGGTGCCCAACCCGCTGCACGCGATGGCCGCCCTTCTCGCGGGGCTGCATGACGACAGCGGCCGGATAACCCTGCCCGGGTTCTACGACCGGGTGGTCCCGCTCACGCAGCAGGAGCGGGAGCTGTTCGCGCGCCTGCCCTACGACGAAAGGCAGTGGCTCGCCGACGCCGGGCACAGCCAGGCAACCGCGGGCGAGGCGGGGTTCACCACCCTGGAACGGATCTGGGCGAGGCCCACGGCCGAGGTCAACGGCATGTGGGGAGGGCACACGGGGCCGGGCGGCAAGACGATCGTGCCGCGCGAGGCGCACGCGAAGGTCTCGTTTCGGCTCGTCGCCGCCCAGGAGCCCGCCGAAGTCTGCACGGGGCTGCGTGAGTACGTGGCCGCGCACACCCCGCCCGGCGTCGATGCGGAGGTCACGTTCGAAGGCCCCGGCGTGCGGCCGTCGTTTTCGCCGATCGCATCGCCGGCGGTTCAGGCGGGCAAGCGAGCGATGGAGCGTGCGTTCGGCCGTGAAGTCCTGTTCACCAGGGAGGGAGGCAGCGGCCCCGAGGCGGACCTGACCGACGCCCTCGGCGCGCCGTTGGTGTTCGTGGCGGTCGGCCTGGACTCCGACCGCATCCATGCACCCAACGAGAAGGTCGAGATGGCGTTGCTGCTCAAGGGGGCGGAGACCGCCGCTTACCTGTGGCCCGAGCTTGCGGCGCCGGACGGGCGCTGACGGCGGCCTGGTGGATGGCGGCATGGCGGCCGACGGGGCGGCGCCCGAGCAGGAAGCGCAACAGGTCGCCGGGGACCTGGGCGGGTTCGTGCTGGCCCGCGGCGAGGTCGACCGGGCCAGTGACCTGCGCGAAGATCCGGATTGGATCCATGCCGCGTGGGCCGACGACCGCACCCGGGTGCTGGTCCTCGACGACGGTCAGGCGCTGATCCGGTTCGGCGACGGCGCCGCCGAGCTGGTGCTGGTGCCGTCCGCGCAGGCGCCGGAAGGGGTGCGGTTCCTGCTGGGCGTCGATGCCGACCAGACCGCGTACTTCGGGCTGGCCGGCCCGAAGGGCGTGCTCGGGGCGGGTCCCGTGCCGCCGCCCGGCACGGACATGGCGCCGCCCGAGGGAGGGGTGCGCCCTGCCAGCCTGCGGCTGGCCGCGCCGCTGCTCGGCGACCGCGATGCCGGGCTGTTCACCCACGCGGTGGCGCTGGCCAACTGGCACGCCCGGCACACCCACTGCCCGCGCTGCGGTGCCCTGACCGTGCCGGCCCCGGCGGGGCACGCGCGGCGCTGCCCGGTCGACGGCAGCGAGCACTTCCCCCGGATCGACCCAGCCGTGATCATGCTCGTGACCGACGACGAGGATCGCTGCCTGCTCGCGCGCAACCGCCTCTGGCCCCCGCGGCGGGTCTCCATCCTGGCCGGTTTCGTCGAGGCCGGGGAGTCCGCGGAACAAGCCGTGGCGCGTGAGGTCAAGGAAGAGACGGGGATCGCGGTCAGCGGCATCCGGTACGTCGGCAGCCAGCCCTGGCCGATGCCGCAGAGCCTCATGCTGGGATTTCGCGCGGAGGCCGGACACGGGCAGCAGATCGCAGTAGACAACGAGGAGATCGTGGAGGCACGCTGGTTCACCCGCGCCCAGCTCGCGGCCGAGATCGCCGCGGGTGACGTGCTGCTGCCGCCACCGGTGTCGATCGCGCACCGCATCATCCAGTCCTGGTACGGCAGCCCGCTCCCCGGCACCTGGTGAGCCTGCGCGCCAGCACGCCGCAGCCACCCAAACTAATACAAATCACGCCAAACTGGGAGCCTAGCGGCGAGTGACAAATTCGTGATCATGAGATTGGTGGCGTCCTGGCACCACCTACGCCATGATCACGATCCCAGTTCCTCCGGTGTCAGCGGCCTCAGCACGCAGAACTCGTTGCCGTCCGGATCGGCCATGACCACCCAGCTGACGTCGGGACCCTGACCGACGTCGGTGCGCCTGGCACCGAGCGCCTCTAGCCGCGCGACCTCCGCGGCCTGGTCCTCGGGCCGCAGGTCGAAGTGGAGGCGGTTCTTGACGGCCTTTCCGTCGGGGACCCGCAGGAACAGCAGGTCCGGCACGACCCCATCCTCCCGGCTGCCCGCGGGCGGCTCCAGCGCGACCTCGTCGTCCTGCTCGAACGTGCGGCGCCACCCGAGCGCCGCCTGCCAGAACCCCGCCAGCCGGGACGGATCGGCGGTGTCGATGGACACGCACTGAATGCGAAGCGTCATGCGCCGACTCTGGTACTCCGCCCCTCGCTTGTCCATCTGGTTTCTCACCCGCCCACGCAGTCCCGGCGAGAGATGAGGCCCGGCCACCTGCGCAGGGCGGGACCGGCCGTGGCGCCACAAGCCCGCGAAGCACCGGGACGGGATCCGCCGGCCGCGGGCGCGCTCAGTCTGGGGCCAGCCGGCGCGCTCAGTCTGGGGCCAGCCGGCGCGTTCAGGCTGGGGCCAGCCGGCGCACGGCTTCGGCCTCATCCACGCCGGGGGTGGGCACCACCATGAGCACCGGTGTGTCCAGTCCGCTCGCGCGGTACTGCTCCACCCGCTCCCGGCATTCTTCCGGCCGGCCGTGCACGACCAGGTCGTCCACGATGTGATCGGGGATGGCGGCGAGCGCGCCCTTGCGGTCGCCGGCTGCCCACGCGTCCTGCATGGGGCGCAGCACCTCGCCGCGCCCCAGCCAGATGTGGAACGCGGCGTAGACGGGGACCGTGAGGTAGGCAGTGATCAGCCGGCGGCCGATCTGCCGGGCGAGATCAGCGTCGGCGGTCGGGCAGACGAAGAGCCGGGCGATCAGCTCACAGTCCGGGCCGGCCACGGCGCGTACGGTCGGCACATCCGACGGCGCGAGCCAGTTCGTGATCGCGCCATCGGCCAGGGACGCGGCCAGCCGCACCATTCCGGGGCGCAGCGCGGCGAGCGCGAGCGCGGGAGGCCGCGGGGGCGGCGGGTCCAGCCGGAACCCGCTGATCGTGAAGCTCTCGTACTCGGCGCTGACCTTGTCCCCGGCGAGCGCGGCGCGCAGGAACAGCAGCGAGTCCCTGGCCCGCTGGTACGGCCGCGCCAGCTTGATGCCGTTCCACCCCTCCACGATCACCGGGGAGGACGTGCCGATGCCGAGCACGAACCGCCCTGGCGCCACCGCCGCCACGGTGGCCGCGTTCATCGCGAGCAGGGCGGGGCCGCGGGTGAAGATCCCGGCGATGGCGGTCCCCAGCCGCAGGCTGTCCGCCCACTCGGCGGCCAGCGCCAGCGGGGTGAAGGCGTCGGTGCCGTTGACCTCGGCCGACCAGGCGTCCGTGTAGCCGAGGCCGGGCAGCCCGGCCACGATGTCCCGCTGCTCGTGCAGCGGCATGCTCCGCAGCGGGAGCGTCAAGCCCCATCTCGGGGTGGTCGCCATCCGTGGCCTCCCTGGAGTTCCCGCCTATCATGCCCTGTGCCGCTCCGGCAGCGCTCTCCGCATCGGTCGTAAGGGAAGCTGGTAGGAGCGAAGCCAGCGGCAGAGAAGGAAGCCCACCATGAGCACCGGCGACAAGCCCCGCTACGTCCAGCCGGACCGCGGCACCCAGCTCTTCAACAGCGCGGTCGCCGCCTTGACCCGCGCCGGGATCAGCGTCTGGGGGTCACGGGTGCTGGCCGTCCGCGGGCGCACGTCCGGGCAGTGGCGCACCACCCCGGTGAACCCGCTGACCGTGAACGGCGAGCGCTACATCGTGGCGCCGCGAGGTGAGGCGCAGTGGGTCCGCAACATGCGCGTCGCGGGCGGCGGCGAGCTGCGGGTGGGCCGCCGGGCCGAACCGTTCACCGCCATCGAGGTTGCCGACGCGGACAAGCCGCCGATCCTGCGCGCCTACCTCAAGCGCTGGAAGTTCGAGATCGGCATGTTCTTCCAGGGCGTCGGCCCCGACGCCCCCGACTCCAAGCTGCTCGAGATCGCGCCCGGTTACCCGGTCTTCCGGCTCAGCCGGCCCGGCTGAGCCGCCTGCGCGAACCCGGCGCGCCCCGCCCGGCGTCGGGCCGGTCGTCCGGCCGGCCGTTCCCGTGCCCTGCTCCGGTGATCAGTGGGTCAAGGCAAGGGTGGCGCCGGTGTCGTCCAGCAGCCGGTGGTGGCCGGCCGCCGCGGGGAAGCTCTGGCGTGACCGCCGCACGCGGGCCAGCGGGCCGTCCGGGCCCGCCAGCGTGGTCCCTTCCGCGTCCACCGCGACCATGCTGCCGTCCGAGCGCAGCAGGACCGGGCCGTCGCGGCGGGCGGAGATGGCCACCCGCCCGTGGCGCAGGCCGTCGAGCACCGCATCCGCCCCGTCCCCGGCGCACTCGACCCAGGTGGTCGGCGTCCCGGGTGGCGCGTCGGCGCCCGGCCGGTGCCAGTCGCTGCCGCCGACCGGGATCGCGCCCGGATCCCACGCGAGCCACCACGCCAGCGGCGCGGTCCAGCGCGGGTCGAGCCAGCTCCAGTGCCAGACCTCGACGAGCGGTGGCCGGCCGCGCATCGGCAGGGTCCAGCTGACGTGGCCGCCGATCGGGTGGTTGACCGACAGCAGGCCGCCGCGCCGCTGGGTCTGCTCCAGCCAGGAATCGGCCGGGCGGCGGAAGTCGACCCAGCCGATGTCGCCGAGCGCACCGGCGTGGCCACCGGTCGTCGTGACCTCCTGGCCGGGCACGAGCGTGATGCCATACCGCGCCGCGGCGGCCGGGAGCTCGCGGTGGTGACTGACCGTGTTGTGATCGGTGATCGCGATGAAGTCAAGACCCAGGCCCGCTGCATAACGAGACAGCTCGGGAACCGTCTGTGCCCCGTCCGAGTGCACCGTGTGGGTGTGGAGGTCGCCGGCGAGCCAGCGCCGGCCGGGATGGGCCGGGAGCGCCCGGGCGGGTGGGCGCTCTGCGGCGGACAGTGGTGGGGGCGGCGCGGGCACCGGCTCCAGCGGGAACTCACCGCGCCTGCCGCTCACCTCCGCCTCCAGCCGGTATTCCGCCCCTTCCGGGGGCAGCCGGTGGATGCCGATGATCACCTGCCAGGTGCCCGGCTCCAGCTCGCCGTCCAGGTAGCCCGGGGTCGCCGCGTCCGCCGTGATCACGAATGAGCGCCGCGCGCCGCCCGACCAGCCGCGGAAACCGGCCGGGCCGGTGCAGCCCAGGTCGAGGATCGCGGCCGACCGGTCGTACTCCAGCGCCACGCGCAGGCCGTATGACCCGGCCGGCACCTCGACCGGCAGGTAGTGGCAGGCCGATGAGATACGGTCGCTCACCGTCCACCGGCCGTGGTGCCGCGTCACGTTGGCCATGCTTCCATCCGACCAGATCCGGCCGGGCTCCTCCACGCCGGCCGCGCGGCGGCCGGCGTGCCGCGCCGGCGGCGCGCGGGCACCGGCATCCGATCATGCCCGCCGGGCGGTTGACCGGCGGAATTCTACGTGCGTAGAATTCAACGTGCGTTGAGATCCTGTCGCGCGGCCGGGGAGATCCCCGAAACACACCCCGGCACACGTCCCGGCACCAGGGGGTTCGCATGTGGGCGATGATCGTCAAAGAGTTCCGGCAGCTGCGGCGCGACCGGCGCACCCTCGCGATGATGATCGTGATGCCGATCATCCTGCTCATCGTGTTCGGCTACGCGGCCAGCTTCGACGTCAAGACGATCCCGACCGTCGCCGCCGGGCCGCGGGGAGCCGCCCTGGCCGAGAGCCTGGGCAAGCCGTTCGACGTGGTGGCCAGCGCACCGGATGAGGGCAAGGCCTGGGCGCAGACCCAGCTCCGGGACAACAACCACGGCGCCGCCGTCGCGGTGATCGCCGGCGACGGGCCGACCGAGGTGCTGATCGACGGCAGCCAGCTGTTCACCGCCCGCACCGCGCTGGCCGCGCTGACCGCCAAGGCGGCGAACGCGGCGACCCAGGGGGCCGCCGCGCCGCCGCCGCGGCCGGAGGTGACTGTTCTCTACAATCCGGGGCTGACCACGGCGGACATCATGATCCCCGGCCTGTGCGGGGTGATCCTGGTCTTCATCGGCACGATCATCACCAGCCTCGGGGTCGTCCGCGAGCGGCAGACGGGGACGCTGGAGCAGCTCGCCGTGATGCCGCTGCGCCCGCGGGACGTCTTCCTCGGCAAGATCGTCCCCTACTTCGCCGTGGCCTGCGTCGACCTCGCGATCGTCCTGGCGATCGGCGTGGCGGTCTTCGGCGTCCCGTTCCGGGGCTCCTACGCCGTGTTCGCGCTCGGGGCGCTGCTGTTCCTCTTCGTCACCCTCGGCCTGGGGGTGCTGATCTCCAGCGTGTCGGAGAACCAGGGCCAGGCCATCCAGCTGTCGGTCATGGTGATGCTGCCGCAGGTGCTGTTGTCCGGGCTGATCTTCCCGCTGTCCGCGATCGCGGTCGGCGTGCGCTGGATCTCCTACATTCTCCCGCTGACCTACTTCAACGAGATCTCGCGGGGCGTGATGCTGCGGGCTGAGCCGATCGGCCCACTCTGGCAGCCCTTCGTCTTTCTCGCCCTCCTGGGCCTGGTCGTGTTCACTCTCGCCACCCTCCGGTTCCGCTCCTTCCTGGCGCCAGCCGCGCCACGCCGGGGCAAGGGCCACGCACTCGCTGGGCCGCAGCCGGCCGGCGCCGGGGCTGGCACGCAGGCGGCCGCAGGACCGGCCGTCTCGCCGGCCGGCCAGGGCACGCATCCGAACACGGGGAGCGGACCATGACCGCGCCGTCACCGGGCCCGGCAGGCCCCGCTGGGCGGGAGTGGTGGGGGACGGACGAAGCAAGCGTGCGCTACGGGGACAGGCTGGCGCTCGATCACGTCACGTTCCGGGCCGTGCCCGGGCGGGTCAGCGCGGTGGTCGGCGGCGACGGGGCCGGGAGGACCACGCTGCTGCGCTGCCTGGCCGGGGCGCTCGCGGTGAGCGGCGGCCAGGTCCGGCTGCCCGCGCCGCTGCGGATCGGGTACCTGTCCGCCGGATCGGGGACCTACCCGGACCTGTCGGTGACCGAGAACCTGTCCTTCCGTGCCAGCGGCTACCGGCTGCCACCGGCCGTCGCCGGCGAGCGCAGCCGCGAGCTGCTCGAGCGGACGGGCCTGGCCGGCGCCCGCGACCGGCTCACGGGGCAGCTTTCCGGCGGGATGCGGCAGAAGCTCGGCGTCATCGCGTCGATGCTGCACCAGCCCGATCTGCTGGTCCTGGACGAGCCGACCACCGGCGTCGACCCGGTCAGCCGGGCCGACCTGTGGTGGCTGATCGCCCGGGCCGCCGCCGACGGCGCGGCAGTAGTGCTGGCGACCAGCTATCTGGACGAGGCGGAACGCGCGGCCGGCGTGCTCGCCCTGGACGCCGGCCGGGCGCTCGCCTCCGGGACTCCGGAGGAGATCGTCGCGGCCATGCCCGGCACGCTGCGGGTGAGCGACGCCCCGCCGGACGGTGAGGCCAGGCGGCGGGCATGGCGGCGCGGGGGCCGCTGGCGGGTCTGGGACCCGGTGCCCGGCGACGGGGCCGGCGGCCTCGCCGGCGCGGCGGGCGCCGCGCTGGTGCCCGACCTGCAGGACGCGGTCACCGTCGCGATCCTCGCTCGCGAACTGGCCGGCGCCCGGGCCGGGAACGGCGGCCCGGAGGGAGGCGGTCCGCGATGACGCAGGCGCTCGCGGAGTGCGCGGGGGTGAGCAGGCGGTTCGGGCACTTCGCCGCCGTGGACGGGGTTGACCTCCGGCTCGGCCGGGGGGAAGTGGTCGGCCTGCTGGGCGCGAACGGTGCTGGCAAGACGACCCTGATCAGGATGCTGCTCGGGCTGCTGGCGACCTCCGCGGGGGAGGTGCTCCTGTTCGGGGAGCCACCGTCCCGCCGGACCCGCCAGCGTCTCGGGTACGTGCCGCAGGCCCTGGGGCTGTACGACGACCTGACCCCGGCCGAGAACCTGGCGTTCTCGGAAGCCGCGTTCGGCACGCACCCCGGGCGAGGCGGCCACCGGGTCATGCCGTCGGCCCTGCCGGAATCGTTGCGCACCTTCAGCCGCACGGTGGTGGGGTCGCTGCCGCTGGGAGTGCAGCGGAGCGCCGCGTTCGCGCAGGCACTGGCCCATCAGCCGGACCTGCTGATCCTCGACGAGCCGACCTCGGGGGTGGACCCGCTGGCCCGTGCCAGGCTCTGGGAGACGGTGGCCGTCGCCGCGGCCGCCGGTACCGGGGTGCTCGTGACGACCCACTACATGGACGAGGCGCAGGAGTGTGACCGGCTGATGGTGATGGCGGACGGCCGCGTGGTCGCCGAAGGGACCGCGGGCCAGATCGTCGGCGATGCCCGGGTGACCGTGGTCGAGACCGTGGGGACCGGGTCGTGGGCACCGGCCTTTGCCGCCCTGGAGACCGCCGGCCTGCCTGCCGCCCTGGTCGGGCGGACACTGCGCGTGCCAGGCGCGGACCCCGCCGAGGTACGCCGTGCGCTCGGGCCGATCGAGGCCAGCGTCACCGGCGCCCCGGCCACCTTGGAGGAGCGCTTCTTCGAGCTCACTCTCACCTCCAGCCGGACGAAGGCGCCGACGTGACGGGGCAGGCGGCGGCCAGGCGCCGCGGTGCCCGCGGCGGCAGGAGCGGTCGCCGCAGCGGCGACAGCGGCACGAAGGAGGCGATCCTGGCCGCGGCGCGCTCCCGGTTCGGCGACCACGGGTACGACGGCGCGACGATCCGCGCCATCGCGGCCGACGCCGGGGTGGACGCCGCCCTGGTGCACCACTTCTTCGGCAGCAAGGAGCGCTTGTTCGCGGCGGCGATGCGGCTGCCGGTCGTTCCCAGCGAGCTGCTGGCCGCCGCGCTCGCCCCGGACGCGCGGGAGCCGGGGCGGAGCCAGGGCGAGCACCTGATGCTCACGGCGCTGAAGACCTGGGACGTGCCGGAGATGCGGGCCACGTTCCTGGGGCTGCTCCGCTCGGCGTTGACCAGCGAGCAGGCGGCGACGATGCTGCGCCAGTTCGCCACCGAGACGGTCCTCGGCCGGATCGCCGGGGTCGCGGCGCCCGGGCCTCCTGGTGCCGACCAGCGGTTCCGGGCCGCTCTGGTGGCCAGCCAGGTGCTTGGGCTCCTGCTCACCAGGTACGTGCTCGAACTCGACCCGCTCGTCGAAGCGGGAGCCGAGGACCTGGCTTCCGCGATCGGCCCGACGCTCGAGCGCTACCTGACCGGGAAGATCGACTGACACGGCCCCGGCGCGCGGGCTTGCGCGGTACCGGTCAGGGCTTGCGCGCCATGCCGCCGTGCGCCGAGACCATCTCCGTCGGTGGCTCGTCATCGGGGTCGGCGCGCCACGTGTGCACGTACACCACACCCGGCGGGATCAGCTGGAGGCCGTCGAAGAAGCGGCACACCTGCGCGTGGCTGCGCAGGGTCTGCGGGGTCGCCACCCGCTCGTTGTAGCGTCGCTGCACCTCCGCCTGGTTGGCGTGGATGTCGCTGGCTGGGTGCGAGACGACCAGGTAGCTGCCGGATGGCAGGGCATCCATGAGGTGGGCGACGATCTGGTACGGCTCCTCGGCGTCCTGGATGAGGTGCAGGATCCCGAGGAGCATGAGCGCGACCGGCTGGGAAAAGTCCAGGGTCTGGCGGGCCGCCGCCACGATGGTGTCCGGCTCGCGGAGGTCGGCTTCGAGATAGGCCGTTGCGCCCTCCGGTGTGCTGGTGAGCAGGGCGCGGGCGTGGGCGAGCACGATCGGGTCGTTGTCCACGTAGACGATGCGCGAGGAGGGCGCGGCCGCCTGGGCGACCTCGTGCGTGTTGTTCGCCGTGGGGATCCCTGTGCCGACGTCGAGGAACTGCCGGACGCCGCACTCGGTTGCCAGGAAGCGCACGGTCCGGGCGAGGAAGGCACGGTTCGCCCGCACCCGGAAACGGAGCCCGGGCGAGATCGCCAGCACCCGCTCCGCCGCCTCCCGGTCGGCGGCGAAGTTGTCCTTGCCGCCCAGCCAGTAGTCGTAGACGCGGGCGGGGTGGGCCACGGTGGTGTCGATCTCGGCCGGCTTCTCGCTGCGCGCGAAGATGCCGCTGAACCAGGTGCCTGTCATTCGGGCCGCCGCCCCTCCCGCCCATCGCTGCGTTGCTTCTCCATGGCAGCATACGGTGCCGGCGGCACCAAGGTTGAATCGCTGGTCAAGCCGCCCGCGGCCGGCCTGCCCGGCGCGCCGGGCGGTCGGCTAGCATCCGTCGCGTGGACGCCCTGCTCGGCACGTGCTCGCTGCCGCGGCTCAGGCGGCGCACGAGCGCCAAGTGGCGGGCACATCCCGCCGACGTGCTGCCGGCCTTCGTGGCCGAGATGGATTTCGATCTCGCCCCGCCGATCAGGCAGGCGGTCACGGAGGCGGTCGCCGCCAGCGACTGTGGTTACGCGCACCGGGGGACGCTGGGCGAGGCGTATGCGGCGTTCGCGGCGGACAGGCTCGGCTGGGACGTGGACCCGGGCCGGGTGTACCCCATCCCGGACGTGATGACCGGGCTCGCCGAGGTGATCGAGGCCGTCACCCCACCCGGCTCGGGAATCGTCGTCAACCCTCCGGTCTACCCGCCGTTCCGGTTCCGGTTCGGCTACTACGGGCGGCGGACCATCGATGCGCCGCTCGCCCGGGACGGGACGGGGAGATACGACCTGGACCCGGCGGCGATCGAGGCGGCGCTGAGCCAGCCGGGCGCGGCGGCCTACGTGCTGTGCAGCCCGCACAACCCGACCGGCAACGTCTGGTCGCCCGGGCAGCTGGACATGGTCGCCGACCTCTGCCAGCGTCATGGCGCCGCCCTGCTGGTGGACGAGATCCACGCGCCGCTGGTGCTGCCCGGCGCCAGCTTCGTGCCGTTCGGCTCGCTGCGCCACGAGATGGCCGAGCGGGCGTTCGTCTTCACGGCCGCGTCGAAGGGGTGGAACATCCCCGGCCTCAAATGCGGCCTCGTGATCGCGGGCTCGGACCGGGGCTCGGCCCTGCTGGAAGAGCGCTGGGAGGCACTGATCGCCGCCAACCTCGGCGTCCTGGCGTCGGTGGCCGCCTTCACCGACGGGCTGCCGTGGCTGGACGCAGCGGTTCACCAGCTGGACCAGAACCGGGCGCTGCTGGCTGACCTGCTGCGCGAGCGCATGCCGGCGGTCGGGTACACACCGCCGCAGGCCAGCTTCCTGGCCTGGCTGGACTGCCGGGCGCTGGGCCTGGGCGACGACCCATCGGCGGTGTTCCTGGACAGGGGGCGGGTCGCGGTCAGCCGCGGCCCCAACTTCGGCAGCCAGGGCCGCGGTTTCGTCCGGCTGAACATCGGCACCTCGCCCGAGCTGATCGGCGAGGCGGTCCGCCGGATGGCCGTGGCATGCCCGGACACGGACCTGCCGGCGGCGCCCTAGCCGCGGGGCGCCCCGGGCGCTAGCTAGCGCCGACGCAGCAGGTCGGGGTGATCGCCATCTGCCCCGGGTGCCGCGCATCCGCGGAGGGCGGCTTTCCGTCACCGGCCACTAGAGTGCCGTGTCCGGGGTAGGACAAGCCGGGACGCGGGAAGCAGCCGCGCGTGCGGGAAGCGCAGACAGGGGGATTGCTGATGAAGTGGTGGAAGCTGGCGCTCGCCGTGACCGTCGTGGGCGCGGCGGTATTCCTGCTCGCGGGCCGGGAGGACATCGCGCGCTACCGGCGCATGCGCGCGATGTAGCCGCCACCACGAGTGCCGGCGCGCCGCGCAGGTGTCGCGGGAGCCGGTGACAGCCCACCGCGTTTGCTTGGATTATCCGTTATGCGCGGGAATGTCCTGTCTATTCATGACGCGGTCCGCATGTCAGGCTGGAGGGGGCCATCTCCCATGGTCACGAGGCGGAGGGCCGCATGGGCAGGGACGTTCCCGCGATCATCGTCAGCCAGCAGGACCGGCGACGCTACCGGGACAAGGTCCGCCGGTGCCTGGATGTCTTTGCCCGTATGCTGCATGACGCGCGGTTCAAGGAAGCGCCGCAGCAGGTCGGGCTCGAGGTCGAGTTCTATCTGATCGACCGGGCGGGCTATGCGTCCCTGCACAACGCGGAGGTGCTCGCCGCGATCGACGATGGGGGCTGGGCGACCGAACTGGGCAAGTTCAATCTGGAGGTCAACCTGGAGCCGCGCCCGCTGGCCGACGACGCGCTGACCGGGCTGGAACGCGACCTGGCCGGCACCCTCGCGAACGCGGACCGGCAGGCACGGAGCACGGGCGGCCGGCTGGCGATGATCGGCATCCTGCCCACCCTGCGCGAGCGCGACACCACCGAGGAGGCGATGTCGCCCAACCCCCGCTACCGGCTGCTCAACGAGCAGATGTGTGCGGCACGAGGCGAGGAGATGCGGATCGCCATCGAGGGGCCCGAACGGCTCCTCACTCATGTCGACAGCATCATGCCGGAGGCGGCCTGTACCAGCGTCCAGCTGCACCTGCAGGTCAGCCCGGAGGCGTTCGGCAACTACTGGAACGCGGCCCAGGCGGTGGCCGGGATCCAGGTCGCCCTCAGCGCCAACTCGCCGTACCTGTACGCCAGGGAGTTGTGGCGCGAGAGCCGGATCCCCCTGTTCCAGCAGGCTACCGACACCAGGCCGGAGGAGCTCCAGGCCCAGGGGGTACGGCCGCGCGTATGGTTCGGGGAGCGGTGGATCACCTCGGTGTTCGACCTGTTCGAGGAGAACCTGCGCTACTTCCCCTCGCTCCTGCCGCTGATCGATGAGGACGACCCGGTGGCCGAGCTTCAGAGCGGGGCGACCCCCCAGCTCGCGGAGCTGACCCTGCATAACGGCACCGTCTACCGCTGGAACCGCCCGGTCTACGCGGTGGAGGATGGCGAGCCTCACCTGCGGGTGGAGAACCGGGTGCTCCCGTCCGGCCCGACGGTCATCGACATCATTGCCAACGCGGCCTTCTACTACGGCCTGGTCAGCATGCTCGCCGAGTCGGAGCGGCCCATCTGGACCCAGATGTCGTTCGCCGTCGCCCGCGACAACCTGATGGAGGCCGCCCGGCACGGGATCGATGCCTGCGTCTACTGGCCCGGGCTGGGCGAGGTCCCGGTGGCCGAGCTGACGCTGCGCAGGCTGCTCCCGTTGGCCAGGGAAGGCCTGCGGTGCTGGCAGGTCGACGATGCCCAGGCCGAACGCGTGCTGGGAGTGATCGAGCAGCGCTGCCTGACCGGCCGGACCGGCGCGACCTGGCAGACCGAAACTGTGCACAGGCTGCAGGGACGCAACGGGCTGGACCGGGACGCCGCGTTGCGGGAGATGACGCAGCGCTACCTGGCCCTCATGCACGCTGGCGACCCGGTGCACACCTGGCCGGTCGGCTGACGCCGGAACCCCTGGCCTACCGGTAAATGGCCACCCGCCGTGCCGCCGCCGGGAATGGCGGGTATCTCATAACCAACGGTTGCCTTCGCGGGCTGGGTGGGCCATGGCATGGACTCGGCAGAGGATCACCTTCACGGTCGGCGCGGCCATCGTCGTGACCGACCTGGTGGTTGGTGCGCTGCTCGTGCTGGGCAGCCGCGGCACGGTGAGGCAGGCCGCGGCGTCACCCGCGCCATCGCACTCGGCCCAGCTGCGGTCGCCGTTCACCGGCGAGCCGGTGCCCTCGCTGAACCGGGTGCTCGCGGTGAAGATCGACAACACCACGCTCGGGCGGCCGTGGACGGGGCTGAACAGCGCCGACATCGTGTACGTGCTGCCGGTCGAGGGAGGGCTGAGCCGGCTGATGGCGGTCTTCTCGTCCGGCTTCCCGCGCGTGGCCGGGCCGGTGCGCAGCGCACAGGAGGAAGACCTGCCGTTGCTGCGGCAGTTCGGGCGGGTCGGCTTTTGCTACTCGGGCGCCACGCCAAAGCTGCTTCCCTACATCCGCCGCACCGCCCGGATCGTGAACCTGTACGCCGGCACCACCCGTGGGTACTACCGCGACCCCAGCCGGGTCGTCCCTTACGACCTGTACGCGCGCGTGAGGCGGCTGCTCGCGAAGGCGCCGGGCGCGGGCAAGGCGCACGACATCGGGTTCCGGTTCGGCCCGCCGCCGCCCGGCGGCCGGGTCACCCGGTCGGTGTCGGTGTCGTACCCGGCGGCCGCGTTCCGCTTCACCTGGTCTGCGGCGAAGGGGCGCTGGCTGGTGTCCATGGGCGGGAACCCGGCGGTCACCGCCAGCGGCGTACGCCTGTCGGCCGCGACCGTGGTGATCCAGCACACGACGGTGCGCCGGTCGCGGTTCGTGGAACACGGCGGCCGCCCGCCGTTCGCCAAGAGCACCGGATCCGGCCGCGCGCTGATCCTCCGGAACGGCAGGGCCTGGGCCGCGCACTGGTCGCGGCCGTCCGCGGGCGGCGGCACGACCTTCACCACCGCGTCCGGCCGGCCGGCGACCTTCGCCCCCGGCCAGGTCTGGATCGTGCTCGCCCGCCGCTAGCCCGACGAACCAGCCGGCGGCCGGCCGGGTGCGGGCCGGCTCAGGCGGCGTCCGTTTCAGACCGGGTAGCGCCTGACGCCGATGGCGTACTCACACCCGGCCGCCAGGCCGACGAACCCGGCCATGTTGCGCAGGAACTCGTCCGGGTCGAAGTCGCGGCCGAGGCCGTCGAGGTAGGCCTTGTGCTCGCGCAGCGACGCGATGCCCGCTTCGATCGTGGCGGTGATGTCGACGAAATGGGAGGGGTGGCCGGTCGCGGCCACGTAGATGGCCCGGATCCCGTGCCATGCCGGGCCCGCGTCGGGGAACAGCCACGAGTTGGCAGCATCCCGGCAGGCGTCGAGCGTCGCCAGGCCGACTGCCCGGTGGTCGCTGTGGTTGACCGGCCCGTCGTCGCCCCAGGTCAGGTCGAAGCTCATGGTGATGACCACCTCGGGCCGGTGGCGGCGCAGGGCCGCGGCCAGGTCGCGGCGCAGCGCGACGCCGTATTCCACCAGCCCGTCGGCGTGGTCGAGGAAGTCGACCTCACTCACGCCGACCACGGCGGCGCTGCGCCGTTCCTCGTCCACCCGCAGCGGGCCGACCACATCAGGGGCCATGCCCTCGATTCCGGCCTCCCCCCTGGTGGCGAGCACGTAGGCAACGTGCTTGCCCTGCCCGGTCCAGCGGGCGACCGCGGAGGCGGCGCCGTACTCCAGGTCGTCCGGGTGGGCCACTATGGCGACAGCGCGCTCCCAGTCCTCCGGCATCGGCTCCATCGTGTCTCCCCTCGACGGCGGTTGGCGGTATACCCGGTCCCAGGCTGCCACGCCCCGTCGAGCGCGCATCGGGTAACCAGGACTAAGCTCAGTGTCTCCCACCCCGTCGCGTGCGGGGCGGCCGCAGCTACCCGACGACGAGGAAGCCCGCACGATGCGCTGGTCACAGATGCACATCCCGACCCTGCGGGAGGATCCGGCAGACGCCGAGGTGCCGAGCCACCGGCTGCTGCTCCGCGCGGGATACATCCGGCCGCTGATGGCGGGGCATTACTCGCTGCTGCCCCTCGCGATACGGGTCCGGGCCAAGGTGATCGGGATCATCCGGGACGAGATGAACCGGATCGGGGCGCAGGAACTGCTGCTGCCCGCCATGCACCCGGCGGAGATCTGGCAGCGCAGCGGCCGGTGGGACACGATGGCGGAGGTCATGTTCCGGCTGACGGACCACAGGGGAGCCGTGGACGTCCTCGCCGTGACGAACGAGGAGGTCTTCGCCGTCCTTGCCAAGGAGCTGAACTCCCACAAGCAGCTTCCCCAGGCCTGGTACCAGTTCCAGACCAAGTTCCGTGACGAGCCACGGCCGCGGGCGGGCCTGCTGCGCGTCCGGGAGTTCACCATGAAGGACTCCTACAGCCTGGACCTCGACGCGGCCGGGCTGGACACGTCCTTCGACCGGCACCGCACGGCGTACCTGCGGATCTTTGAGCGGCTCGCCATCCCGGTGATCCCGGTGGAGGCGTCCAGTGGCGCCATGGGCGGCCGTGACTCGACCGAGTTCATGTGCCCGTCAGAGGTGGGCGAGGATACGGTCGCGTACTGCCCGAACTGCGATTACGCCGCGAACCTGGAGAAGGCCACCTCGGCCGTGCCAAGGATCGAGGACGGCCCGGGGCTGCCCGCCCCGGAGCGGTTCGCCACTCCCGGCATGCGGACCATCGAGGACCTGGCGACCAAGTACGACATCCCCGCCGACCGGCAGATCAAGACGCTCGTCTACCTGATCGACGGCAAGCTTACCCTGGTGCTCATGCGCGGCGATCATGCGCTTAACGAGCAGAAACTCGCCGACGCGATGGGGACGGGGGCGCTGCGCCCGGCGCAGCCGGAGGAGATCCGCGACGCGCTGGGTGCGCTGCCCGGCAGCCTGGGCGCGGTGGGCGTGACGAACCTCCCGGTGATCGCGGACGAGGCTCTGCGCGGCCGCCGTGACATGGCCACCGGGGCCAACGCCGACGACTTCCACCTGCGCGGGGTCGACGTCGACCGGGACATCCCCGTCGGCACCTGGGCGGACCTGCGCGAGGTCGGCGCCGGCGAGCCCTGCCCGCGGTGCGGAGACCCGCTGGAACTGCTGCCGGCGATCGAGGTGGGGCACATCTTCAAGCTCGGCGACAAGTTCACCAAGACGTTCGGCGTCACCGTGCTCGACGCGGACGGCCAGCGCGTCCACCCGGTCATGGGCTGCTACGGGATCGGCGTGGAGCGGGCCATGGCCGCCATCGTGGAGCGCCACCACGATGACCGCGGCATCGTGTGGCCGCTGGCGGTGGCTCCGTTCAGCGTGGTCATCGTCGTGGCTCAGTCCGAGGACGCCGAGTCCGCCGCGGTGGGGGAGTCGCTGTACGGCGAGCTGAGCTCCGCCGGCGTCGAGGTGATCATCGACGACCGCGCCGAGCGGGCCGGGGTGAAGTTCCGCGACGCCGAACTGACCGGGATCCCGCTGCGGGTCACCGTTGGCAAGCGCGGCCTGGCCGAGGGCGTGGTCGAGGTCACCACGCGGGCGACCAGCGAGACGGTGAAGGTCGGCTTCGGGGACGTTCTGGCCCGTGTGCGCGACGCTCTTGCGGCGACCTGACTCCGGGGGCGCTTCGCCGCACGAGGGGGGACCGGGCGCGTAACCCGCGCCGATCCGCGGCCCCGGCGGACGCAGCCCGGTCCGCCTCGTCCCGGTCTGCCTCCTCCCGGGCTCCGTCCGGCTGGCCCGCCCGGCGCGCGCGGCGCCGGCTGACGGCCAGGCTGCTCACGGTGGTGGCGAGCAGCAGCCCGGCGATGACCAGCAGTGACACGCCAGGGCTCACCTCGGGCACGGGGACCGGGCCGATGTGGTCGATGCCGTAGCCCCGTGCCGCCTGGCCGATGAGCTTGAGCCCGATGAACGCGAGGATGACCGCCAGGCCCGCGGACAGGAAAATCAGCTTGTCGAGCAGGCCACGGACGAGGAAGTAGAGGTGACGCAGGCCCAGGAGCGCGAACAGGTTGGCGGCGAAGACAAGGAACGGGTCGCTGGTGAGGCCGAAGATCGCCGGTATGGAGTCGACGGCGAACAGCACGTCGGTCACCCCGATCGCGATGATCAGGATGAGCAGGGGCGTGGCGTAGCGGCGCCCGCGCACCCGGGTGGTCAGCCGGGCCCCGTCGCCCTCGGGGGCGACCGGCAGGATGCGGCGCGCGACCGGCAGCACGCTGCCTTCCCGCCCGCCCGTTGGATCACCGCCGCGGAACGCCATCCGCACCGCGACGTAGATGAGGAACCCCCCGAACAGATACTCCACCCATGCGAACCGGTGCAGGGCCACGCCGCCGAGCCCGATGAGCACGCCGCGCAGCACGAGCGCGAGCAAGATCCCGAACATGAGCACGCGGCCGTGATATTGGCGTGCCACTCCGGAGCTGCTGATCAGGAGGACGAACACGAGCAGGTTGTCGAGCGACAGGCTGTACTCCGTCAGCCAGCCGGCGAAGAACTGGCCCGCGGCCTGCCCGCTGCCGGTGACGGCGATCAGCGCACCGAACCCCACTGCCGCCGCGATCGCCCCCGCCGTCCACAGCGCCGACTCGCCAAGCCGTTCCGGCTCACGCCGGCGGGCGCTGACGACGAGGTCAGCGCCCAGGAGAACGACAAGGGCCGCGGCGGTCGCGGCCCAGGCCCAGGGGGGAACGTGGAGAACGTTCATGACCTCACGGTGCCCGTCGCCCCCCCACGAGCCGGCCGAGCTGACTGGCCCGCCTGAAGTCGTCTGGCGTCAGCACCCCGACCGGGGTGCCGTCGTCGGCGACAACGAGCGCGTGCCCGGCCGTGTGCAGCGCGGCAGGGCTTGAGGGGCGGATGGACAGCCGCACCAGCAGTTGCCCCAACGGCTCATCCAGAGTGGTGGTGACGACGTCGGCGAGCGGGGTGGCTACGTCGGCGAGCCGCAGGCGGTCGCGCTGATCCACCGGCACCAGCGCCAGCTGACTGAGCGTGAGCACCCCCGCCGCGCGCCCATCGAAGTCGCGCAGCGGGAAGGCGAGAGCGCCGGTGCCGCCCAGCCCTCCGCCCGCTCCGTCGGCCGTCAGGCTCCCGGCGACCTGGCTCTGCGCGGAGGACCGGCCCGCGAGGAAACTCTGCACGGTCTGCCAGGAGGGAATGGCGACCCGGGCGGGGCCGGAGCGGGGGAGAACATCGCGCACGCTCAGGCCCGACAGCGCCGTGATGGCCAGCACCTCACGGGCCTGCGCCCGGGATGCGCTGACCATCGCCAGCCCGAGCAGCCCGGGCCAGATGCCGTCGAGGTGGCCGAGCGCGAGCGCGGTCACGCCGCCAGCGATGAGCAGGGTCCCGGCGACCTGCCCGACCCGGGCGGCCGTGATCGCGGCGTGGGGCCGGGCCCCCGCCCCGGGCCACCCCCGTGCCCGCCCCAGGCGGCCGCCCTCCCAGCCCGCACCCCGCCGCCCGGT
>Ga0081540_1001447_pt1 | contig 20522 bp, 20 predicted proteins | sample TabmetS2T1R1_FD_71024 | JGI IMG/M metagenome (GOLD analysis project Ga0081540, IMG submission 71024) | Tabebuia heterophylla rhizosphere microbial communities from the University of Puerto Rico - S2T1R1 | ecosystem: Host-associated > Plants > Roots > Rhizosphere ... | reverse complement strand
ACTCTCGGGCCAGAAGGGCCTTCTTTTTCGTCGTAATTCCCAGAGCGGCGCTCTTGAGGCAACCAGACGTACGCCAAATTGGGACGGCCTCAACTCGCAACTTCACAGCTAGGCAGTTCACTCGAAGAAGTCGTCGGCGACAATTGTGGTGCGTCAGCGATGTCGCCTTCTGTGCAGGTTTTCGGATGCCGGGATGGCGGTACTATCCACGGGCTCCGGTGGCCGGCGTCCGAAAAGCGCCAAGGCACGAAATCGCGGGATGTGGGCCGCGGCAGTGCCGCGGGTGCTATGGGGATTTGGCCACGAGCTCAGGTGCGGCTGTGATGACGCGAAGCGGCAGCGAGAGCCGTTTTGCCACGTAGGCGGAACGTGGGTTGAAGCACGATCGAGCAGCGGGCATTTTGAACGACGAGATTTTGTGTTTTTTGGTTGTGATTGCGCAACGACCCGGCGTGGCGAGGCAAGCGGCTGCGCTGTCGGGCAAGAGCCAGCACAGGCGGTGAGTGTTGCCGTGTGTGTCGAGGACTGGCGTCGGCATCATGAGGTGTCGATCCTGACCTTTGGCGAAACCGGCGAGCGGCGGTGCTTCGGCTGTTGCCCGCGCAAGAAGGTCTCGATGATGCGCATGCGGGCGCCGCAGCAGGGACAAGGATGCTCTGGCGCTTTTGGCTCTTCGGGCTTGGCGTTGACAGCCTTGATGGCATCGATCGGGATGAGTGGCGCCGCAAGCAGTTCGCGGATGCGTGCGATATTCTTGACGCGGGTTTGGCTCGTGAGCCAACCGTAATAACGGATACGGTGGAAGCCTTGCGGCAAGACATGCATCAGGAAGCGGCGGATGAACTCGTGGGTGTCGAGCGTCATCAACTTGTATCGCTCGGGACCTTCGATTCGGTAGTCCTTCCACTTGAAGGTGATGCCGTTGTCGTCGAGCGCGACCAGGCGCCGGTTGGAGATGGCGACGCGGTGGGTGTAGCGCGCGAGATAGCGCAACACTTCCTCGGGGCCACCGAACGGCCGCTTGCTGTAAACGACCCATTCGCTGTCGCGCAGCGGAGCCAGATAGGCGGCGAGGGCTCGTGCATTGGTCAGGGCAGCGTGCTTGCCGAAGAACTGTAGCTGTCCGGCGCAATGAGCGGCATCAAGCCTCTCCAGGACCAGCCTGCGGAACAGGCGCGAGAGCACGCGCACGGGCAGGAAGAAGTTGGGGCGGCAGGCAACCCAGCGCTCGCGATCAAGCGAGATGCCGCCGCCTGGCACGATCATGTGGACATGCGGATGGTGGGTGAGCGCCGAGCCCCAGGTGTGGAGGACGGAGAGGACGCCGATGCGGGCACCCAGGTGCTTGGGATCGGCCGCGATGGCGATCATGGTCTCGGCCGAGGCCTTGAACAGGATGTCGTAGATCACGGCCTTGTTCTGGTAGGCAATGTCGGCGATTTGGGCCGGCAGCGAGAACACGACGTGGAAGTAAGGCACCGGCAATAGCTCGGCCTCGCGCTCGGCGAGCCATTCCCTTGCCGCCGTTCCCTGGCATTTGGGGCAATGCCGGTTGCGGCAGGAGTTGTAGGCGATCTGCGTGTAGGCGCACTTCTCGTTCTCGCAGCGCGCGACATGACCGCCGAGCGCTGCCGTGCGGCAGTTCTCGATCGCCGACATCACCTTGAGTTGGCCGAGGCTCACATGACCGGCATTGGCTTGGCGCCATGCCGGTCCATGGCCGCGGAAGATATCCGCGACCTCCAATACTGGGCGGGACATCGCCCGCGGGCGGTTATGCCGGCGGCGGGTCTTTCCTGTTCTTCCTGGGCTTGTTGCGAGGCAACGACAGCAGGTCGAGCGGGCTCTCGATGGCCGCGATCATGCCGGTGGCCACGCGCGTGTAGCGCGCCGTGGTGTCCAATTTGTCGTGCCCCAACAACGCTTGGATGATGCGGATGTCGGTTCCGCGTTCCAGCAGGTGGGTCGCGAAGCTGTGGCGCAGCGCGTGCAGCGTCACGCCCTTCCTGATCCCGGCCGCATCGGCCGCCTCATGAAACAGGCGGTTGAGCTGGCGGGTGGTCATGGGCTTGCCAACCCTGGTGCCAGGAAATAGCCAGCGTTCCGGCACAGGCGTTTGCGCATCGTGCCGCGTTGGCCGCACCTTCCACCATTGTCGCAAGAGATCGAGCGTCTCGAATGACAGCATGACATTGCGGTCCTTGCGGCTCTTGGATTGCTCGATGCGAATGATCTTCTGCGCACTGTCGATATGTTTGACCTTCAGCCGGACCACCTCGCCGGCGCGCAACCCGCAGCCATAGCCGAGACTGAGCAGAATGCGAGCCTTGAGGCTGCTGGCGACGGCCAGCAGCCTCTTCGTCTCATCCGTACTCATCACCAGCGGAATCTTCTGAGGCTCGCGGAGGTGATAGATCTCGGCCGCAAGGTCCAATCGCCGCAGCGTCACGCGGAACAGGAACCGCAACCCGGTCGTGATGCGGTTGCGGTTGCAGATGCTCGCGCCCGTCTCGGCCAAGTGCAGCTGGAAGCGGCGGATGTCCTCAAGTGTGGCCGTGTCTGGGGAGCGCTTGAGAAACGCAGCGAACCGCTTGCAGCTGCTGATGTGGCCCCGCTGCGTGCCCGCGCACAGCTTGCGCGCGTTCATGTCCTCGATCATGCGCTGGCGAAGCGGACTGATAGTATCGGTGGTCATGGACGACTCCTGTCTGGGATGAGGTGGTCACACCTCGATCTTCAAGACAGGGCGCCACGCCCGCCACCGACGATCTCCCCTCTGGAAACAGTGCTCGCGGTTAGGCTGCCCGCCTCAGCGGGCTATCGCGCAGCGATTTAGTGCATTGGCCCCTCGCGTCTATCTGGAGGCTGATCGAGATTACCGCTATTGAGGGGTAAGCGGACCACCCCGCAACATCGGGGGATCCACGATGCGTAGTGCTAGATGGCAGAGCATCGCAGACTTGCCGATTGTAGCGCATCGCGGGCTTCGGCATCATAGGGGAATCGCGAGGGAGTGGTGCCCATCTTCATCGGCCGTGGCGCGCCACCGTTTTCCATTGCATTCCATTGCAGCAGAGCAAATGGACATCTGACAGATATAGATCGAGCCAGGTCGGGCGCGGGGATGGCTCGGGCCGGTGACGGCAGATCGCAAGCAGGCTCGCTAACGACCAGACGTTGGTGACCCTCGCTGAGGGTGGACCTCGGCGAGCGCTCGCGGCCGTCCATCCGGCAACATCATCGTCTGCGCCGTCAGCAGCCACGGAAGCCACATCAATCGCCCGGCCTGCATCCAAAGCGTGAAAGGATCGATCACCTCGAAAGAACGTCCGAGCGCTTCGAAGGATGGCGTTGCACGCAGGTTGATCGACATCTGCTCCCAATCACCGTTTGGCGATTGTCGGTGAACGATGTCGATGTCGAGACCGGGCAGATGAGCGGTTGCCTTGGTGATATCGATCTCGCTCTCCTGATTGTATGTCCCGTCACGCATGTGGCTTGCTGTCTCCATGCAACTATTCCCTTCCGCCGGACGTTGCCGCGATAGGCTCGCCGATTATCGCGCATCATCCTCCGTAACGGAAGGTCGGAAAAGTGAGACCGCTCCTTGCGGAACCAAGATATGATAGAGGACCTCGATGAGGACCAAACCAGCTTCCAGCTCGGCAGCGTAAACGCTTCTGACCCCAAGCTGCCAAGAACCAGGCGCTGAGCAGCGCTGCCGGCAAATCAACCAGGAGCCACCTGATCCTTGGAGGCTTTGGCTTCGTCGCCAGCTCAGATGCCGGATCGCTTCGATCGTGGCTTCATGCGGAACCCCGTAGGCAGGCCCCGCATGCCCTGCGACGACTTCCATAGTGGCTTCATCGAACGGGACATCGAGCAGATTGGCGCTTCTCGCGCAAAACACGACGACATCGGCCCGTACCCGCGCGGGCATTGCAACTCTTGCTAGAGACCATATTATCTGTAAAACTGTTTTCATTGCGCGTCCGGCGGCGTGGTTTCGTGCCGCGGTGCCGGACAATAAAAAAGGATACTGCCAGCCTCCGGAGATACGGATGCGAGCCCTTGTCATACTTCTCGCCCTCCTGAATTTGTCAGTTGCCTCTTCGTCTTGGGCGGACGATTCCATTCCGATCTTTCTTGACCAAGGCCCAGCCTGGGATGCCTCCAGTCGCGCTGACTTCTACACACGCGATCAAGGCTCGCGCCTCATTCCCCTGGCGTGGCTAAGAGCACTGAAGCGAGAAGACGGCACATCTTTTCTTGCCGATGGCTTGACGCGTTACGGCTATCTGCCCGGCTCCGAAAGTGCCACCGGTCTTCCTGTCGGATTTCACGCAACTGGCCCCGCGGGCGCGAAGGTCGTGGGAATGACGTGCTCCGCCTGTCACACGCGGCAAATCAAGGTACAGGGCAGGCCTTACCGTGTCGATGGAGGTCCGGCGCTCGTGGATTTCCAGGCGTTTCTCGATGATCTCGATAAGGCAGTCGCGCGCGCAACCGCAGACGATAACGCGTTCCGGACATTTGCAATCTCTGTTCTGCAAACATCGTCGCCCCCTAGTGATAAAGTCACCGCATTGCGCAGTGATGTTGACGCGTGGTATCTTCGGTATCACACCATCATGGACCGGGCGCTTCCCAAACCAGGATGGGGATTGGGACGGCTCGACGCGGTCGGCATGATCTTCAATCGCGTGACAGGTCTCGACGTCGGCCCAGAGCCTTCGTTTCTCATTCCGGAAAATATTCGTCGAGCCGACGCGCCAACTCGATACCCGTTCCTTTGGAACGCGGCTAAGCAAGACAAAACGCAATGGCCGGGCTTCGCAGACAACGGAAGCGACGTACTTGGGCTGGCGAGAAACGTTGGCGAAGTGCTGGGCGTGTTCGCAACCTACCAGCCCAAGCGCGTGGGTCCGATCGTCAATTTTCTAAATAACAATTCGGCAAACTTTGATGGCCTGCAAAGGCTTGAAGAGCTTGTGACGAAGATCGCGCCGCCCAAATGGCCATGGTCCGTCGATATCGCTTTGGCGGCCAAGGGCAAGGCAATCTTCGAACGGTCGACCGCTGGCGGCGGCTGCTCCGAATGCCACGGCGAAAGAGCGGGTAAAGTGCGTTTTCCGTTTCAGCAAACCTGGGCGACGCCAATCCAAAATGTTGGCACGGACACGCGCCAATATGACGTCCTGGCATGGACCGCGAAATCGGGGGTCTTGAAGGGCGCCTACATCCCGTTTGCGACAAAGCCGTTGAAGGAAACAGACCTGGCATTCAACATTCTTGCCACGTCCGTGATTGGAACGATTGCAGAGCACGTCGTCAGCTTCTCGGCCGCCTCATCCCGCCCGGTGCCTGGAGCCGCTGTCGAACCCGGCATGGCCGCAACCGCAACGGAGCCAGTCGATCCAAGCCGACTTCCATCCGTTTTGCAGGACCTTCCGGGCGCGTTTCAAGTGCCTGGCGCCGTCTCAACCCCAGAAGTTCGACTTCAACTTGGTCTGGATGCCGGCAGCCCTGCACCTCCGAAGGGAGCTTACGAATCCCGCGTTCTCCAAGGGATTTGGGCGGCTGCGCCGTATCTCCACAATGGGTCGATTGCCAGTCTTGCAGAATTGTTAAAACCGTCGAGCCAGCGTCAGCAGCGCTTCATGGTCGGTCCTGACTACGACCTGGAAAGCATTGGCCTTGCGTCAAATCAGGCTCAATCCGGATATATGCGCGAGACGACGGGATGCGATGATTTAAACTCCGGCAACAGCCGGTGCGGCCATGAGTTCGGGACCGGTCTGTTGGATGAAGAGAAGAAAGCGCTCCTCGAATACTTAAAAACGCTGTGAGGGTCTTGGCGGCCTGCAACAGGACGTCCGCGAGGCAGCCCGCCTCTACAAGCTCGCCGCCGACCAGGGACATGCCAACGCTCAGAGCGCGCTTGAAGAACCAGTGCGTTGATTGGGGGAGTTCAGCTTTGTGAAATCCCCCGCACCGCCTGCGAAAGCCCATCCGTAAAGGGAAGTCGTTGCGGACTGGTGTTCAGATGCCGAGTGCGCTCTGGTAGGCGAAAAGCGCCGGCGCGCCGCCTGTGTGCAAGAAGACGATATCCTCGTCTTTGCGCCAACGCCCCTGGCGGATCAGGGCGATCAAGCCCGCAAGCCCCTTGCCCGAATAGACCGGGTCAAGTGGAAGAGCCTCGAGGTGGCCGGCAAGTCGGATCGCTTCGATCGTGGCTTCATGCGGGACCCCGTAGGCAGGCCCCGCATGCCCCGCGACGACTTCCACCGTGCCTTCGTCGAACGGGACATCGAGCAGATTGGACGCTTCTCGCGCAAACACGACGACATCGGCCCGCACCCGCGCGGGCTCGGCGTCGATATCAATCCCAACAATCCGCGTGTCTGGCATTGCAACGGCTGCGCCTGCGACAAGCCCCGCCTGCGTTCCGGCGCTTCCGGTGCAGTGCACGATGGCGGTTGGCGTGAAGCCCAACAGCGCTGCCTGCGCTTCGATCTCGGAAATCGTCGTGGCATAAGCGACTGCGCCAAGCGCATTCGAGACGCCGTACGGCACAAAATACGGCTTATGACCCTTCGCCTGGAGATCGCCGACGAGCGTGCGAATGGCTGCATTGCGGTCGCCGGTCCACGGCACGTCATGGAGATGCGCGCCGAACAGCCGATTGAGAAACGCGTTGCCCGAGGTCTTGTATTCCGGCGTCGGCGGTTCGAGCCGGCCGTGGTAAACGGCAAGATGGCACGCCAGGCCGAGCTTTGCCGCAACCGCCGCAACCTGCCGCTGGCTGTTCGATTGCACGACGCCACCCGAGACGATCGTATCGGCGCCGCTCGAAACTGCTTCGTGCAAGACGTAGTCGAGCTTGCGCAGCTTGTTGCCGCCAAAGCCAAGCCCGGTAGCATCTTCGCGCTTGACCCACAGCCGCGGTCCGCCGAGATGAGCCGTCAGTCGCTTCATCGGCTCGAGCGGGGTCGGCAGATTGGCCAGGCCCAAGCGAGGAAAAACGGCAAGTCGGTCGGATAATGGCCTGCGATCAATTTGCACCATCGGTCCGTCCGCGTCACAAGTAACATTCCAGCAATGATCGCAATGGCTACCATTGTTGCCTCATCGCCGGTAGTGGACTGCATCACATTCAGGCGAATCATGGAAGTCGCAGGGATCAACGCAGACGCCGCACGTTGATGCGACATCGCGATCGCAGCGGTCATCTAGTCTTCGTCCTCATGTCGAGCGTGTCGGCTGTTGCGCGGTTAGCGGACGCGCAGCAACTCAGCCGCGTGCCGCCTCGGTCCCGAGAAGTTGCCCGCCAGTCCGACGACGAAGACAGGCGCGCCATGCCGATGCCAATCGACCCAGTCCAGACGCCCCACATCGGCAGTCTTGCCCGCACCGACGCAGAGAATACCATCGGGCGCAGCACGCCTGACAGAGAAAGGACAACAGCAATGACGAAAGTATCGGCATCGCGCACGTTCGGCTTCCTCAATGCGAGAACAGGTATCGTGAGGCGCATCCGGCTGGTGATCGCGTCTGCTACGCTGGTCGCGGTCGGCAGCCTATCCACCCTGATCATGCAAGGCCTTGGGCCTGCCGGAGCGGCCGGCGAAGGCTCGCATCCCGGCATCGTTCGCATTCCGCTCGATACGGCGTTGACGGAACGGGCCGCGTACCCGCCGGGAGTAGCGGTCGGCAATTTCGACGGCGCCTACATCATGGCGACCATGTACAAGTCGGGCGTCTTTGCCGGCAACAAGGTCGCGTTCTGGGGAAGCGAGGCCGGCGTCCTGAAGGCGGGAAACTTTCCGCTGGACGAATTCGTGTATGTCCTGGAGGGCGATGTCGCTACCGTGGATGCCGACGGCACGCGGCATGAGTTTCATCCAGGTGATGCTTTCGTCATTCCGAAGGGCTGGGTGGGAACCTGGGACATGAAGACCCGCTTCAAGAAGATCATCGTCAATTTTTGACGCCGCGACATCCGCGTGTCGCTGCAGTGACTGCAATACCGAAATCCCAGCCTCGGTTAATGAGGCCGGGCCTGCAAGTCGACGTGCGGCCTGTGCGGGGACTGGTGGGCCACGTCGCCACGCCTCCGCACGGACGGAACGTCAGAAGACAAGCGGCATACCGATCAGGAACAAATCCAAATGATCGCAATCGCAATCGGGATACCCAAACCAAGTGCGCCGAAAATCGCCGGGACGAATTCGGCAAGCAGGCTTACCTGGTGTCGTACGCCAGATGACGGCATGACGTTACTCCTTGGAGCCCCGCGAGCCCGTGCCCGCCCCCAAGATGAACGATCAATTTGCGCCTTCGGGACCAAGTCCTCGGCGACTCTATAGGGGGCAATGCTGGGGCGTTATGGTTAACAAGAGCTTAATTCGGATAAGGAGCGGCTTGCTGACGGCGTCTTGAGGACGCGCATCATCGTAAATCGTCTGGGCCAACGCGAGACGCCGTTTCGGTCGAAGTTCCCGAAGAGCGTCTCGCCGCCATCATCGACCGTGTCTTCCGCCTCGCCCTGCTCACCGTCAAGGAATGGCGCCGCCCGGCACCACTCCTCTTCAGCGTTGCAGCTTGCGATCAGAACGAGCAGCCAAAAGCCTGGAGCGACGCCTTGGTCGCATCGATGGTCTGCTTGCAGGTCGCTTCCATGGTCGACTTCACCGACGGGTTCTTCGCCATGTCGACCCACGCCTTGCGCGTCTGGTCGATCTGCGTCTTGTACATCGCGCGCTGTGCCTCGGGGACCTTGGAGACGACGCAGGCATCGTACTTGGTCAAGAAGTCGTCGCAGGCGGCGATACCGGTGCTCTGCGCGTGGGCCGCGGTGACGCTCGCGAACAAGGCGACGCCCGCAGCGAGTGACAATACGTGTCGTCGGTTCGCGCTCGAAACTGCCGCGGCCTTCGATGTTGCTTGACGCATCTTTCTCATTCCTCTGTATCAACTGAATAATTTAGAACGCCGGCAAGTGCCCTGCTTCGCCGTCTCCATCAATCGAATCGCAAAGCATCGCGCGCCGACAACCGGTCGGCGTTGCGGACGTCTAAGCAGTTCAAGCGTTGAATAGTCGAGGCGAGAGCGAGCACCGTTGTGCCAGCGACGAGAAAATGTTCCGCTAATTTGGCGAGATTAAGGGTGACGGCGCGGTGACATTATGACGGCCGCTCGATCAGCGCTGAACATTGATGCCATCATGTTGCCGTGTGATTGCGAAGCGCGACAACGTCAAGAGTCTATCGATCCGAGCAAGTCGAAGCATTGCGAACGGCATCTTGAAGTCAGCGCTTCATCGCTGATTGCCTGCGCTCCGCAGCGATTTGAGACTGTCGGAAGCGTCTTGAGATCAACGCCTGCGCACTCGGAAGAACGAAAATGGTTCTCTGCACAGACAGCGTCCGCAGCAGCACGGCAGCCCCCCAAATCCGGTCATAAAGGGTCAAAATCTTGGCCAGATCCGTTCAGGCCGCTCCGCCCTGAACGCGACGAAACCATTTTTGCGCTGCCACGAAGCGCTCCGGAAACAAAGCGCAGCTACGATGCCAACGGTCGAACAGAGGGGTTAGATCATGTTCGTATCGGTCCTCAACCTCATCTACCGCGAATTTCTCAAACGCGCCCTGTCCGGCATCGTGATACAGGGAGGAAAGCTATGACCGAGGTCGTGACGGCACTCCTCATCTTCGTCAGCATCGGCGTCTTCCTGGCGCACGCATTTGACGCCTTTCGCCTTCGTTAGGTTTGCTCTCGCGACACGCTGAAGTGATTTTCGCGTGAACGCTGAGCGGCACTCTCCTTATCGGGCGCCATCCTTGCCGGCGATGAAGACATCGCGATCAGGGAATTTTCCGAACGCTTCCGCCGGCTGACCGAAATTGGTGGCGAGCACGTCCTTTGGATTTGCCGCGATCCATTGCGTAAGATCGATGGTCTCGTAGATTCCGGCATTGAATCCGATCAGGATGCGCGCGGGCTTGTCGCCGACATTCTCGATCGAGTGGCCGTAGCCCTGCGGGATGTAGCCGACGTCGCCCTTCTGCAATCGCTCGATCCGGTAGCGGGCGTGAGAGCCGAACAAGGTGACACTCACTTCGCCGTCAACGACGTATTGCCACTCGTCCGCGTTCGGATGCCAGTGCAGCGTCCGCAGCGCGCCGGGATCGAGATCGAGCACGACGCCGGTGATTGTCTTGGCGATCGGGAAGCGGCTGGAATCGACGCGCCACTCGCGGCCGCCCCGATAGCTCGCATGCGGCGGCTGCGCCAGCAGGCGGTACTTGTGGGTCTCCGGCGGCAGCTTCCAGCCCTGCAGCGGAACTGACGGCTCCGCGGGCGGCGTCGTGCCGCGCGCGAAATACACTTCCTCTTTCGGGAACGTTGCGAACGCCGTTTCAGGCAGGCCGAAATTCTTGGCCAATAGCGCCGGCGGCGTATGCCCGACCCAGTCGGTGATGCTGAAGGTGCCGAATTCGGAGAAGTAGCCGTTGTCGAAGATCAGGATGAAGTGACAGGGCTTGTCGCCCAGGCACTGCAGCATGTGCCCGTGACCGCGCGGAAAATACCAGACGTCGCCCGGATCGAAATCGTTGGTCTCTGCGAGGCCGCTTGGATCGATGACGGTGGTGCGCACCCGCCCCTCGATGACGAACGCCCACTCCGCCGCGGTGGCGTGCCAGTGCAGTTCGCGCATCGCGCCGGGCTCGAGCCGCATCGAAACGCCCGCAATCCCTTTGGAGATCGGCAGTTGCGTGACAGTGGCTTCCTTGCCGTAGCTGTTGCCGATGACCTTGCCCTCCGACTTCTCCAGCGCGAATTTGAAGGTCGGCAGATCCTTGCCCGCAAGCGACGGATCCGGAACGTTGTTCATGAAGCTCGGATCGCCGGCGGCGGCCGGCTGGGCCCCGCCCAGCGCCGCCAGCGAGACGATGCCTGCGGCAGCCAGAAACTCCCGGCGTTGCGGATCGGACATGACGCCTCCTTTCGGGCCAGTGAAATCCTGCCACGACAGCCCACAGGGCCGCCGCAGAGGTGCCACTAGATCACAAAGTTGGCGCGGACGGGCGACCCCAACCGTAAGCGGCTGCGCCTGGGGACAGCCGGCGTCAAGGCCCGGCCAGCCCCCTCCAGGCCGTCGCAGGCCCAATTGAATGGCCATTGAATCAACAGGTTAGACAGACGCTTGGGGATGGTGCTAGAGAACGCAGGCGCGCAGGCGGGCGATTCCGAGGGTCGGGAGTTCTGGTCTCCCCAGGCGCGCTCGTTCGGCTTATGGCAATTCGGACATTTCATATGAGAAAGATCATCCTGACGCTGGCGATCCTGTATCCGGCGGCGGTGCTGGCTCAGGGGGCTGCCCCCGCCGAGCCTCCGACCGTCGGCGGCAAACCACTGGTTGTGGTCGGGTCGAAGAAAACAGCGGCGGCCAAGAAAGAAAAAGAAAAACCCTTGTCGGCCGCGCAGAAGCTGCAGGCCTGCCAGGACATCGACGATGCGACCAAGGAACGCCTGAATTGCTATGACGCCATTTACGCGCCGCAGCCCAAGCCAAAGGCGCCCGCGGCGAAGGGCGTCAATGACTGCCGTTTCCTCAAGGAGGAAGACGAGCGGCTGACCTGCTATAACGGTTTTGCGGACAAGATTCCGAAACTGCCGCGCTAATCAGGCGTCGCAGCTTACCAGGTGTTATTCCAGCTCGGACCGCCGAAGAAGCCGAAGTGCGACTGCTGCGCGACACGCATTTGCGGCGGCTGCCCCCACTGCATCGGCTGCGCCGGACGGCTCCTGGCGACCTTGCGCTTGCGCTGAACCTCGGGCTTCTTCGCCGCCGGGACGAACTGGGCAAACGTGTCACGCACACGGGCCTGGGCGGTGGCGTCGGCCGAGGCAGGAACCGCGGCAGGCGCAGCGACCGGAGGCGCCACTTGCGCCGTCACGGCGGGCGGCGGAACAATGGTCGGAAGGCTGGTATCATAAACCACCCGCTCCGGCAGCTTCTGGTCAGAGCGAATGCGCACGACTGTTTTGTCGACGGTGGGAGCGGCCTGGCTGGCCACGACGGCCTCGTGCGGGACGAGCGCATCGACCGCCAACAGCAGAGCGAGCAGGACCCCGCCTACAAACAGGAAATAACGCGCTACGGGCATCATCGGATTAGCTCCCCCCGCGCGAGCATCGCACGGTTCAATCGCCCAACGGACGATATACCGATTAGTTCCTGGCTGGCCGGCAAGGTTCAAAGGCGAAGATCACATTTTCGCGGGACCAGAGCCGAATCCGATCACAGAGAGTTAAATGCGGCTGGCCGTCACCAGTGAACATTTCGCCTTATTTGCGTTGACGTTGACGAACCCGACCAGCATGCCGGCGTACCGCTTCCGGCTCTTCATATTCACGATGTCGGGAATGACGCGCCGGCGGTCGGTGAGATGGCTGCCGTCCCGGCGGGCGAAGCTGCAGGCGATCTCGATATCCCGCACCGCATAATCATTGGCATTGCGCAGGGTGAAGGTCACCAGCGCTTTCGAGCCGAGCCCGCCCCTTCGCCACGACTGCGAGACGATTCTCAGGCCGTCGAGCGGCGTGGCGGGCGCGACCGTTTCCGGCGGCGCGATGTCGGGGGCCGCCTCTGCGGCCGCCGTATCGGGAGCGGTTGAAGGCGACAGGGTCGCCTGGGTCGCCGCCGTGTCGTCGTTGCGGGATGTATCCTGCGTAACGCGGATGACTTCCGGCGACGTCGCCGCCAAATGGCTTTCGGCATCGCTCGCCTGCGGAAGCATCAGCCATATGGCGCATCCGGCAATGGCGATGGCCGGCAGGACGGCGAGCCGTGCCTTGGACCTTCCGAACGACCACCCGGCGATTCTCATAGCCGTGCCCTCACCGGCAGCGCCGGCGATTGCCGCGCCGCGCACGAAAAAAGCCATACGGGCGTTTTCCCGTACGGCTTCCACCACGACTGCCGCTGTACGGATCCCGTCGCCCGTCAACAATCATTCAGCGCAGAAAAGGTTTCATGCCACCTCGACAATATTGCGGCGGCAGCGCAAGGCTAGCGGGATGGAATTGTGGATACCCGGCGGCTAGATTGACGGCGCCGCATTACCCGCCGGCTTTAGCGCCGCAACAAGAACAATGGGGGAGACCGAGATGCCGACCGTTACCTGGGACCACGTCCATTTGCGCAGCCCGGACCCCGAAGCGACCGCCGCCTGGCTGGAAGACATTCTGGGCGGCGAGATCGTTCGTGGCCCGGGGCGGATCGACGTCAGGCTCGGCGGCGCCAACATATTCATCGCACCCGTTGCCGCCGGCGATGGCGTCAACGCGCCGCCGGTGACGCCCTATCAGGGGCTCGACCATTTCGGCCTGACGGTAAAGGACATCGACGCGGTCGCCGCCGAGATCAAGGCCAAGGGCGTCGAGTTCACAAAGGAGCCGACCACCATCCGGCCCGGCGTTCGCATCTGCTTCATCCGCGGGCCGCAGGGCATTTCGATCGAGCTGCTCGAGCGCGACAAGAAATATGCATGAGCCCCGTTCGCTCCTCATGGTGGTGAGGAGCGCGGCACGCGCATCCCCGGACGATGCTGCACATCGCCGCGCGAACCATGAGGCCGCAGGCGGCCGACATCCTTCGAGACGCACCGCTGGGGCGGCTCTTCATGAGGATTGATAGTTGCTCACGTCATGCTGCCCGGCATGAAGCAGCGGATTTCGATCCGGACCGGCGCGCCGAGGCTGCGGTAATAAACCGGCCAGACCATCGTTCGTCCGGCGCGGTTCGGCTCGGTGATGACAGCATCATCAGGCACATTCCACCACTCGCCATCAAGCCTGACGCGGTAGCGGCCGTCCTTTGTTTCCCAGTCGGCATCGGAGACAGCCGAGCCGTCCGCATCGGAACAGCATGGCCCCTTCCCGCTCTTGAGACTGTCGAACCACTGCTTCAGCGGTGAGTTCGCGTAGCGGCCATCGGGATCACGGGCCAAGCCAGGAGCAGCGGCCAGCGGCAACATCAGCAGCACCGAACCAATTGCCAACGACTTGTTCCAGTGGCTCGCGCGATGACGGCCCGCGGTTTCAAGCGTGCAATTCTCTTCATGTGGGCGCGGCGCGTGGCCGCCGGAATTGATCCAGTTGGTCACCTGTTTCTCTTGCTCCAGCACCCGCCGGCCGGTGCCAGACCACACTATGCATTTCGCGGGCCAAGTTGATTCGGCCCGTCATCCCTGCGTCACGTCGAAGCGGTACGCATCGGGTTTGCCTCCCGTACGGGGAAAGGCAGTCAACCTGACGCGTTGACGGTGTAGGCCCCGCTTTGGCATAACCCCTTGACGGCCTTCCGTGGGCGCGGCGGCCGGCATCTGGGACCTCATGAAGAACGGGCTGTATTCGATCCACGTCACCCTGCTGGATGGGCGCATCGGCAAGGGCAGCGGCGTCATTCTGTTCCGGGACGGCCAGATCCTCGGCGGCGACGCCTACCTGTTTTATACCGGCAGCTACACGGTGAAGGGCGATACCTTCAAGGGCGAGGTGCTGGTGCAGCGTCACACCACCCCGCGCGACAATGACAATCCGCTGTTCGGCGGGCCCAGTCCGGTAGGCATCGGCGTATCCGGAACCTTCACCGACACCCGCGGCAGCATGAACGGAACCGCGCTCGTCGGCAAAGCGAGCCAGATTTTTGGCGCAACGCTGCACAAACTGGCAGATATCAATTAGCGCGATCGTCGGCAGAGCCGGCGGCTACTCCGCCGCCTGCTCCAGCGGTGCCGTGCGCGGCAGGATCATCTGGATGCGCGTGCCGCCACCCGGCTGCGAATCGAGATCCAGCCGCCCACCGAGACGCGTCGTCACGATGCTGTAGACGATGTGCAGGCCGAGCCCGGTGCCACCCTGGTCGCGCCGCGTGGTGAAAAACGGATCGAAGGCGCGGCGGCGGACGTCGAGGCTCATGCCGCATCCATTGTCGGAGAAAATGATCTCGACATTGTCCTTGCCGGACTCCCGGACCTGGATATCGACCGTGCCGGGCTTGCCGTCCGGGAACGCATGCGCCACCGAATTGAGGAAAAGGTTGGTGAGCACCTGTCCGTACGGCCCGGGATAGCTGTTCATGATCAGATTGGGCTGGCACTCGACATTGAGCGTCAGATTGTGTTTGCGCAGGCCGGGCCGCAGGCTCATCACCACCTGCTCGGTGAGATCGCCGAGGTCGAACGAGCGCTGGTCCGAATAGTTGCGATCGGCGGCGACCTGCTTGAACGACTGGATCAGTTCGGCGGCGCGGTTGAGGTTGGCGACGAGCTGCGACGACGCATTTCGGCTGGTCTCGAGGAAATCGTTCAGGCTGGAGCGCCGCAGCTCGCCGCGGGCGACCTCGGCCGCAAAGTTCGACGTCTTGCGTTCCAGCGCGGACGCGACCGTCAGGCTGATGCCGACGGGATTGTTGACCTCGTGCGCCACGCCGGCCACCAGCCGTCCCAATGCGGCGAGTTTTTCCGCCTCGATCAGCGAATTCTGAGTCTCACGCAGGTTCCGCAGCGCCCCCTCCGCCGCGTCCTTGGCCTTGCGCATCTCGAATTCGACGCGCTTGCGCTCGCCGATATCGAGCGCAACCGTGACGATGTTCTCGATCTCGCCGGCCGCATCCAGGATCGGCAGCTTGTTGACCAGCCATTGCCGCATATGGCCGGACGCATCCTTGTATTCCTCCTCGTAGAAGCCGAGTTCCTTGCCGACCGCGAGCACCCGCTTGTCGGGCTCGCTGGTCTTTTCCGCCCCGTAGCGCGACATCAGATCAGCCGTGGTGCGGCCGATCGCGTACCCCGGCTCGACCGCGAAAATGCCGGCCATGTAGCGATTCATCAGGACGTAGCGAAGCTGCTTGTCCTTGACGTTGATGACCGCGGGCACGGTGTCGATCACCATTTGCAGCAAGCGGCGGCCTTCGGCGATCGCATCCTCCGCGCGCTTCTGGTCGGTGATGTCGCGCACCGTTCCTTCGTAACGGATGATGATCCCGGCCTCATTGTGCACGGCGGTCGCGCTGTCGGAGAGCCAGAGCACCGAGCCGCTGTGCGTGCGAACCTGGTACTCATATTCGCGGATCATGCCGTCGCGCTGCATCAGCCGCTCGTATTCCGCCCGTGCCTCGGGGTGGACGTAGACGGTATCCGCGATATCGCCGATGCCGCTGATCAGATCCTGCGGCGTGGCATAGCCCATCATCCGCGCCAGCGCCGGATTGGCGTTCAGCAGCGCACCGCCCGGGGTCGTGACGTAAATTCCGTCGACCGAGGACTCGAACAGCTTGCGGTAGCTCTCCTCGGCAAGCCGTTGTTCGGCGAGCGCGCGCACCGCCGCCTCGCGCGCGGTGTCGGCATCGACCAGCGTCTGCCGGAACACTTCGGCGGCACGGGCGATGTCGCCGATCTCGTTGTCGACGTCGGTCGCGGGGATCGAGGCGCTCTTCTCGCCGCCGGCCACAGCGCGGATCGAGGTCGCGATCGCGGCGAGCGGACGCACGGTGCGGCGAACCACCAGCAGCGAGGCAAACAGCCCGATCAGCACGCCGGCGGTGCCGAGCACGATGCTCTGCCACTTCGCCTCGGTCAGCGTCCTGGCAAAATCGCGCGAGAGAACGCGCCCCCGCCGCTCGCTGACGTCGCGCAACAATTCGGTCACGCGCTGGATCAGACGGCCCTCCGCGCCAAGCACTTCCCTGTCGATATCGGAGATCTGCTGTTCGCGGGTCGCTATGTTGTCGATCGCCAGCGCATAATCGTCGACTGCCGCGCGCAGCTTCGAATCAGCGATCGTCAACGAGCGCATGCTTTTCGTGGCCTGTTCGGCAGCCGACGGGTTATGCGCCAGCAGCGCCGAGGCGATCCGGGTCTGACTCTGAAGCAATGCCGATGCGATCGTGGGATCGGATACCTCGGCGATAGCTTCATCGAATTTATCGCGCAACGGCGGCAAGGCGACGATCATTTCGGCGCGGCGATTGATCAGCGCGGAAATCCGCTCAATGCCGGTGCGGTAGGTCGCCAGGCGCTCGGTGACGCCGTCGATCATGTCCTGCTGCTCGGGGGCGAGCTCCAGGCGCGTCTTCTTCAGGACCTCGCTAAGCGCCGTCGCGGCTTCGCCGACCTGGACCGACTGCGTCCCGGGCTCCGTGACGAAATCCCGCGCGGCAAGCCGCAACTCGTTCATGCGGCGGTCGATGTCCTCGGCCAGGTCGCCGACGCTTTGCAGCCGCTGCAGCTCGGCAAAGGTGGTATCGATGTGACGGATGGCGATGACGCTGGCGGTCGAGGTGATGATGATCACCGCCAGCACCAGCATGAAACTGCCGAATGTCAGTTGCCCGATCGAAAGCGAGAACGATCGCGGCGGCATCGAATTCGGCGGCGTTTCAGCGGTCATGTGGGTCGGGGCCGGGCTCCAATCGGGCCCAGTATATACGACGTATTCCGGGGATTTGGGAACATGCCGGGAACGATGGTAAAAGCCGGCCCAAATCCGGCCCCCGGCTATCGCTCCGGCCGGCTCGGCGGCCCGCTATCCCTGCGATTCTGGCGCCGCCCGGGGCGCGGTCAGGCGGCCGCTGCGGCCCGTTTCCGCGCCGGAATCGTCATCGCGGCGACGCCGACGACGACACAGCCGAGCCCGATCCAGGCGGTCGAACTCAACTGCTCGCCGAGAAACAGCACGCCCAGCGCGACGCCGATCGGCACGCGCAGATAGGCCTGCGCGGTGGCGCCAACCGAGCCCAGCGTCCCGATCAGGCGGAAATAGATCACGAAGGCGAACGCCGTGGAAAACACCGCAAGCGCGAGCAGCGCCAGCACCGAAGCCGTTGACGGCTGCAGCGTCCACGGCCGCTCGACGACGAGGCTCACCGGAATCAGGATCACCGCGCCGCACAGCAGCGACCCCGCGGCCGGCACCATCGGATCGAGATCCCTGAAGCCGCGGCCGAGGATCGCCGCCCCTGCATAGGCGATGGCGGCCAGCACCATCACGATCTGGGCCGTCAGCTCCGCGCCAAAGCCGGACAGCGCCTGCACGCCGACGATCATGCAGATGCCGGCCATCCCGGCGACGACGCCGAGTAGTTTTCGCGACGTCACGGCCTCATGGCGCGTGACGGCGAATGTCAGAAAAAAGGTGAAAATCGGCGCGGTGGAGTTGAGGATGGTCGCAAGGCCCGCATCCAGCGTCCGCTCGCCCCATGCGATCATGGTCCAGGGGATCACGCTGTTGAGGCAGGCCTGAAACAGGAAGCGCCGCCAGGTCGCGGCATCCGCGGGCATTCTCACGCCGCGCCAGCGCATGATGGCCAGCAGGAGCACGCCCGCAATCAGCGTGCGGCCTGCGATCAGCGTGATCGGCGGGATCGTCGCCACGCCGATCCGGATGAAGGTGTACGAGGCGCCCCAGAGCGTTGCGAGCACGAGCAGCAGCACCAACTCGGTCGTCATGCCCGGTCGCGGCTGTGTATCTTCCATGCTTCGCAGGCCCGCTCTCGATTTCTTGTCGCAGCGGAACCTACAGCACGAACGCGCAAAAACACTTCGATGCGTGTCGAACCTTGCTAGCCAACCGAGCCGACCTCGAACACATCGCCGTCATAGCCGGCCTCAATCGGAATACGAAGCTGACGGCCACCATTGTTCCTGGTCATGACGGGCGTCACGGTGACGACGGATTTGCCTCTGGAGTCGTCGAACGCCGCCTTTACGCTGGCCTGCTTGCCGAGCTTGATCAGGTTGCGCGTGGTCGGGAACGGCAGCTTGAAGCGCCCGCTCTCGCCGCCTTCCAGCGCCTCGCGCGGCGAGACCCAGATCGAGTCGGTGGATTCCTTGCCGTCATGGGCGCCGACCTGCTCGGGTGGCGCCGCGGCGAGGAAAAACCAGGTGTCGAACCGCTTGGGCATGCCCTCCGGCGTGATCCAGTGCGCATAGGGCACGAGTTCGTCGAGCGCCAGCACCATACCGTTGTCGGTCAGCACCTTCAGGAACGTGATCTTGCCATCACAGAGGTCGGCGCGATTGACAGCCTCGATCTCGCTGGCGCGTTTGGCATCGACCAGCGCCTGCGATCCCTTGGGCCGCGCCAAAAGGATGCCGCTTTCCTCGAACGTCTCGCGGATCGCAGCGATGCGGAAGCTGAGCGTAGCCTCGTCGAGCCCCTCGCCGCCCGAATAGAGTTCGGGCGTCGCGATGATCTCCTTGTCGCCCTTGTCGACGCTGCCGCCCGGAAACACCAGCGCGCCGGAATTGAAGTCGATTTCATAATGGCGAACCATCATGAAGACCTCGATCTCCCTGGCGTCAGCGCTGTCGCGCAGCAGCAGGATGGTGGATGCGGGACGCGGGGCGACGGTTTCTGCCATTGGACTAGCCAGCCGCGCTGGATTGCGGTTGCAGATTGGCGCGGCGGTCGACGCGCGCCACCCGCGACAAGAGGTAATCGACTTCGGCCTTCGCTGTGGCCGTAATGGTCGCGCCAGGTTTGCGCTGCGCGCTGGAGGAAATGATGCCGCGCTTCTGCAGCACATATTTGCGCACCGACAGGCCCGCGCCCGGCTGCTGCTCGTAGCGGATCAGCGGCAGATGCGCGTCGAACAGATCGTGCGCGGCGTCGCGCTTGCCGGCTTTCGACAGCTTGACGACGTCGATCAACAGCTCCGGGAAAGCGTAGCCGGTCATGGCGCCGTCGGCGCCGCGCTCCATTTCGAAGTCGAGGAACAGCCCGCCATTGCCGACCAGAATGGACAGCGGCCGCAGCGAGCCGTCCTTCTGGAAATTGCGCAGCGTCGTGATCTTCTCCAGGCCCGGCCAGTCCTCGTGCTTGAGCATGACGCAGGACGGCGAGTCCATCACGATCTTGCGGATCACGGCGGGCGTGAAGATGACGTTGAGCGTCAGCGGATAATCCTGCAGCACCCAGGGAATGTCGTCCCCGATCGCTTCCTGCGCCTGCTTGAAGTAGCCGGTGATCTGATCATCGGTGCGCAGATTCGGCGGCGGCGCGATCATCACACCGGCAGCGCCGGCATCCATCGATGCTTTTGCCAGCGAGCGCATCGAGGCGAAGCCGGGCGCCGAGACGCCGACGATGATCTGCATGTTCTTCGCGCGCTTGACGAAGCGAACCGCGACCTGCTCGGCCTCGGCGGCGTCGAGCTTGGGCGCCTCGCCCAGAATGCCGAGCACGGTAACGCCGTCGCAGCCGACTTCGGCGTAGAAATCGGTCAGCCGGTCGATGGATTTCTCGTCGATCCGGCCGTCGTCATGGAACGGCGTCGGCGCAATCGCGAAGGTGCCTGCGGCCTGGGCGGTGAGTTTGGTCATTCGTGCCTCTATCCTTTCGTCATTCCGGGATGGTGCGCCAGCACCAGACCCGGAATCTCGAGATTCCGGGTTCGATGCTTCGCATCGCCCCGGAATGACGTTAAAACTAGAACCGTCGCATCGCCCCCG
>Ga0081540_1001446_pt1 | contig 20523 bp, 15 predicted proteins | sample TabmetS2T1R1_FD_71024 | JGI IMG/M metagenome (GOLD analysis project Ga0081540, IMG submission 71024) | Tabebuia heterophylla rhizosphere microbial communities from the University of Puerto Rico - S2T1R1 | ecosystem: Host-associated > Plants > Roots > Rhizosphere ... | reverse complement strand
TTCAAGGTGATGGGGCTGGAGACCCGCGAGATCCTCGCGGCTGCCGGCACGAAATGGAATTTCCACGGCTACGTGCCCGGGCTCGTCGGCGGGCACTGCATCGGGGTCGATCCCTATTACCTCACGCACAAGGCCCAATCGGTCGGGTTTCACCCCGAGATGATCCTTGCCGGCCGCCGCATCAACGACGGCATGGCGCAATGGGTTGCGCTCGACATCGTCAAGCTGATGCTGCGCCACAAGCTGGAGATCGGGCATGCGCGCATCCTGGTGATGGGGCTCACGTTCAAGGAGAACTGCCCCGACCTGCGCAACTCGAAGGTCGCGGACGTCGTGCGCGAGCTCAAGAACTACGGCGCCAAGGTCGACGTGTATGACCCGTGGATCGACCACGAAGACGCCGAGCACGAGTACGGCATCAAGCCGATCAAGAAACTGAAGGATGGCGCTTACGATGCGGCGGTCCTCGCGGTGGCCCACAAGGAATTCCGCGACCAGGGCATTGCCGGCGTCCGCAAGGCGTGCAAGAAGAATCACGTGGTGTACGACATCAAGTACGTGTTCCCCGCCAACCAGGTGGACGGTCGACTGTGAAAATCTTGCTCACCGGCGCCGCCGGATTCATCGGCTCGACCTACGTCCGCATCGCCGGGTCCGAGCACGAGATCGTCGTGCTCGACAAGCTGACCTACGCCGGCCGGCCGGAGAACCTGCCCGAGGGCACGAAGCTGATCGAGGGCGCGATCGAGGACCCGAAGATCGTCCGCGAGGCGATGGAGGGCGTCGACGCGGTCGTCAACTTCGCCGCCGAGTCGCACGTCGACCGCTCGATCGACGACCAGGACGCCTTCGCCCGCACCCACGTGATCGGCACCGGCACCCTGCTCGACGCGGTCCGCGAGCTCGGCGTCGAGCGCTACGTCCAGGTCTCGACCGACGAGGTCTACGGCTCGATCGAGTCCGGCTCCTTCACCGAGACCTCGCCGCTCGACCCCTCCTCGCCCTACTCGGCGACCAAGGCGGCCGGCGACCTGCTCGTCTCCGCCCACTTCCACACCTACGGGATCAACGCCTCGATCGTCCGCGGCTCCAACAACTACGGCCCGCGCCAATATCCAGAGAAGTTGATTCCTCTCATTACCCTGAACGCTTTGCATGGTGATCCGCTGCCGGTGTACGGGGACGGGCGGCAGGTCCGCAACTGGCTCTACGTCGAGGACTTCTGCCGCGGCATCCACGCCGTCCTGCAGAGCGGCAAGGCCGGCGAGGCCTACAACGTCGGCGGCCCCGACGAGTGCGAGAACATCGAGGTCGTCAAGCGGGTGATCGAGCTGACCGGCGCCGACCCGTCGCTGATCGAGTACGTCCAGGACCGCCCCGGCCACGACCGCCGCTACTCGCTCTCCTCCGACAAGCTGCGCGAGGAGATCGGCTGGCAGGCCGAGGTCCACTTCGCCGAGGGCCTCGAGAAGACGGTCGCCTGGTACCTCGACAACGAGGACTGGTGGGGGCCGATCCGCTCCGGCGAGTACCGCGAGTACTACGAAAAGCAGTACGGCAAGGCGCTCGGCTAGTGGCGCAGCGGCTGCCGACCAAGCTCGACGGGGTCGCCCTGATCGAGCCGCAGGTCCACGGCGACGAGCGCGGCTTCTTCGTCGAGACCTTCAGCCGCGAGCGCTGGGCCGAGCTCGGGGTCGAGGCCGAGTTCGTCCAGCACAACCACTCGCGCTCGGGCAGGGGCACCCTGCGCGGGCTCCACTTCCAGACCGAGCCGGGCCAGGCGAAGCTGCTGCGCTGCGCCCGCGGCGCGATCCTCGACGTCGCCGTCGACCTACGCCGCGGCTCGCCGACCTACGGCGAGTGGGAGGCGCACGTGCTCGACGACGAGCGTCACCGCCAGCTCTTCGTCCCGATCGGGTTCGCCCACGGCTTCGTCGTCCTCAGCGACGTCGCCGACGTCGCCTACCTCGTCTCCAGCCTCTACGACCCGGCGACCGAGGCCGGGATCGCCTGGGATGACCCCGAGGTCGGCGTCGACTGGCAGGTCGCCGAGCCGCTGCTCTCCGAGCGCGACAGGACGGCCCCGACTCTCGCTGAGATAGCCGACACGCTTCCCTTCGAATACTGAACGCGGGCCGCGACCTCGGGCGCAATACCGAGAACGCACTTTCGCTCGCATAGCGGCAAGAACTGCGTTCTCAGCGGCGGAGGTCCCGCACCTCGCAGGGCAACTGCTCGGCCCCGGTGATCTCCGGGTCGCCGGTGAGCAGCACCGCGCCCTTCTTGGCGGCGAGGGCGATCGCGAAGCAGTCGGCGAGGGCGATCGGGTGCTCGGCCTTGAGGTTGGCGACCGCACGCATCGCCGCAATCCCCGGCAGATCCTCGCTGACCTGCGGTCGCAGCTCGGCCAGGACCTGATCGGCTTCCTGGCGGCCGTGGTCGCGGGCGGCGCGGTAATGGACCTCGACCAGATTCACCCAGCTGATCGCCGGTCGTCCGCGATCGACCACGCCCTGAACGATCCCCGCCGCTGGTTCCTCGCCGTCGAGCCAGGCGAGCACCGCCCAGGAATCGAGGCAGTGCCGCACCGGCTCAGCGAGGCTCGCGACCGCGGTCCTCGAGTAGGCGGGCGGCCATGCCGCTCGCGGCGAACCGCCCGCGGAGCGCAGCGCGCCTGCTTGCCCGCCTGACCACGACCCCGCCCTCGATCGGCTCGAACGCGACCTCGTCCCCCGGTCCCATACCTGCCTGCTCACGTAGCTGCTTAGGAATCACGACTTGTCCTTTCGCCCCCATCTTCAGAGTCATACGTCCACAGTATAACTTTCTCTCCCCCCTAACCCCGTCCCCTGGCCGTGGTGATCGCCAGGCTGGCGGCGAGTTTGGCGCCGATCCCCGCATAGACGGCGGCATTGACGAGCGGGTTGTGCTCGGGGGCGTCGAAGCGGCGGTAGAAGCGGCCCATGCCGCGGTGGAAGGCGACTTCCTGGCGCGGCGCCCGGCGCCCGGCGCTGGAGCCGCCCTTCACGTGCAGGGCGGTGCCGGCCGGCTCGTAGAAGACCTTCCAGCCGGCGTCCCAGAAGCGGTGGCACCAGTCGAGGTCCTCCATGTAGAGCCAGTAGCCCTCGTCGAGCAGCCCGACCTCGCGCACGGCGGCGGTGCGGCAGAGCATGAAGGCGCCGTTGACGGCGTCGACCTCGCCCGGCTCGTCCTCGCCGAGCGCCGTCGCCCGGTACTGGCTGAGGGCGCCGCCCGCCCCGGCGCGGCGGCCGACGCCGGTGAAGTGGGCGAGGGCGCTGAGCGGGGTCGGGAACGAGCGCTTGCAGGCGTGGTCGAGCGAGCCGTCCTCGGTCATCAGCCTGATCCCGACCATCCCGATCCGCGGCTCGGCGTCGAGCCGGGCGAGGGCGGCGTCGAGGCTGCCGGCGTAGACCTCGGTGTCCGGGTTCAGCAGCAGCACCGCGTCCGCCTCGGTCTCGCGGAGGACGAGGTTGTTGGCGGCGGAGAAGCCGATGTTCGACTCGCGGACGAGGCGAACCTCGGGGAACTCGCGGGCGACCATCTCCGGGGTCGCGTCGGGGCTGCCGCTGTCGACCACGGTCACCCGCATCGCCGCCGCGGGAGGGTGCGCGCGCAGCGAGGCCAGGCAACGGCGCAGCAATGCTTCCGCTCCGTGGCTGACGATCACGACCTCGAGGTCGTTGGCAGGGCTCATCGTCGCCTCGCTCGCTAGTAGGCGCCGTCGCCGCGGACGATCGCCCGCGGCGTCCGCAGCAGGATCGCCAGGTCGGTCAGCAGCGAGAGGTTGTCGAGGTAGTCGCGCTCCATCGCCAGCCGCTCCTCGAAGGTGAGGTCGCTGCGGCCGTAGACCTGCATCGGCCCGGTCATCCCCGGCTTCACCGCGAGGCGGCTGCGCTGGCGCTCGTCGTAGAGGGCGACGACGCTCTCCTCCTCCGGCCGCGGCCCGACCAGCGACATCTCGCCGCGCAGGACGTTGAACAGCTGCGGCAGCTCGTCGAGGCTGGTGCGCCGCAGGGCGCGGCCGCTGCGGGTCACCCGCGGGTCGTCGGGAATCTTGAAGGCCGGCTGCTCGAGCGCCGCCAGGTCGACCAGCTCCGGCAGCCGCTGCTCGGCGTCGACGACCATCGTCCGGAACTTGAGGACCATGAACGGCCTCCCCTCCTTGCCGGCGCGGCGCTGGCGGAAGAAGACCGGGCGGCCGGTGTCGAGCAGGATCCAGAGCGCGATCGCCAGCAGCAGCGGCGACAGCAGCAGCAGCAGGAACGCCGAGACGACGACGTCCATCGTCCGCTTCATCGCCACCGTCGAGCGCGGCGGGTCGCTGAAGCGGAAGTCCAGCACCGGCAGCTCGGCCAGCCGGTTGAGCTCGATTCCGGGGCCGAGCAGGCCGTAGTGCTGGGGCAGGAAGGTCAGCGCCAGGCCGGCGGCCTTGCACTCCTCGATCAGCCGCTCGGCCGTCGACTCGCTCATCTGCTCTTCGCTGACGACGACACGCTCGATCGCGTACCGGGCGGCGACCTCGGAGATGTCGGCGAGCGAGCCGAGCCGGGGGATCTCCCTTGCCCCGTCGTCGCCCTCGGCCGAGAGGTAGCCGACCAGCGCCAGCCGGGTCTCCGGGTGGGTCGAGACCCGGCGGGCGACGACCTCCGCCGCCGCTGCCGGCCCGACCACGATCCCGGTCGCCATCGTCGTCAGCCGGTGCCAGAAGAAGCGGATCACGCCGCGCAGGACGAAGCTGCCGACCAGGGTCCCGACCCCGAGGCCGATCGCGCTCGCCGGCGAGAGCGGTCCGGCCGGGCTCAGCGCCAGCAGCCCGTCGAGGACGAGGATGCCGAGCACGCTGGCCGAGACCAGCGAGGGCAGCTCGTCGAGGGTGCTGTGGCGGATCCGCCGGTGGTCCTTGTCGTAGAGCCCTTGGAGCTTGACCACCAGGATCCAGACCGGGCTGAACAGCGTCGCCCAGAACAGGGTGCCGATGTCGGTGCTCGTGGTGGCGGCGGTGACGGCGCAGAGCGAGACCATCAGCGCCGACCAGTCGCCGATCGCGAGCAGCCGGCGGAGGACCGCGCCCCGTCGCCGCGACTGGTCGGCGCCGGGCTGCTCGGGCGCCTTCGGGCGGCGCTTGGCCGCTCCCGGCCCGTTGGCCGGCGGAACGTGCCCCTGGGCGCGCTCCTCTGTGCTGCGGGCGTTTGAGATCTCGCTCATCCGCATCCTTCGAACCCGCCCTGCAGGCATTCTTCTCGGGGGTTGAGCCGGCGCGCTTCGGCGAGGTCGGCGCGCGCCGCTTCGAGGTCGCCGCCGGCGCTCTCGACCCGCGCCCGCAGGTAGTAGAGGAGCCAGTTGCCTTCCTCGCGGTCGATCGCCTGGCTGATCCGCTGCGCGGCGAGGTCGTATTCGCCCTGTGCCTCGGCGATCAGCCCGAGCTGCACGTAGGGCGAGGCGGCCCAGGGCTCGATCGAGCGCGCCGTGTCGGCGTGGTCGATCGCGCTCGGCAGGTTTTCGTCGGCGACCGCCGCCTTGCTGGCGTCGATCTCGCGATCGACGAGCAGCGGCCCGATCAGCGCCAGCGCCGTGATCCAGGCGATCGCCAGGCCGGCGATCGCGAGGCCGTAGCGGCGCTGCTCGCGATGGCCGTTGCCGGCCGCCCGCAGCTGCATCAGCTGGGCGCAGCGGGCGGCGACGAGGACGCCGCCGGCGAGGAAGAAGACCGCGCCGACGGCGGCGATCTCCCAGTACCAGTCGATCCCGGCGCTGACGGCGAAGGCGAGGCAGACGGCGAACAGCGCCGCGTGGAGCTCGCGCCGCGCCCCCTGCGCGGCTCGCCAGGCCTGAATGCCGGCCCAGAGCAGGACCAGGACCATCGCGATCATCGCCAGGCCGCCGACCAGGCCGAGCTCGGAGAACGACTCGAGGTAGAGCGAGTGGGCGTCGAGGACCGGCAGCGGCAGCTTGCGCTTTTCGTCCCAGGTGAACTGGTAGGTGCCGGCGCCGGTGCCGATCAGCGGCTCTTCGCCGAAGGCGTCGAGCGCGACCCGCCAGTATTCGTCGCGGTTGGCGCTCGAGAGCTGGCTGAAGTGGGCCGACGGACTGCCGCTCGGGAACTGCTGGTCGGGGCTGGTGAAGTCATCCCAGGCGCGGCCGCCGACGGCGATCGCGGCGCCGAGCGCGACCAGGGCGCCGACGATCGCCACCCAGCGCAGCACCTTCGGGTCGCGCGAGATCTTCAGTGCCCGGCCCGTCGTCGCGTTCCCCCTCGTCTCGAGCCGGCGCAGGCCGGCGTAGAGCAGCAGCGCCAGGGCGACGCCGGCGAGGACGAAGAGCACGACTTCCGCCCCCTGGTCGATCGTCGAGGGGGCGTTGATGTTGTTCGCGACCCCGTCCCGGGCCTGCACCGCGAGCAGCGCCGGCAGCGTCGCCATCGCCCCGATCGCCAGCGTCGCCAGGATCCAGAGGCGGTCGTGGGAGAGGGCGATCAGGCAGCCGCAGGCGACCACCAGCGCCAGCAGGCCGCCGCGCGAGTAGGTCAGGTAGAGCGCCAGCAGGACGACGGGCAGCGAGCCGACCATCGCCCAGCGCAGCCAGCCGGTCAGCGAGCGCCGGCTCATCCAGAGGATCAGTGCCGTCGCCATCCCGAAGACGACGCCGTCGGCGTTCCAGTAATGCAACGGATATCCCAAGCGCTCGCTGCCGCCCAGGGTGCTGACGTCGAGCACGTGGGGCAGCAAGCGGCCGCCGAGCGCGATGAAGGCGACCGCGACCACGCCGATCGAGATGCCTTCAGCGAAACGTTGGCGGCTTTTCTCGGTTTGGGCGATTAGGAAAGCGGCAACGAACACTCCGAGGTAGACCAGGACGCGGTCTGCCTCGATCACGCTGAGCTCGACCGACCCCGACCAGAGGGATGAGAATGCCGACCAAAGCGCCAACCCGAGGATCAGCCCACCCGCCCAGTAGAAGGGACGGCCGACCGCGGCCCGGCCGGCGGCGCCAAGCGCCAGCAGCCCCACCACGACCAGCCAAACCGCAAGCCCGGCGATGTGGCGCGGGGTCAGGTCGAAGCCGCCTCCGGCAAGCGCCAGGCCAAGGATCAAGACGAGCGGACTTATCAGCGCCGCCGATTCCTCTAACCTTGCGCGGAATGCATCGGCCCCGCCACCGCTTCCGTAGCCCGGCCCGGCGCGTTTCCTTGCTTCTGTCAGTGCTTGCTCTGCTGGCATTTGCTTGCTCCCCCGCGCTCGCTAGCGCGGAAAGCGCTCCGCCCGACTACGTGAGCGAAGTTCCGAACGCGACTCATAAGGAAACCCCGAAGCAGCACGAAAGCATTGGCGGCGGCGGGACCAACAGCGGCGGCGGCAACTCTTCCGGCGGCGGACCGATCGCGCACGCGTCGAGCCCGGAAGGCGGCGGCCACGAATCTTCGGGGGGTAATCCATCGTCTGGGGGTGGGACCGGTGGAGAAGGCAACGCCGGCGGCAGTGCCGCGGACAAGGGCCAGAGTAGCCCAGGCAACGGCTCCAGCAGCAAGGCGACGCCCAAGGTCGGCGAAGAGCAGCCGGTGGCGAAGACGAGCCCGTCGAAGGACAGCGACTCCTCCTCATCGCCGCTGATTCCGATCTTGATCGCGATCGCCGCTCTGGCGGCCATTTCGATCGGCGCAGTGATCGTCAGGCAGCGCCGCCGTGGCGGCGACAGCGGCCGGTTCTCGCCTGAGGCGAGCTAGGCTATCGTGAGAGCGAAGCTGTACCTGAAGAGGAATCTGCGCGCGTGCGTCTGCGCCCTGGCCGTCGCCGTCGTCGCCCTGGCCGTCGTTGCGGCGCCCGCCTCGGCGCTGCCGGCGCGGTTCTGGGGCGTCGTCCCGCAGGCGACGCCGAGCGAAGAACAGTTCCAGCGCCTGCGCAGGGGCGGCGTCGACAGCATCCGCGTCCCCGTCAGCTGGGCCGTCCTGCAGCCGACGCGCGGCGGCCCCATCAACTGGGCCGAAGTCGACGGCGTCGTCGAAAAGGCGACCAAGAGCGGGATCGAGGTGCTGCCGTTCCTCAGTACCGCGCCGACCTGGGCCGTCCCGCAGGCGACGATCCCCGGCACCGGCGGCGCCAAGACGGTTGCCCACCTGCCGGCGACGGGCGCCAGCGCCGCGGCCTGGTCGAGCTTCGTGCGCCAGGCGGTCGAACGGTACGGCCCCAACGGTTCCTTCTGGGCGACGCACCCGGCGCTGCCGGTGCGCCCGATCCGGTCCTGGCAGATCTGGAACGAGCCGAACTTCAAGTACTTCGTCGCCCATCCCAACCCGACCGAATACGGGAAGCTGGTCAAGCTCTCCTTCACCGCGATCCGCGCGGTCGACCCGGGCGCCCAGGTGATCCTCGCCGGGCTGTTCGCGAAGCCGAAGGGCGGCCGCTTCCTGCGCCCCGGCAAGAGGCACCTGGTGGCCAACCCGACCAGTCCCAACTTCTTCGCCAGCTACTTCGTCGAACAGATGTACCAGCACAACCCGGGGATCAAGGCGAGGTTCACCGGGGTCGCCCTGCACCCCTACACGCCGAGCTACACGTACCTGACCGGCGAGATCGAAGAATTCCGCAAGGTCCTCGCCGCCAACCACGACTCCGGCAAGGGCCTCTGGATCACCGAGCTCGGCTGGAGCTCCGAACCGCCGAATCCGTCCGTCAACCAGTTCGCCAAAGGCCCGGCCGGCCAGGCGAGCCAGCTGCGCGGCGCTTTCTCGCTGCTCGAGCGCAAGCAGGCGAAATGGCGCCTGCAGCGCGTCTACTGGTTCTCGGTCGACGATCAGGCGGGGTCCTGCAACTTCTGCGACGGCTCCGGCCTCTTCGGCTCCGGTTTCAAACCGAAGAAGGCCTGGTACGAATTCGTGAAGTTCGCCGGCGGCACCCCCTAGCCGCCCACACGCCCGCCCCTCTTTCGCCGAGGTTGCCTTTCAACCCGGATAGGGGGATCAAATGCAACCTCGGCGAGCGGTTTGGGCTGGTCCGCTGCGAGGGATGCGTAAGATCGGTGGGTTGAGCACTGCACCGAAAGCCAGGGCGAAATCTGATCCGTTGGGGCCGTTCAGCGAGCCCGTGCGGCGCTGGTTCGAGGCCTCCTTCGAGGGGCCGACGCCGGCGCAAGCAGGCGGTTGGGAGGCGATCGCCAGCGGCGCCAACGCGCTGATCTGCGCCCCGACCGGCTCCGGCAAGACCCTGGCCAGCTTCCTCTGGGGCATCGACAAGCTCGCCCGCGACCCCCGGACCGGCTCCGGCGTCCGCCTCGTCTACGTCTCGCCCCTGAAGGCGCTCTCCTACGACATCGAGCGCAACCTCCGCGCCCCCCTGCGCGGGATCGGCGCCGACATCTCGGTCGGCCTCCGCACCGGCGACACCTCGCAGAAAGACCGCCGGGCGATGGCGAAAACCCCGCCCGACATCCTCATCACCACCCCCGAGTCCCTCTACCTCATGTTGTCCTCCGCGGTCCGCGAGATCCTCGGCAGCGTCGAAGCCGTGATCGTCGACGAGATCCACGCCGTCGCCCAGACCAAGCGCGGCGCCCACATGGCCCTCACTCTGGAGCGGCTTGACGATCTGGTCCGCCGAGCCGATGGCGGACCAGTCCAGCGCATCGGCCTCTCCGCCACCCAACGCCCGCTGGAGCGGATCGCCCAGTTCCTGGTCGGCCCCAAGCGCGAGTGCAAGATCGTCGACGCGGGGCGCAAGAAGGACCTCGATCTGGAGATCGTGGTCCCGGTCGAGGACATGGCCGACCCCGGAGCCCCCGCCTACCCGAGCGAGGACGGGACCGCGCAGCCAAGCGAAATCGAGCCGAGCGCCCACATCCGCTCGATCTGGCCGGCGATCTACCCCGAACTCCTGCACCTCGTCCAGACCCACACCTCGACGATCGTCTTCGTCAACAACCGCCGCGCCGCGGAGAGGCTTGCAAAGCGCCTGAATGAGCTTGCGAACGGAGAAGGGGAGCAAGAGCTTCCCGCAACTGAGCACGCCGGACATGGGGAGGGGGACTTGCCGGGATCACCTGCAAGTAGTCCCGGCAAGTCCCCCTCCCCGCGCCACGAGGACACCGGTGAGCCTCAGCCCTATATAGAGATCGCGCGAGCGCACCACGGATCGCTTTCGCACGAGGAGCGCACCTTGGTCGAGGAGCTCCTCAAGTCTGGAGAGCTTCCCTGCCTGGTCGCCACCAGCTCCCTCGAGCTCGGCATCGACATGGGCGCCGTCGACCTCGTGATCCAGGTCGAGTCGCCGAAGTCGGTGACCCGCGGCCTGCAGCGGATCGGCCGCGCCGGCCACGGTCTCGGCGAGACCTCGAAGGGCCGGATCTTCCCCAAATACCGCGGCGACCTGCTCGAGTGCGCGGTCGTCGCCCGCCGCATGCGCGAGGGCGAGATCGAGGAGACGACGATCCCCCAGAACCCGCTCGACGTGCTCGCCCAGCACCTGGTCTCGATGGCCGCCCTCGACGAGTGGGGGATCGACGAGGTCGAGGCGCTCGTCACCGCCACCGAGTCCTTCCACGACCTCTCGCGCGAACAGCTCGAGAACGTGCTCGACATGCTCGACGGCCGCTACCCGTCGGACCGCTTCGCCGAGCTGCGGCCGCGGATCGTCTGGGACCGCACCAACGGCACTATGCACGGCCGCAAAGGCGCCCGCCAGCTGGTCGTCACCAACGCCGGCACGATCCCCGACCGCGGCCTCTACGGCGTCCACCTGCCGGACGGCCGCCGGGTCGGCGAGCTCGACGAGGAGATGGTCTACGAGGCCCGCCCGGGCCAGACCTTCCTGCTCGGCGCCAGCACCTGGCGAATCGAGGAAATCACCCGCGACCGGGTGATCGTCACCCCGGCTCCCGGCGCCCCCGGCGCGGTGCCGTTCTGGCGCGGCGACGGGATCGGCCGCCCGGCCGAGCTGGGGCGGGCGATCGGCGCCTTCTCGCGCGAGGCGGTCGCCCGCGAGCCCGAGGAGCTGGCGGCCGAGTACGACCTCGACCAGCGCGCCGCCAACAACCTCGTCTCCTACCTGCGCGAGCAGCAGCAGGCGACCCGCGTCGTCCCCTCCGACGAGACGATCGTGATCGAGCGCTTCCGCGACGAGATCGGCGACTGGCGGCTGTGCGTGCTCTCGCCGTTCGGGGGCCGCGTCCACTCGGCCTGGGCGCTCGCCCTGTCGGCGCGCATCCGCGACGACTTCGGCCTCGAGTCCGACGCGATCTGGTCGGACGACGGCATCGTGATCCATCTGCCCGACTCGGACGAGCCGCCGTCGGCCGACCTGATCATGGTCGAGCCCGACGCGCTCGAGGAGCTGGTGGTGCGTGAGCTGTCGAGCTCTGCGCTGTTCGGCGCGCGCTTCCGCGAGAACGCGGCGCGGGCCCTGCTGCTGCCGCGTGCCCGGCCCGGCAAGCGCACGCCGCTGTGGCAGCAGCGGCTCAAGGCGCAGTCGCTGCTCGAGGTCGCCAAGCGCTACGGACAGTTTCCGATCGTGCTCGAGACCTACCGCGAGTGCCTCCAAGACGTGCTCGACCTGCCCGGCCTCGAGCAGCTGTTGCGCGGGCTGCACACGCGCGAGCTGTCGCTCGTCGAGGTCGAGACCCAGCGCGCCTCTCCGTTCGCCTCCTCGCTGCTCTTCGACTACGTCGCGACGTACATGTACGAGGGCGACACGCCGAGCGCCGAGCGGCGCGCTGCGGCGCTGTCGCTCGACCGTGAGCTGCTGCGCGAGCTGCTGGGGCAGGAGGAGCTGCGTGAGCTGATCGACCCGGACGCGCTCGCCGAGGTCGAGGCCGACCTGCAGCGCGCGAGCGAGCGCACCCGCGCCGCCAACGCCGACGGCCTGCACGACGTGCTGCGCGCCGTCGGCGACCTGACCGAGAACGACGCTCAGGCGCGCTGCCTCGAGGCCGTCTCGGCGCGCCGCATCCTCGGCGAGCTCGAGAAGAGCCGGCGCGCGGTGCGCATAAGAATCGGCGGCGAGGAGCGCTGGATCGCGGCCGAGGACGCCGGCCTCTACCGCGACGCACTTGGCGCCGTCCCGCCGGGCGGCCTGCCGGCGGCGTTCCTCGAGGACGTCGAGGAGCCGCTCGAGCGGCTCGCACGCCGCTACGCGCGCACCCACGGGCCGTTCACGACGCGCGAGATCTCCGACCGTTACGGAGTCGACCTCGGACCCGTGCTGCGCGAGCTCGAGCGCTCGGGCCGGCTGATCCGCGGCGAGCTGCGGCCCGGCGGCAGCGAGCGCGAGTGGTGTGACACCGAGGTGCTGCGGCGGCTGCGGCGCGCCTCGCTCGCCAGCCTGCGCAAGGAGGTCGAGCCCGCCGAGCAGGCCGCGCTCGGGCGCTTCCTGCCGAGCTGGCAGGGCATCGACCGCCGCTCGTCGCTGCGCGAGGCGCTGGTACCGCTCCAGGCCCTCGCCTTGCCGGTGTCGCTCTGGGAGAGCGAGGTGCTTCCGCGGCGCGTTCCGGGGTACCGGCCGGAGCAGCTGGACGCGCTCTGCGCCTCGGGTGAGGTCGTCTGGGTCGGCGCGGGGCTCGACCGGGTCGCGCTCTACTTCCGTGACGACGCCCCCGCGCTGGGCCCGCCGCCCGCGGCCGACCGGCCCGAGCGGGAGGTGCACGAGCGGCTGCGCGCCGCGCTCGGACGCAGCGCGCTCTTCTGGTACGACCTGCTCGCCGACACGGGTCTCGAGGCCGAGGAGGCCCTGCCCGCGCTCTGGGATCTCGTCTGGGCAGGCGAGGCGACGAACGACGCCTGGGCGCCGCTGCGCGCGGGGCGGCGCTTCCAGACACGTGCGGCACGGCCGCGTCCTCGTCGTTTCTCCCGCAGGCGCGCCGCCGAGGTGACCGCCACCCAGGGTCGCTGGTCGCTCACCGCGCGCCTCTTCCCGGGCCGGCCTGATCGCCGCGCCCACGCGGAGCTGCTGCTCGAGCGGCAGGGCATCGTCACCCGTGACGGTGTCCGCGGCGAGGGGATCCCGGGCGGGTACGGCGCCGTCTACGGCGAGCTGAAGGCGCTCGAGACGCTCGGCCTCTGCCGCCGCGGCTACTTCGTCGAGGGGCTCGGCGGGGCGCAGTTCGCCCTCGGCGGCGCGGTCGAGCGGCTGCGAGAGCTGCGGCCGCAGGACGGCGAGGAGCCGGAGACGCTGGTGCTGGCCGCCGCCGACCCCGCGCAGCCCTACGGGGCCTCGTTGCCGTGGCCGAAGCGGGCCGGCGCGCGGGCGGCTCGGGTCGCCGGGGCGCACGTGATCCTGCTCGGCGGCGAGCCCGCGCTCTTCGTCGAGCGCGGGGGCCGCTCGCTGGTCCCGCTGCGCGATCCCGAGGACGAGTGGCTCAGGACGGCGCTCGAAGCGCTGGTCGCGCACGTCCGCACGACGGGGACGAAACGGCTCGCGGTCGAGCGCTTCGACGGCGAGCCGGTGACCGAGTCGGAATGCATTTCGCTGCTGATGGGTGCAGGCTTTGTCATCGGGCCTCGGCGAGCGGTGTTTCGGCCTTGACAGTCTGCTGACGAGCACTTAAACCCCGCCACGGACCACGGGGCTGGGGGGCCCCGAGTCTTCCCAGGGGTCACCAAAGGGGAGGAAACGCATGAGACGACTTCTTGGCGGGTCGTTGGCGGCGGCAGCGGCATTGCTGCTGCTCGGCCTGTTCACCGGCTCGGCGCGAGCGGCGTCCTTCAACTGCAGCGAGCCGTACGCGGTTCTCTGCGCCGAGACGGCCGACTCGATCGGCTACGGCGGCGAGTACACGGGCCACGACGAGCCCTCGCTGCTGTTCTACTCGGACGAGTCGGGCTCGGGCAACTCGAGCCTCTACCATATGCAGCTGCCGACCGATCCCAAGGTCCTGCCGAACCAGGCCGGCACCGCGGGGACGTGGAACTTCCAGCTGCACCCGGCGTTCTGGGTCGGTATGGCGCTGTGCGACAACCAGTCGGCGCCCGAGTTCACGCACGCTCCGTGCGTGCCCGACAGCGACACCAATATCTTCGACGGCACGAACGAGGCGGCCCCGGACTACATCGGCAAGCACCCGGGTACCGCCTTCCTCGAGCTTCAGTTCTACCCGCCCGGCTGGGCACCCTGGCCGCCCGGCGTCAGCTGCGACGCCAGCAAGTGGTGCGCGGCGATGGCGATCTTCAGCTTCAACTCGAATCAGAACACCGGCGTTAACAACAACGCCGCTTGTCTGAACACCGTCGGAGTCGAGCCGGCGAACTTCGCCTTCATCACCAAGAGCGGAACGCCGCACGCACCACCGGGACCGCTCGACCTGACAAACGGCTCCTTTACGCCGGATTCGGCAACAGATCTGTTCATGGGCTCCGGCGACCGGCTGACCATCGACATCCACGACGGTTCGGCCGGCCTGACCGCGATCGTCCACGACCTGACGACGGGCCAAACCGGCTCGATGACCGCGAGCGAGGCCAACGGCTTCGCCCAGATCCTGTACGAGCCGGCCTCGGCGACCTGCCACGAGGCTCCGTACACGTTCCGCCCGATGTACGCGACGGCGAGCGAGCACACACGCGTACCCTGGGCGGCGCACACCTACAACGTCGCCTTCTCGGACGAGATCGGGCACTTCGAGGAGTGCTCGGTGGTCTCGGAGGAGGGCGGGGACTGCCTCGCCAACAACGAGGGTGAGCTCGACGGCGACGACACGGGCTGCTTCAGCGCGGCCGTCTCGCTGTTCGTCCCGATCGGAGGCTGCATCGCCACCGACAATGACTTCGACGGGACCTCGTATCAGCGGGTGTGGCCCGGAACGGATCCGAACCGCGGGCAGGACATGAAGTACCACCCGAGCTCGGTCACGTTCACGAGCCCGCTCTTCAACGGGTCCGACAACTACGACCGAGTTGCGTTCGAGGCCGACCTGCCGCGGATCGAGGCGGCGGACTTCGGCGGCAACTGTGACCGGTTCACGGGCACGAACTGCGTGAACCCGCCACCGGGATCGAACTTCTATCCGATCTACACGACCGGAACGTCGAATCAGACCCCGAGCGGCCACTGCGTCTGGCAGCTCGGTGGGACGCACATCAAGGGCACGACGAACACGTTCGGCGGGAACAGCGCGGCGGAGTACGGGCCGCTCCTGTTCAGCTTCTACCCGAACCCGAACCCGGCAGTTCGGCTCAGGACGAACAACTTCCGCAACGTCTTGAACTCGAATCCCTGCCCGGCCTGACGCGGGCGCTTGCCCGTTGCGAAGAGCGCCCTTCGGGGCGCTCTTCGTGTGTCAGCGGTCAGCGAATGCCGATGTCGTAGGTGAAATCGCGCTTCGCGAAGCGGCCGTTCGGCACCGCGATCCTCGTCGGTTGAAGGCCCGCCTTCCGGGAGATGGCGCGACGGCCGGCGTGCACCGCGTAGCGGCCGCTGTCGAGCGAGACGCGGTAGCGGCCGCGGGCGTCCGTGGTGGCGGTCGCGACCTTGCGGCCGTTGCGGAAGAAGGCGAGGCGGAAGCCGCGCGCCGGGCGGGTGCACGACGTCCCGACTCGACAGACGGGCATTCCGGGCTTGATCCGCACGGTGCCGTACAGGCCGCCGCCGGGGCTGGCCGGGCTCTGCGCGCCGCACGCCGCCGCGATCGCGACCACCGCCAGGCCGAGGACGATGCGGACGCTCACCTCGCCGCTAGGGTAGCGCGGCATGCCCGAAGGAGACTCGCTTCACCGCGCGGCACGCCGGCTGCAGGTGCTCGTGGGCGAGCGGGTCGCGGTCGAGACGCCTCACCCGCGGGCGGCCGCGGGGCGCGTGGCGGAGCGGCTCGACGGACGGCGCCTGGAAGCGGTCGAGGCCGTCGGGAAGAACCTGCTCCTGAGCTTCGAGGGCGGCCTCGTGCTGCGCAGCCACCTGCGCATGAGCGGCCGCTGGCAGGTGGTCGAGCGCGGCGGTGCGAGGCGCGGCACGCCGTGGCTCGTGCTGAGCGGCGCCGAGCGCGAGGCGGTGCTCTGGAACGGGCCGGTGCTGGAGCTGAGCGCGCGCGCCGCGCGCCGGCTCGGGCCGGACATCCTGGCGTCGCCGCCCGACACGTCCGCGATGGTGGCGAACCTGCGCCGCGAGCCCGGTGGCCGCGAGCTCGGCGACGCCCTGCTCGACCAGCGCCTCGTCGCGGGGATCGGAAACGTCTGGAAGGCCGAGGCGCTGTGGCATGCCGAGCTTTCGCCGTGGCTGCGGCTCGGCGACGTGAGCGACGAGGAGCTCGAACGGGTGCTCGGCGAGGCCGCGACACTCATGCGAGCGTCGGTCGACGGCACGCGCGCGACACGGTCGGTCTACCGCAAGTCCGGCCGGCCGTGCCCCCGCTGCGGGGCCACGATTCGGTCCCGGGGGCAGGGCGACGACAACCGCACCGCGTACTGGTGTCCCACGTGCCAGACAGGAAAGGAGCTGCCGGCCGCGTAGCAGCACTCGTGGCCGTGCGCGCTCCGCATCTCTACCGCTCTCTTCGCTGCTTCTGCCTGGCGGGCTTCTCGCTGCTGTCGCGTGACGTGGCCGACGGCGCCGAGCTCCCGTTCGCATTCGAGGAGCACGCCTCGCGCGGGCAGGCGTCGCTGTACGAGTACCGGCCGCTCGTGCGTTCCTACGTGGACGCGCGCGCGGAGCGCCTTGGCACGTTGGCAGATACGCGGCTCGCCCTCGAGGAGCTCCGGCGCGAGCCGGCAGCGGCGATCTACGCCGCCGCGCACGCGGGGAAGGACGGCGACCAGCCGCTGCTGCGGACGATCGTCCTGCCGCTGCTCGCTGACGTCGCCGAGGCCTGCGGTGGCTTCGACTGGCGCGACGAAGCGTTCGATCGCGCGTACGCGGAGCTCGAGCGCTCGCTGTTCGGGAAGCGCCGCACGTATGCGGCGGTCGCTCCGCTGGTGGGGCTGTCGGCGGGGACGCAGGTCGAGCTCGCGAACGGCCTGCGCGTGCGGCTGGCCGCGTCGGGGGAGCTCGCGGCGCACTGGCCGGAGGCCGGCGGGCTGCTCCCGGCGGCCTTCGGCCGTGAGCCCGACAGGCTGTGCGTGCTCGAGCTCGAGCGCTCGCTTCCACCCAACGAGCCCGAGCCGCCCGACGCGCCCGGGGAGCTCGCCGACGCGGTCAGCGCCTTGCGCCTCGCCACGGCGGCGCCGGTCGCGGCGGGGCCTGTGCTCTTCGAGCGGCTCGACTGGCGACCGCTCGCGATCAGGCCGGTCCTGCCGATCGCGGCCGCGGAGCCACCGGGAGAGCCGACGCGGTTGGACGCCGTTCGAGCCCGGCTTGCGTGCGACTTGCTCGCCCGGCTCGGCCGGGCGGAAGAGGATCCGGACCTCGCGGAGGCTCTCGATCGCTGGGAGCTGTCGCTGTTCGCGGACGAGCCGTTCCGGTCGGAGCAGCTGCGGGAGGCGCTCGCCGCACTGCTGGGAGGTCCCGACGGGCTCTGGGCCGCGGCCGTGCGCGCCGCGGTGCTGCTGGGCGAGACCGGTCCCGACCGGGCCGAGCAGCTGGAGCGCCTGCGGGGCCTCGCGCGTGGGGAGTCGGCGGGCAGAGCGGCGGCGGACGCGGTGCGCAGGGCGGTGGTCGAGACGCTGGCCCACGGCGACCGCGCTGCGCTGGTGGCGTCGCTGGACGACGCGCTGCTGGGTCTTCGCCCGCGTCCTGCGGGCTACTTCGCCGCGCTCGCTTCGTAACGGCTAGAGCGGCGTCTGGGCTGCCGGCACGGGCAGCACGGTCGTGCCGGGGCACGGCGTCGCGTCCGAGACCTTGACGGCCAGTGCTCCCGGCCCGCCGTTGAGCAGCAGGTAGCCGTCGTGGACGCGAACGGGGAGGCAGAGGTCCGGTCCCGGCTGCTCGACCTTGAGCAGCTCGACGAAGGTGTCCGAGTCGACGTCGGCGTCGGTCTCGAGCCCGGGCCCGACCTGACGGTCCATCCATGGGGCGAAGCAGTCCTGGTCGTCGCAGCCACGCACTCGCGCCGACTGCTGCGTGTCGTTGACGAGGCGCAGCGTGACGGTCGTACGATCGACGTCGACCAGCGCGAGCCCGACGATGGCGCCGGCGATCAGCAGGACCGCGAGGAGGACGGCGATGCCGATCACGACTTTGACCCGGCGCGTCAAGAAGAGCCCGGTGTGCTCGGTCGGCGCCTGCAGGTCGGGGTAGGGGTCGACCCAGGTCTCGCCGCGCCGCCTCGCGAGACGGCGGCTCTCCTGTCGCAGGTTCTGCTTCACGGCGTAGGCGACGTTCTCGCGCCCGACGCGGGTGCGCTCGTCGCTCTCGTCGACCAGCGCGAGCATGCCGAGCACGTGCTCGAGCCCTTCGGAGTCGTGCTCGCTCGCGTAGCCGCGGCGCGCCCGGTCGAGGCTCTTCAGCGCGCCACGCCCGTCACCGCGGTCGATGGCGGCGCGTGCGGCGCCGAGGTCGCGGTCGGGGTTGAGGGTCACGGTGGGGACGGACCGTATCCCTTTCGACACGGTTTCGGCACACACGCGTGCGCCGGCCGCGGCTACGTTCGGCCGATGGACGAGGCACGCGCGGTACTGCGCCGGCTGGGGCGGATCGAGGCGCTGGAGCGGGAGGGTGCGCCCGCGCGGTCCGTGCTCGCGGAAGTGCACGCGCTCGTCGAGGAAGCGGACGCCTGGGTCGCGGCGGAAGGGGGCGATGCCGAGGCGGTCGAGGCGCTTGACCGGTGCCGTGCTGCACTGATGGAGCCGGCGGCGGCCCGATGAGTGGCCGTCCGGTGAGTCGCCTCACTAAGCGTTCGTAGCGGGCCTCGCGGGGCGCCCCGCCCCGAGGCGGTCATCGTCGCCGCCACGACGGCGCTCGCGCGCGTGCTCTTCTCAGCGGGAGCCGTCCTCCTGTGGGCGTACATTTCCAGGCAAGGCACGGCCCGACCAGACGCCGCGAAAGTCGCAGGATTTCCGCGGAGGTATCGCTAGCATGAACGCGAAGAAAGGGGCTCCATGGGGCTCGCACGCCTGCTTCCGCGATCGGGAATCCGGACCGAAACCGCCAATGGGCCTCCGATGGGCCGGGTGATCTCGTTCGCCAACCAGAAGGGCGGCGTCGCCAAGACGACGACGACCCTCAACCTCGGTGTTGCCCTGGCCGAGCGGGAGCTGAAGGTGCTGCTCGTCGACCTGGATCCGCAGGGCAACCTGACCATGAGCCAGGGCCTCAACCCGGACACGATCGAGCGCTCGATGTTCGACGTGCTCGTCCACCGTTTGCCGATCCAGGAGGTCATCCACCACACGGAGGTCGACCTCGCCGTCTCGTCGATCGACCTCGCGGGTGCCGAGCTCGCGCTCTCGAGCATGATCGGCCGCGAGCGCGCGCTCGAGAAGGCGCTCGCGCCTGTCCGCGAGAGCTACGACTTCGTCCTTGTCGACACGCCGCCCTCGCTCGGCCTGCTGACCATCAACGCGCTCGTCGCGTCGAACGGCGTCATCGTCCCCGTGCAGTGCGAGTACCTCTCGCTGCGCGGCCTCGTCCAGCTCGAGAACACGCTCTCGATGATCCGCGAGAACCTGAACCCCGACGTGGGCATCGAAGGCATCCTTCCGACGATGTACGACAAGCGCACGCTGCACTCGCGCGAGGCGGTCGAGATCCTGCAGGAGAATTTCGGCGACCTCGTCTTCAACACGAAGATTCGGAAGACCGTTCGCTACGCGGAGGCCCCGGTGAAGGGCACCTCCGTCCTCAAATACGACCCGAGCGGGAACGCCGCCCAGGCCTACCGCCAGCTCGCGAAGGAGGTGCTCGATGCCACGCAGGCGCGCGAGCATGCGTGAAGGCCCCCTGGCGGAGCTCTTCCGCGCGACCGAGGCCGCCCAGCGGCAGGCCGAGAAGGAAGGCCGGGAGCTCGAGCCCGAGCAGCAGCTCGAGCCCGAGCAGCAGGCGTCCAGCGACGCGCTCGCGCCGCCCGCGCCGAAGCCGAGCGCGCCGCGAAGGAAAAGGCGGAGCGCGAACGGCCGCCGGCACAGAGCGCGCCGAATGCCCAGATCGCGATGCTGCCTCCGGCGGCGTCCGCGCCCGAAGCCCCGTCGGGTGCCGCGCTGGTGCGCGGCATCAAGACCGAGCTCAAGCGCATCGGCTGTCTTTCCGGAGAGGTCGACGAGCACTGGTCAACGCCGCAGACAAAGTCATCCATCGCAAGATTCATCAGAATCGCCCGTCTGACCAACACGCCGGACCTCCCGACACCAGGCTTCCTCGATGAGCTGAGGCGCGCGCAGGGCCGCATCTGCCCGCTCGAATGCGGGGCACGGCAGGTCGAGAAGGATGGTCGATGCGTGGCCAAGATCTGCCCGACCGGGCACCACCTCGCCGCGGACGGCAGCTGCTTGACGACGGCCAAGCCCAAACCGGCGCGCCAGACCGCCGCCAAGCCGCCTCGTGGCGGCGGTGGACGGCGGTGTTTCTCGGTCGGCGGGCAGTCCTTCTGCGAATAGGGAGACGACGGAATGCGCGGTCCACGGAGTGGAGCGGCACGCTTTGCCACGACGAAGCTTGCGAT
>Ga0081540_1001445_pt1 | contig 20525 bp, 19 predicted proteins | sample TabmetS2T1R1_FD_71024 | JGI IMG/M metagenome (GOLD analysis project Ga0081540, IMG submission 71024) | Tabebuia heterophylla rhizosphere microbial communities from the University of Puerto Rico - S2T1R1 | ecosystem: Host-associated > Plants > Roots > Rhizosphere ... | reverse complement strand
CTGAGGCAGCAGATCCAGCCCGGCCGGCTCCGGGCCATGGTTGGTTGCCTCTATGACGATGCAGATGTCTTCAGGCGCAGCCTTGGCGTAGGTGACCACGACATCGAAGAACCGGTTCTCCCCGAGAACCCCGGTGTCCGCCAGCTCGTACTCCCGGTCGATCAGACCGCGCCTGGCGTTCTGTTCGCGCAGCTGGGCGTACGGATACTCGGCCTGCGGATATCGGTACATCCATCGCATCCACGAGTGAGTGGGCGTGCCGTCCAAGGGCCACCAGTACTCCTTGACGTCCTCCCCGTGATTGCCTTCGCCATTCGTCAGACCGAACAAGCGTTCCTTCAGGATCGGATCGCGCCCGTTCCACAGCGCGATGGAGAAGTTGAGGAACCCATAGCTATCGCAGATCCCGCCGAGGCCGTCCTCACCCCACCGATACGCGCGGGCGTGGGCCTGCTCGAACGGCAGATATGTCCACGCGTCACCGGAGGCTGAATAGTCCTCGCGGACGGTGCCCCACTGCCGCCCGGAGAGATACGGGCCCCAGGTTCGCCACGGCGCATTCGCAGCTCGGGACTCGGCGAGCCGGGCATGCTCGGCGCTGCGGGGGATCGCTCCTGGACCTGCGGAGTCGTCGGCTCGCGTCACGCAGCAGAGCTTGACAGCTTCGCCACATGATGGCGACGGCCATCGTCGCGGGCGAAAATCCGTTGCCACTTCCCGTAGCGTGGAAGGTCCGATGAGCGAGCATCGCAGGCGCGAAGCGCCAAGGAGCGCAGCCAGCGTCCCGATGAGCGCTCGCGCGAAGAGGCAATGCTGATGAGCAGCGCGGATCCGGTATTGCTGGCCGAACGCGAACACCTCGAAGTCGCAGCCGAGTGCCTAGCGGAGATGCAGGAGTCCGCGGCTCGAATCGCCGACTATGGCGTCGACGAACTGTCCAGCTACGGACTGGGCCGGATGCGCGCGCAGCGACTAGCCGCTCTGGCGGCCGATCCCGACGCGCCGCCGTTCTTCGGTCGTACCGACCGGGATGCCGAGCAGGGTGGCGTCGAGGTCTTGCACATCGGCCGGCGTCACGTTCGGGATAAGCGCGGCGACCCGGTTGTCATCGACTGGCGCGCCCCGATCGCGCGGGCGTTCTACCGGGCGACACCGTCTGATCGGATGGGTGTGCGATTGCGCCGGCGGTTCGGATTCCACAACGGCGAGCTGACCTCCTACGAGGACGAACACCTCGATCGCGGCGAAGCGTTGGGCCTGAAATCCGATCTGCTGCGACAGGAGATCGAACGACCACGGGTCGGGCCGATGCGCGACATCGTCGCCACCATCCAGCCCGACCAGGACGATCTCGTCCGCGCTGATCTCGACACGTCGCTGTGCATCCAGGGAGCGCCTGGTACCGGCAAGACCGCAGTCGGGCTCCACCGAGCCGCGTATCTGCTGTACACGTATCCCGAGCGCCTGCGTCGGTCCGGCGTGCTGGTTATTGGACCCAACAACGCCTTCCTGCACTACATCGCACAAGTCCTGCCGGCCCTCGGCGAGGGAGGTATCGAGCAGACCACGGTCGGCGAACTGGTTCGCCACGTGCCGGTCCGGGCGACCGAGGACGCCGCCATCGCCACCTTGAAGGGCGACGCGCGGATGGCCGACGTCCTGCGCCGAGCAGTGCTGAGTCACGTTTCCCGACCAACCGGCGACATTCTCATTATCAAGGGCACCCGTCGTTTCCGTGTCGCTGAACACCGGCTCCGGCGTTACGTGGACGATGCGCGCCGGGCCGACATCCGGTGGTCAACCGCGCGGGAGCGGTTGCGGCAACAGCTCGCCGAGGATGTGCGCCGGCAACGGGAGGACGCCGGCGCCGCGCCGACCGATGCCGAGACGGCCGGGATTGCCCGATCCCCCGCGGTTCGGGAGTTCGTCGACACCGTATGGCCAGCACTCGACGCACCGTCCCTGCTCGCACGGTTGTATACCGATTCGGCGTTTCGAAAGCGCTGCTCGGCCACCACCTTGACCGACGACGAGCGCGCCGCCCTCGCCTGGCCATCGACCCCACGCTCGGTCCGGTCCGCGCGCTGGACCGTGGCTGACACAGTCCTCATCGACGAGCTCGTCGGCCTACTCGACGGCATTTCAGGCTACGTCCACGTCGTGGTTGACGAGGCGCAGGACCTTTCGCCGATGCAATGCCGAGCCATCGCGCGCCGGTGCCCACTCGGTTCCGTGACCGTGCTCGGCGACCTGGCCCAGGCGACAACACCATGGGCACCTGGCTCGTGGAACATCACGCTGCGGCACCTTGGCCAGCCAGAAGCTGGGGTGCGTCCCCTCACAGCGGGATACCGGGTACCGGGTGAGGTGTTGTCCGTGGCCAACCGGCTTCTGCCGTATATCGCCGCCGACGTGCCACCCGCGACCTCCGTGCGGACCGGCGACCATGCCTTGAGCTATCGGCCGATCGGGCAACTCGTCGACGCGGTGCGGGCGTTTGCCACGATCGAGGGATCAGTCGGCGTTATCGTCCCTGATGTCCAAGCTGCCGACGTCCAGCGCATATTGGACCGAGCCGGTCTAGGGGCTGCGGCGCTGGCCGACGACACCGACGCCCCGGTAACCGTCGTACCTGCCGCCAGCGCGAAAGGCCTGGAGTTCGACTCCGTCGTGCTCCTCGAGCCGGCCGCCATCGTGGCCGGCGAACCGGAACGGCCCATCGGCTTACGCCGGCTTTATGTGTCGCTCACCCGAGCGGTCTCCCGGCTCGTGGTCGTGCACGGCGAACCGCTGCCATCGGAACTCCTCGGATAGCCCGGAATTCCGCCGTGACCTGCCGGGTCCAGACCGCCTTTAGCGCGTTCACAAGCTTCGGACATTCGCGCCGGATATCGTAGGAACCCCTGGGTAGTTCGCGGCCACGCCACCCCTGTAGTCACGCACTACCAGGTTCGCAGGATCGGAGCCCGTTGGGCGTGGACGCATGGTGACCCCGTGCGGACGCCGAGAGACGAGGAGTCGTGCATGACGACTGCACCCACCGCGGAGGACGCTCTTGGCGGTCCGCACTCGCATCACATCGTGCACGTGGACCCCGAGCCGGACATGGTCCAACTGCTCACCCCAGAGGGCGAGCGCGTCGAAAACCCGGACTACCCCCTCGAGATCAGCGATGACGAGATGGCGAGCCTGTACCGGGATCTGGTGCTTGTACGTCGCATCGACTCCGAGGCCGTGGCGCTGCAGCGCCAGGGAGAGCTCGGCCTATGGGCCTCGTTGCTGGGGCAGGAGGGCGCGCAGGTCGGCGCCGGCCGCGCGTTGCGAGCGCAGGACATGGCCTTCCCCACCTATCGCGAACATGGCGTCGCCTGGTGCCGGGGCGTCGATGCGCTGACCTTGCTCGGACTGTTTCGCGGGACGAATCTGGGTGGCTGGAATCCGAACGACAACAACTTCAACCTCTACACGATCGTCATCGGCGCACAGACCCTGCACGCAGCCGGTTACGCAATGGGCATCATGCGGGACGGCGCGGTCGGCACGGGTGATCCGGACCGCGACACCGCCGTGTTGACCTTTTTCGGCGACGGCGCGTCGAGCCAAGGCGACGTGAACGAGGCCTTCGTATGGGCGGCGGCCGACAACCTGCCGATGGTGTTCTTCTGCCAGAACAACCAGTGGGCGATCTCGGCGCCGGTCACGACTCAGAGCCGAGTGCCGCTGTTCCGCCGGGCGAGCGGATTCGGCTTTCCCGGCATACGGATCGATGGCAACGACGTGCTCGCCAGCCTGGCGGTGACCCGGAAGGCGCTCGACGACGCGCGGAGCGGACAGGGTCCCACACTCATCGAGGCGTTCACCTACCGGATGAGCGCGCATACCACGTCGGACGATCCGAGCCGCTATCGCGTGGCGGCCGAACTCGAGACGTGGAAGCTTCGCGATCCAATCGCCCGGGTCCGCTCCTATCTCAGCCGGCACAGCTCGATCGGACAGGATTTCTTCGACGCGGTCGACGCCGAATCACAGGCAATGGCAGAACACGTTCGCGCGGGCTGCCGTGCGCTGCCGGACCCGGATCCGCTGTCCGTGTTCGACAACGTGCACGTTGAGCTCACGGAGGAGCTCCGCGAACAACGGAACGATTTCGCCCGCTATCTCGCCTCGGTCGAGGACGGTTCGTCATGAGTGGGCCGATCACGTTGGCCAAGGCCATCAACGAGGGATTGCGTAAGGCCCTAGAGGACGACCCGAAGGTCGTGATCATGGGAGAGGACGTCGGGCGGCTCGGCGGCGTGTTCCGGGTCACCGACGGGCTACAGAAGGACTTCGGCGAACAACGGGTATGGGATACACCGCTGGCCGAGTCAGGCATCATCGGGACAGCGGTAGGACTGGCCATCCGCGGCTACCGCCCGGTGTGCGAGATCCAGTTCGACGGCTTCGTCTATCCCGGGTTCGACCAGATCGTGAGTCAGGTCGCGAAGATCCACAACCGCTCGGCCGGCGCGCTCCGGATGCCGATTACGATCCGCATCCCCTTCGGCGGCGGGATTGGCGCGGTTGAGCATCACTCCGAATCTCCCGAGGTCTACTTCGCCCATACCGCCGGCCTGAAGGTGGTGGCCTGCGCCAGCCCGTCCGATGGGTACTGGATGATCCAGCAGGCGATCCGATCCGACGATCCGGTGATCTTCTTCGAGCCCAAACGGAGGTACTGGACCAAGGGCCAGATCGCCGACGAGGCGGCGCCCTTCGATCGGGCCCGAATTGTGCGCCCCGGCCGGGACGTAACCGTCGTGGCGTACGGTCCGATGGTCGCGACCGCGCTGGACAGTGCCAAACTGGCCGCCGAGGAGGGCCACGAACTGGAGGTCGTCGACCTGCGTAGCCTCTCGCCGCTCGATACGGCCACTGTCGTCAAGTCAGTGACTCGGACGGGTCGCCTCGTCGTCGTGCACGAGGCGTCCGTATCACACGGCTTCGGGGCCGAAGTCGCCGCCCGGGTGCAGGAGAAGGCGTTTTACTCGTTGGAAGCGCCAGTGCTGCGGGTAGGCGGTATGGATACGCCCTATCCGGCCAGCCGGTTGGAAGAGGACTGGCTGCCCAGCGTCGACCGCGTCCTGGACACCGTAGACCGGATCCTGGAGTACTGAAGCGACGTGACCACCACCGGAGAGATCAAGCAGTTCAAGCTGCCGGATGTCGGCGAAGGGCTCACCGAGGCGGACATCATCCGATGGGCGGTTAAGCCAGGCGACACGGTCGAGGTGAACCAAACCATCGTCGAGGTGGAGACCGCCAAAGCGGCGGTCGAACTCCCGTCCCCGTACGCAGGCGTCGTGTCCGCGCTGCACGTCGCCGAGGGTGACACGGTTCCAGTCGGGACTGCGATCATCAGCATCGAGGTCCCCGACGAAAGGCCGGCGCAGTCGGCGCCCGACCAGGCTGGGGGCGCCGCGGAAGACCTCGTTCCGGCGCCCGAGCAACCCGACACGCGTGACACCGGGGAACCGCCCTCGAACGAACGGCAGTCCGTGCTCGTCGGCTATGGGCCCCGCGCTGGCGGAGCGGTGCGACGACGGAGGCGGCTGCCGCCGGCCGAAGACACTCCGTCCGCCCACAGCGCGTTCACTGTCCCGGCCGGGCTGACCGCGCCTAGCGCGGACGTACCTGAGACGCGCCACCGAGCCCGGGCCAAGCCGCCGGTCCGCAAGCTGGCCAAGACGCTTGGCGTCGATATTGACGAACTGCAGCCGACTGGCCCGGACGGGACGGTGACCCGCGCGGACGTGGAGTCAGCCGGACGCCTTCCCCGGCCCGCGCTCGCCGTTGCCGCCGAGGAAACCCGGATCCCGGTCAAAGGGGTGCGCAAACACACGGCCGCGGCGATGGTTTCCTCCGCGTTCACGGCCCCGCACGTGACCGAGTTCCACACCGTTGACGTCACCGCCACGATGGAGCTACGAGACCGGGTCGCCGCTCGGCGGGAGTTCCGCGATATCAAGGTCTCGCCGCTGCTATTCGTGGCCAAAGCCGTCATCCTGGCGGCTAAGCGAACGCCCGAGATCAACGCCAGCTGGGACGATGCGGCGAGCGAGATTGTCCTGAAGCACTACGTCAATCTGGGGATTGCCGCGGCTACCGACCGTGGTCTGGTCGTGCCGAACATCAAGAATGCGGACGGGCTGACGCTCCGCGATCTGGCCGATGCGATTGCAACGCTGTCCGAGACGGCCCGGGCCGGAAAGACCACGCCGGCCGATATGGCGGGCGGCACGATCACCATTACGAACGTCGGCGTGTTCGGAGTCGACACCGGTACCCCGATCCTGAATCCAGGCGAGTCAGGCATCGTCGCATTCGGCGCCGTTCGACGGATGCCCTGGGTGGTCGACGAACAGATCGTGCCCCGGTGGGTGACCCAACTAGCAGTGTCGTTCGACCATCGCATCGTCGACGGGCAACAAGGCTCGCAGTTCTTGGCGGACGTCGCGGCGATCCTGCACGATCCCGGGCTGGCGATTCTGTAGTAGTCAGCCGTCGGATCGTGATTCTGGGTAGGCCGCACAATCAGATTGCGTACGGCCAGACGACGAGCAGGTAGGCGCCGAACCAGGCTGAAATCAACGTGCCCGTGCTCAGCAGGATGATCGCAGTTCGGTCTCGCAACCGAGTGAGGGCGCCGGCAGCGGGGATGATCAGCAAGAACGCCGCGAGCAATAACCGCGGCTTACTGTGCCAGTAATTCGTCGAGAGCAGGGCCATCGCTACCGACAGCAGCGTGACAGCGGTCAACGGTGCCGGCCACCGTCCGAGCACGAGCAGCACACACGCGACCACGTAGCCGAGGACGATCGCGCAGACAACCGGCGCGAGAAACCCATCCGGCCCGGAAAGCGTGTCGTAGATGAAGTTCCAGGTCTGTACACCGTAGTCGAAATGGCTGGCCCAGCCGTGCTCCTCGACGCTAAACCATGCCCCCGGGTCGCCGGTCCGGATCCACAGCCACGCCCAATACACCGGCGCACCAGCCGCGGCCAGGATCGAGGCACCGGTGACGGAGGGCCATCGAACCGGAGACGGTTCTCCCCGGCGGCGGGCCTGGCGGGCGGCACGCCATGCCGCGAGTGGCACGACCACCGCGAGGACCAGCGCTGTCGGGCGGGTAAGCCCAGCCGCGAACGCGCACCCAGCCGCGAGCCACCATCGACCCCGTAAGGCGAAGAGCACCGAGGCCCCAGCCAGCGCCAGGTAGAGCGACTCGGCATAGCCCATCTGCAATGTGATCGACGCCGGCAGCACGCCCAACAAGGCCACGGCAAAGTACCCAGCCCGCCGACTACCGAGCAGGTATTTCGTGAGCAGATGGATGACTACGGCTACAGCCAAGCCGGCGATACAGGCGACCAGCACCACCGCGACGCGCGCGGGCACGCCCAGCAGGTGCAGGGCACCTGCGAGACCTGGAAAGAGTGGATGGAAGGCGAATTCCATCCCCTCGGTGAGGCTGCCGTCCGGCGCGATCGTGATGCGCGCCGGATAGCCGGCCGATGCGATCCCGCTGTTGAACAGCCCATCCCACTTGGTGAGCCGGTCGAGCAGCGATGGGCCGCCGGCGCCGTTGAGCCAAGCCAGCACAAGCAGCTGTACCAGCATGCCGGCGGCTCGGATGGCCGCCGGCACGGCCAGGTCGCGGAGAAAGTCCGCTACGAGTGGAGCGGCATCGCTCGCCCGATCCGGCCGGTGCACACGGCGTGGGGGATTTGTCTGATCAGCGACGATCTCGGCGCTGGTTCGGGCGTCGGTCGTCACGCCGCCATCTAAACAGTCCAACGCCGGTCAGGGGTCCGAGCCGGGCAAGATCACGGGAATATCTCAGGCCGTCGCAGCATTGAATTAGGCGTATTCAGGTGAGTTTTGTGGCCTTGCATTAGGCCGGACGACTCGACCTGTTTGTTCGGACTGATCCGCGAGACGGAGGCGAGAATCATGCGGAAATCGATCATCGATCGCGTTCGTAAGCGGCGCGAGCGGCGGGACTTCTACCGCGCGTTGGACAACGCGTCGCCGTCGATGCTTCACGAGTTGCAGAGCATGGCCCTGCGCCAGAACTCGTAAGCTGACGCAACCCCACACTGAGCCCGGTGCAGCCCGTAAGGGGCGGCCCGGGCTTCTTCGTGTCCGTCGCTAGCCCACGAGTTGGGTGTAGAGCGCATCGTGGTCCTCCTCCCGCCAACCCTGCTCGCGCAACCACCCGGCCGCCCCACCGAATCGCGCGTCCACCTCGGCGAGGAATGCCTCCATAGTCTGCGGGCGCGCGGCATGCGCGTCGGCCGTCTGGCCCACGAGGTCCGCGGCGTACACGGGTGTTGCCGCCAGCCGGGCCAAGATCGCTTCTATGCGCTCGGTGGTGCGGACATAGTCGGCCACGATTGCCGACCGTTCCACACCGATCTCGTCCAACGCGACAGCCACGACCACGCCGGTGCGGTCCTTCCCAGCCGCACAGTGGACGACCGTCGCGCCTTCAGTCGCCGCTATCAGGCGCAGTGAGGCGACGACAGAATCCGGCCGCTCGGCGAGATACCGCAGATAGGAGTTGACCGGCGTGGTTCGCCGATCCGGCGAATTCCAAGGTAGTCTCCGCGGTGCATCCGCCTCACTGGCCACGACGTCGGTGCGCTTGCCGGCTGCGGGTAGCAGCGACAGATGCTCGATGCGGATCAGCGACTCTCGGGTCAATGGTCCAGGTCCAGTGGCCTCGACCTCGGTGTCGTCGCGCAGATCCGCGACCGCGCGGATGCCAATTTCGTCCCGTAGCCTTCGGACGTCCGCCGCGGAGAGATCTTGCAGGTTGTCGGCCCGGATAAGCCGATGTGTCTTGACCACCCGGCCGTCAGTCCTAGGCAGTCCGCCGACATCGCGGACGTTCGTCGCCCCGTCGAGCGAGATCCAGTTGGGCTCGGTCACCGTAATCGAGCCTAGACCCGGACCGGATCTCCTACGACCTAGAACGCCTCTTCGGCGACGTCCATCAATGCGTTGTCCGTCGACTCCACCACCATGCGTCGGGCGGCAAGCTCGGGAAGCACGGTCTGGGTGAAGAAGCGAGCGACGGCGGCCTTGCCCTCGTAGAAGGCCCGATCGGCGGGGGACAAATCTTCCCGATCCAGGGCGGCCAACGCGACAACCGCCTGCCGCACAAGCAGGTAGCCGACCATCAGGTCGCCGGCGGCAAGTAGTAGCCGCGTGGTGTTCTGACCGACCTTGTAGATGTTGCGAATGTCCTCTTGGCTGCTTGCGAGCTGGCCAACCATCGCGGCGACCATGCCGCCGAAATTGTCTAGTGCCCGCTGGATCGCTTCCCGCTCTTCCTTGAGCCGGCCTTGGTCCTCGATGGACGTGAGGAATACGCCGATCTCTGCGGACAACGCTCCGAGCGCCACTCCTTGATTACGTATGATCTTCCGGAAGAAGAAGTCCTGCCCCTGAATACCGGTCGTGCCCTCATACAACGTGTCGATCTTCGCGTCACGGATGTACTGCTCGAGCGGATAGTCCTGCAGATACCCCGATCCACCGAGAACCTGCAACGCTTGTGCCAACTGGTCGTACGACCGTTCCGAGCCGGCGCCCTTGACTATCGGCAGGAGCAAGTCGTTGACGGCCTCAGCCAGCGCGACGTCGGACCCGTCAGCGCGCCCGACCATGATCTTGTCCTGCCAGGACGCGGTGTAGAGCACGAGCGCACGCAATCCTTCGGCATATGCCTTGTTCAGCATGAGGATCCGGCGCACATCCGGATGGTGAATGATCGTCACGCGGGGCGCCGTTTTATCGGTAGCCCGAGCGAGGTCGGCGGACTGTATTCGGGTCTTGGCGAACGCGAGCGCGTTTAGGTATCCGGTGGACAGGGTGGCGATCGCCTTGGTGCCCACCATCATCCGGGCGTGCTCGATGACGTGAAACATCTGGGCGATGCCGTTGTGTATATCGCCGACGAGCCAACCAATGGCGGGGTGTTCCTCGCCGAACCGCAGCTCACACGTCGACGAGCTCTTCAAACCCATCTTGTGTTCGAGGTTCGTGACGTAGACCCCGTTGCGGTCCCCGAGTTCGCCGGTCTCCACGTCGAAGAGGAACTTGGGTACGACGAACAGCGACAGGCCCTTCGTACCCGGGCCGGCCCCTATGGGACGGGCAAGAACCAAATGCACGATGTTCTCGGTGAGATCCTGATCGGCCGAGGTGATGAAGCGTTTGACGCCCTCGAGGTGCCACGAGCCATCGGGCTGCGGGATGGCCTTCGTACGGCCCGCCCCCACGTCGGAACCAGCATCAGGCTCGGTCAGCACCATGGTCGAACCCCAACCGCGGTCAATCGCGAGCTGGGCGATCCTGCGCTGCGTCTCGTTCCCGATCGCGTGCAGAACCGAAGCGAAGGGCGGGCCGGCCAGGTACATGTGCAGGGCCGGATTAGCACCGAGAATCTGCTCGGCGACCCCCCACACGACCGTCCGCGGAGCGACCTGCCCACCCAGCTCAGGGCTCGTCTCCAGCCGCCAGAACTCGGCTTGCTGCAGGACCTGGAAAGAGCGCTTGATCGATTCGGGCAGGCTGACCGAATGCGTCTTAGGGTCGAATGCCGGCGGATGCCGGTCGCCATCGGCGAACGAGTCCCCCACGGGCCCCTCGGCCAGGCGGGCGACCTCGGCGAGGATGCCGCGGGCGGTCTCCTCGTCGATATCCGTGAACGGCGGCGTGCCGAGAAGCGCGTCGGTGCCCAGCACCTCGAACAGGTTGAACTCGATGTCGCGCACGTTGCTCTTGTAGTGCCCCATCACCGCTCCTGGTCGGACGAAGTTACTCGTCGGTAACGTCAGAATATTACCGGCGGGTAACCCGCGCAACGCTGCTCTCAGCGCGGCAGCTGTTCGATCTTGGACTTCGTGACGAATAACGACGATAAGTCAAAGATCGAGCCTGTTGACCGAAATCAGGTACTAGATCAGCTCCTGAGTTGATCTTGTACTGAGGAGTTAGGACGGGAGCACGCGCAGCCGGATGGTCTCTTCGAGTGCGCGCAGCTGGTCGAGCATCTCCGGCGTGTAACTCGCGTTGATGTCCGTCACGACATAGCCGACCTCACCGCGGGTGCCGAGCAGCTGGGCCTCGATGTTCACCTTGTGATCCGCCAGCACACCGTTAATGGTCGCGATCGCGCCCGGGACGTTCCGGTGGATGAGGATGAGCCGATGCGTGTCGGGCGGCTGCGGCAGGACCAGGCCCGGCAGGTTGACACTCATGGCGGTCGAGCCGTCTGCGAGGAAGTCTCGGAACTTGCCGGCGACGAAGCGGGCGATGTCTTGCTGTGCCTCTTCGGTCGACCCGCCGATGTGTGGAGTAAGGATCACGTTCGGTAGCCCGCGTAACTCGGAGACGAACCCCTCGCCGCGGCCTTTCGGCTCGGCCGGGAAGACGTCGACGGCGGCCCCGGCAATCCGGCCGGACTCGATCTCGCGGCGAAGCGCGGCGTAGTCAACGACAAATCCGCGAGACAGGTTCAGGAACAGGCTGCCCGGACGCATCGCGGCGAATTCAGCCGGGCCGAAGAAGTTGGCATTGGACGGCCGGCCGTCGACATGCAATGTCACGACGTCAGCTGCACCGAGCAACTCGTGGAGCGAACCGCACCGCCGGGCATTGCCGAGCGCCAGCTTGTCCACCGGGTCGTAGAAGAGGACCCGCATCCCAAGGTTCTCGGCCAGCACCGACAGCTGGCTACCGATGTTCCCGTACCCGACGATCCCCAATGATCGACTGCGAACCTCGTGCGCGCCGTCTGCGGACTTGTCCCATACGCCCTCATGCATGAGCCGGTTCTTCTCGGTAAGCCGGCGGGTGAGCGCGATGACCTCGGAGAGGGCAAGTTCGACCACGCTACGCGTGTTCGAGAACGGAGCATTGAAGACCGTGACGCCGCGCTCCGAGGCCGCGTCGAGATCGATCTGGTTGGTGCCGATACAGAATGCGCCAACGGCGACGAGGTTCGGTGCCGCCTCGAAGACCCTCCGCGTGACGTGCGTTTTCGATCGGATGCCGAGGACGGTCACTTCTTCCAGGGCGCCCACCAATTCCGCCTCGTCGTAAGCCCGATCGACGTTCTCGACGGTCAGACCCGTCTCCTGCAGAATTGCCGCGGCGTCCGGATGGATGCTCTCGAGCAGAAGGGCTCGCTTGGGGGCACCGAAAGAGTCAGACACGACGACCTTCACACATAGAAATCTCGCTCGACGATCCGTGGACCGTCGAGCGAGATTCTAATGTCAGATGCGGGCGCGACTTCGGCTGCTGACTGCCCGGTAGATCAGCAGCACGATTACCGCGCCGATGATGGAACCGATGATCCCCGATGGTTGCAGGTAACCTTCCTGGCTGTCCTTATGGAACAAGACGTAGCCGAGGAAACCGCCGAGAAACGATCCGACGATTCCAAGCAGGATCGTGCCGAGAATGCCGATGGGGTCGCGCCCCGGCACCACGAGTCGAGCGATCGCGCCGGCGATCAAGCCGATGATGATGAGCCAAACAATAAGGCCGAGCATGAGGAACCTCCATCGCTGTTGGACGGGTAATGCAATACCCGCGGCAGCGAGGTTTCAAACGCGCGCAGTGTCCCGCTAGCGCTACGCCGAGGTCGGGGCCGGCCGGCTAATGCCGACGCCGCCGAGCGTGTCCCGGCCGTACCGGGCGATTTCCCGGGCCAGTTCGAGCGGCCGGATTCTGGCGCCAGCGTTGGCGTTGGCGTCCAGTAGCGCTGCCGGCACAACCCAGGCGATCTCGAACTCCAAGCCGTTCGGATCGCGGCCGTACAGAGACTTCGTCGTGCCGTGGTCTGACGCCCCGACGAGCGCACCGGCCGCGCTCAGCCTCCCCGCGAAGGACTCCAGATCGCCGAGGGTGTCGACCTCCCACGCCAAGTGGTAGAGCCCAACGGTGCCGCGTCCAGCCTGCGACGAGCCCGCGTCGGCGCCAACCTCGAACAACCCGAGGTCGTGATCATTAGATGATCCCGCGGCGCGGAGAAACGCCGCTCCGGAGATCCCCGCGTATTCGGCGACCGGCGTGAAACCCAGCAGATCACAGTAAAACGCAACACTCTCGCTGACATTGCGCACATAGAGCACGGCGTGGTTCAAGCGGTTGATCGGCACGTCAAGGTCCCCTCGCTCGGCCGTACCAGTCGGGCCGAGCCAGTCTATCTCACTAGAGTTGAGCGCTCAACTATTTGCCGGGACGATTACTCTGCAGATGTGGCGACGCGTTGGCTGACCGACGACGAGCAGCGGGCCTGGCGCTCCTATCTGGAGGCGACCACCCTGTTGTTCGACGCGCTCGATCGTCGTTTGCAGCGCGATGCGGCGATTCCCCATGGCTATTACGAGATCTTGGTCCGCCTGTCGGAGGCAGCGGACCGGACGATCCGGATGAGCGAGCTCGCTGACCGCACCCGGTCGTCGCGTAGTCGGCTGTCCCATGCGGTCGCTCGGCTCGAGGAACGAGGCTGGGTCGAGCGGCGTAACTGCCCGACTGACAAGCGCGGCCAGCTCGCCGTGCTGACCGACAAAGGGTTCGCCGCGTTGGCGGCCGCGGCTCCAGACCATGTCAACGCCGTGCGCCAGTACGTCATCGACCCGCTTACGCCGGAACAGATCTCCCAACTCGATGAGATCGGCCGAGCTATCGTCGCAAGCCTCGAGTCCGACCCGCCCTGAGCGCGGAGGATGATCCGCCCATGCGATTGATCGCCATCGCGCCGTCGACAGACCTGGATCGCTCACGGAGCTTCTACGTCGGCGTGCTCGGGTTGGCCCTGGAGAGTCAGGACTCGTTCGCGTGTGTCCTCCGATCGGGCGACGTGATGCTCCGGGTCACGGCCGTCGGAGCGTTTACCCCGCAACCGTTCACGGTTCTGGGCTGGGAGGTCGATCAGATCGACCTCCACGTCGCGCGCCTGACCGCCCTAGGCGTTCGCTTCAATCGTTATGAGGGTCTTGTTCAAGACGAGAATGGCGTGTGGGGGGCGCCCGGTGGTGACCGCATCGCGTGGTTCCTCGACCCGGACGGCAACACCTTGTCGTTGACGGAGTTGGCCCGCTGACGTGCCGGCAACTGGATTCGTTCCGAGCCGGAACGGGTTGCGGTTTCGCAACACATTTCCACCAGGTCCGGTCCTCAGCCTGCGCTCGATCGGCTTGCCGCAAGTGGGAATTGGCAATGCTCGCAACGGATTGTGCGGGGGGATGGTTCTAGCCGCCCTTGACTACTACGACGCCGGACGTCCCGTGCCGCCCGAGGCAACGCCGCCGCAAGCCGGGAGCCCGATGTTCCGGTATGTCGTTAGCCGGCTGCTCGATAGCTTTGCCTTGCCGCAGGGCGTCCTCCGATACCAGCGCTATATGGCTCGCCCGGACGGTAACTATCGACGATTCGGTGCCACCCGGCCCGGCCTCTCGTGGCTGACGATCGTCCATCATTGGCCGGATGTTCGGCGTTCGCTCGACGCTGGTCGCCCGATCCCGCTGGGCCTGGTGGCGGCCCACGGGCTGAATCCAATGGAGCTGGGCCGCAACCATGTCGTGCTCGCCTACGACTATCGGTTGACCGACGACAATCTCACCATCCAGGTGTACGACCCGAATACCGGGCCGGCCGACGAGATATACCTCGGCCTATCCCTTTCCGCACCACATCGATCGACCTCGATAACGCACAACATCGATATCGGACACTCGATCCGCGGCTTCTTTCCGGTGCGGTATCGGCCGCACCTGCCGCCGGCGACGACCTAATTAGAGATTATTCGTGCCGAAAGTATTGCAGATTCTCGGATCACCCGAACGGTAGCCGGCCGTGAACCACCGTTGGCGCTGTGCCGACGTTCCGTGAGTGAACTGACTCTGATTGACCTGGCCATTGCCGAGATTGGTCTGGATGTAGTCGTCCCCGATCCGACCGGCCGTGTCCAGCGCTCGGTTGATGTCGTCCTGGGTGATCTCGGTGATGAGCGGCTGGCCAGAGGCGTCCGGCACCGTGGTCGCGTGGTTGGTCCAGACGCCCGCATAGCAGTCTGCTTGCAACTCGAGCCGTACCGACCCCGACGTAGGCCCGGAATCTCCGGGCTTGACCCGCGCCGTTGTGCCCAAAAGGTCCTGGACATGATGTCCGTATTCGTGCGCAAGTACGTAGGCGTTGACGAACGGCCCGCCCTGCGCACCGTACTTGGTCTGCAGGTCCTGATAGAAGCTCAGATCGATGTACACCGTTTGGTCTCCCGGGCAGTAGAACGGGCCCATGCCACTGCTGGCCGATCCGCAGGCGGTCCGGGTGCCATTCGTATACCAGACCGTCGGAGCGGAGGTGTAGCGCGCTCCAAGTGACGGCAAGGTGGTCGTCCAGTACTGCTGGATGGAGTTGATATCTGCCACGACGGCACAGTCGAGCTTCTCGTTGGCATCCTGTCCGGTCTTGCATTCGCTCGCCAATTGTGTGTTGTTGGCTGACTGCCCATCTCCGAGATTGCCAAGGACGCTGCCCGCGTTGCCGCCGGTGAAAACGTTGACCAGTATGTAGGCAATCAGCCCGAGTAGTCCGAGCCCACCTCCACCTATGGCGACGCGACCGCCGCGTCGATCCAGGACGCTGGAGATGTCGAGCCGCGCTAAAGGGTTGTACTTCATGGCCCACCGATCTTTCCCGCTCTGGGAGCATAACGCCAGGTGCTCGCCGAGGTTCCTCTTCTCTCGATCGTGCTCAGTGCGTGGGCGACGCCGAGCGCATCAGCCTGGTGTCATCAGGATCGAACCGTCGACAGATATAGGTAGGGCAACGCCACTACCTCGGTAGCCCATGGCACCTGGACGCGGCGAAGTTCACCAAGCCAACGCGCGTCTCGGTCCCAGAGTGGCGCATCACCGGCTCGCGCGATCAGCGGCCGCTCCCACGCGTCGTCGACCTGCGCTCGTGCTTCGTCGCGGTAGGCATGGGTCTGGGCCAGATGCCAGCCGTAAAGCAGCAGCGCGGTGACGAACGATACATCCCGAGATAGGTCTGCTCGCATCCGCTTCCTCCTGATTGTCCGCGACGGTACGACACGCGGATTGGGGCGGACGAGCGGGACCCGCAGGCGCAGCAACAGGGTGCTCGGTGGATAGCGAAAGTCCGCGGGGCAAGAAGCTGTCGCATCACGACATCGCGTTCGACCCGAATTTTCATGTCTATTCCTTGAGATATGAGTGAGTCACACATATGTTGGGACCATGACGGATACGCTAGAGACCAGGCTCGAGATAACGTCGTGGGTCGAGGAGACCGTTCACGAGATGGCGGATGGCAGCAAGATCACCCGAGCAAGTGTCTCGTTGTCCGGCGATGGTGCTGCGCTGTCCGCAGCTACGTTCGACGCCGTGATGTTCTACCGCCCGGACGGCACCAGCAGCTATGTGTCGATCATGCAGGTGACCGGTGCGCTACAGGGCCGTGAAGGCGGTTTCGTGCTCCAAGGGGACGGCACGTTCGACGGGACAACCGCCAGCGGCCGGTCCACCGTCGTCACCGGATCTGGTAGCGGCAAACTCGCCGGTCTGACCGGTACGGCCCGGAGCGACTCAACCCATGACGACTACCCGTTCATGCCTCTGACCCTTGACTACGACCTCAGCTGATCGAGCTCCGCGGAAACGGAAGTCGACGCCAGCCACGCATGAGCGCGGTGCTTTTTCGGGGAATGGAGATCCGGGGGCTCCGGACGCCGAGGCCAATGTCCTAGGCGCTCTTGCCCTTGTCGTCGCCGACCAGATCACGGCGGCGGCCGCCCAAGCCACTGGACAGTCAGTCTCCGGAGCGACCGCGCTATCGGCCCTGACCCACTTCCTGGATCGTCCATCGCTCGAACGTCTGCACTCGGTGCTGGGCCTCACGCCGTCCGGGGTCGTCCGGCTCGTCGACCGCCTAGAGGCGCACGGCTTCGTCACCCGCTCGGCGGGCCCCGATGGACGAACTCGATCTGTCGTTCTGACTGCACGCGGCCGTCGAGTCGCCGAACGGGTGGCTGCGGCGCGGGCGGCCGTACTCCGGCCACTTGTCGCTGATCTGTCATCTGACGAGCAAGAGACCCTACGCGACCTGCTGAGCCGAATGATGGCCAAAGTTGTTGCGGCAAAGGAAGGTGGGGCTTGGATTTGCCGGCTGTGCGACATCGCCGCCTGCGGACGTGCTGAGGGCAGGTGCCCAGCGGCCAGCGCTGGCGCAGTCAAGTACGGGCAGTCCAGGGAATTCTGACCCCGTCATCACGGCGGCACCGCGGCGGGCGCGCCTGGCTGTTACGCAACGCCGCTGGAAGACTGCAGTGCGTCAGGGTCGGACCGGCGGAAAACCGAGCGAGGGCGAGCCGCCGAATGTCGCTTGACCTGATAGCCTCCGCCCGGCACGGGGCAACGGGGCGAACTAGCTGTGAATACCAGGCAACGGATATTGACTCGCGTCGCAATACAGGCGTCTAGTAGAGCTATCGGCCACGGTTCTACCCGGGAAGCGATCGATCGTGAAATCTCTATCGCGCCGAAGCACGTTGTCACCGAGCCCCTTTCCCGAGCGGTTGGGCCTGCACAATTCCAGCGTCGATCATTCGATCGCCGCTCGCCATCAGTGCGGCATGATCCATTTACCAACTGGTCGGGTCTGCTTACTTCCGGAGCGTCACGCGGGAGGCTGCCAGTTCAGCTACCTGGTGCCGGAGGTAGATCGGGAGCTGCGGCGCAGCTTCTAAACCGAGCCTCGCCACCGCGGAGCTCGTCCCCTCGGCGCTGGGCGTCACCCGAGTGGTGACGACGCAATGATCACGTCGTTGCCAGCTCGGTCAGAGGCATGGCCAGGGCCATCGACCGTGGACGTCCGGCGACTTGCGAGCAAGCAATCGCCGGTCGGCCTCATCCGGAGCCTCCGCGCGAGGCCAGGACTCGTGGTGCTTCATGGCGAGTGGGCCGGCGGCGGCACGATCATTTCCGGCTGCCCATCCGCGACGTTAACCGACGCAAACTTGGTCCGCACAGCCTTGTCCGAGCCACGAGAGCGGCCAATCCCCTCGTCCGTCCTCGGAGGCGGCTGGTTCGGATGGCTGAGCTATCCCGACTCTTCTTGTTGGCGGCTCTCCGACGACGAGGTGACCGTCGGCGACCACCTCGGCTTCTACCCGTGCGTTTTGCGATACCGCCGGGACGACGGCTGCTGGTACGACGAAGCGTTGTTGGGGACCGTGAGCGAGCGCTCGCTGGACGGCCGGCGCCGCGACCTCGCCGCGCTCCTGGGCCGATCGGGCAGTACCGCCGGACGGGGTTACCGGGTCGGACGATTGCGGCCGCGAGAGTCCCGCGCCTGGTACACGGCATCGGTGAGTGCCTGCATCGAGCGGATTCGTGCCGGCGACGTCTATCAGGCCAACTTGTGCTTTCGGATGGACGCCGATTTCGCCGGCGATGTTACGAGCCTGTTTGCTGACCTCGTCGACGCACTGCAACCGGCTCACGGCGCCCTTATCTGCACCCGCTCGCACGCCATCGTCAGCGTCTCGCCGGAACTATTTCTCCGCCGAGACGGCGACACCTTGACCTCGGCTCCGATCAAGGGAACCCGGCCCAAGTCGACCGCTGGTCGCGACCGAGACCCAGCTGCCACTGAGCTGCTCCGGTCGGCAAAGGAACGAGCCGAGAACGTCATGATCGTCGATCTCGTGCGTAACGATCTCGGCCGGGTTGCCGCGACCGGAACGGTGCGGGTCCCCTCGCTGCTAGCCGTGGAGGAGCACTGCGGGGTCTGGCACTTGGTTAGTCGGGTAAGCGCGACGCTCGCCTCGAACTGCGGAGATGGTGACCTGCTGGCCGCGACCTTTCCGGCCGCATCGGTCACGGGCGCACCCAAACAAGCAGCCCGCGGGGTCATCGCTCAGCTCGAGCGTCGGCCGCGCGGCGTATACACCGGCGCGATCGGCTATCTCAGTCCGCACGCCGGGCTTGAGCTGAACGTTGCGATCCGGACGGCGGTTATCAGCTATCGCTACCCGGCCCCCCACCTGTTGTCGCTAGGTGTGGGCGCTGGAATCACGGCGGGCTCAGTGCCGGACGAGGAGTGGCAGGAATGCTTGGACAAGGCCGCGCCCCTTGTCAACGCGTGGTCACGAGGCGTGCCGAGGCCGGCCGCGGGCTCGGGGGTTAGGGTGTGAATCTCCGACCTGACGTCGGCCCCTCCAGTCCAGACATCTCTCAAGCTGGGCCAGGCTTCAGCCACCTAACCGATCGAGGAAGGAACGACTCCATGGCACTAGACACGCTGGTCGTCTTCGCGGCGAGCTACGAAAATCAGGACGACGCCATCGCGGACTATGACGCGGTCCACGAGTACTACAAGTCGGCCGGCCTGATCGACACATACGACGCCGCAGTCATAACCCGACAGGACGACGGCAAGGTCAAGGTAGTCAAGAAGCACGAGCAACCAACCCGCCAGGGCGGGTGGGCGGGTCTGGGCGTGGGACTGGTGGGTGGGGCGCTCGTCGCGCTCTTTCCGGCAATCGCGCTCGCCGGAGGACTGTTGGTCGGCGGCGCTGCGGGCGCCGGGCTCGGGGCGATCGCCGGACATGTCGCCGGTGGGATGAGCCGTTCGGACCTCAAGGATCTCGGTGAGTTGCTTGACGAAGGCCAAAGCGGTCTCGTGGTGATTGCCGCAACCGACCTGGAGGCGCATGTCGAGGCCGAGCTGAAGCGCGCCGCCAAGGTGACCAAGAAGCAGCTGCGGGCTGACGAAAAGCAGCTAGAGAAGGAGATTGACGCCGCGACCGGCTGACGACTACGACGGAGCGACGGGCGCAGCGGGTTAGGTGCCGCGCTCGGCGTCACGAAACGTGTCGGCCGCTTCCTGAATACTGCCGAGGTAATTGCTCCACCAGGCGGCGTCTCCGATGTCGTCATGGTCGTTGCCCGCGCGCCCATCAATGAGCTCGCGCAGAATGTCGGCATGCCCGGCATGCTGGGCGGTCTCGGTCATGACCCGCGTCAGTAGCGCGCCAAGAGTGGTGTCACGCCGCTCCTCAGGCCACCACTCCACATAGGCGGGTGCGGCTAGTCCGAGTTCTCTGATGGATTCGTCCGAGTGTCGCCACGCGGCTCGGTAGAGCTCGATCAGTTCGGCACTCGACTCTGCCGCAGTCGCCCACATGTCAGCGCTTTGCCAAATCGATCCGTCCTCGACCCATGGGAGACGGATCTCTGACGGGCGCCCTACGCAGGATCCGAGGTAGCTCAGTTCGATGCCAGCCAGGTGCTTGACGAGTCCGAGCAGATTCGTCCCGGTCGGGGTCAGGGGCCGGCGGATGTCGTACTCGCTCAGGCCATCTAGCCGGGACAGCATTCCGGTCCGGGCTCGTTGCAGGTAGTCCTGCAGGTCGGCCACGATATCGGTGCCCTGAGATT
>Ga0081540_1001444_pt1 | contig 20535 bp, 22 predicted proteins | sample TabmetS2T1R1_FD_71024 | JGI IMG/M metagenome (GOLD analysis project Ga0081540, IMG submission 71024) | Tabebuia heterophylla rhizosphere microbial communities from the University of Puerto Rico - S2T1R1 | ecosystem: Host-associated > Plants > Roots > Rhizosphere ... | reverse complement strand
CGATGCTCGATGGCGTCGGGCCCGGCTCCTACGCCGACCGCGAGGATGTTCCTGAACTCACCATGGAGAACATCCCCTGTATCGTTCCGTTGCGGCTGGCCGAAGGCACGTATCTTGAAGCGCGCGATCCCGATCCACGCGGGATGAGAGTGCTCGGTGCGGACAGTGAGGTGGGCGGAGTAGTCACTGACGTCTGGGTCGATCGCGCCGAAGCCCTGATCCGCTATCTCGAAGTCGAAGTTACGACATCGGGTGAACCGAGGCGCGTGCTGTTGCCGCTGCCGTTCGCCAAGATCGATCGCTATCGCCACCGGGTCTGGGTGAACGCCATTCTCGGCAGCCAATTCGCCGACGTGCCGGCCACCAGAAGCCTCGATCAGGTGACCAAGCTCGAGGAAGATCGCATCGTTGGCTATTACGGCGCCGGCACGCTTTACGCGACGCCAGAACGCCAGGAGCCGCTGCTGTGAAACAGGATCATCAACAGTTCACGAATTTGCAGTTCAAGGAGCTGCCGGCAGCGTTGCCAGTCGGCGAGCGCGTGATCTGGCAGGGCAAGCCTACTTTCAAGGGACTGGCGTGGCGCTCGTTCCATATCCGCGAGGTCGCGATCTATTTCGGCCTGCTGCTGGCATGGCGATTGTGGTCGAGCTGGTCTCATGGCGTGCCGCCGGCGGACGCCGCTATCTCTGCTCTGTGGCTGATCGTTCCGGCAACGAGTGCGATCGCGGTGCTCGCCACCCTTGCATGGCTGTTTCGGCGCGCCGCCTGTTACACCATCACCAGCAAACGGGTTCTGTTCCAGTTCGGCGTGGCGCTGCCGATAACGATGAATATCCCGCTCTCCAGGATCACGAATGCGGCCCTGAAAACCTATCGCGACGGCAGCGGCGACATTCCGCTGCGGGTCTCGGATAACAAGCGCGTCTCCTATCTGCTGCTGTGGCCGCATATCCGCCCGTGGGGACTTCGTGCGCCGGAGCCGATGCTGAGTTCGATACCGGATGCGGCAGGTGTCGCGGCGAAGTTGGGGGAAGCGCTGGCGGGACAACCGGGCCCGTCCGCGATCTCGCTGGTGCAATCCAACGCATCTGATTTTGTGCCGAATACCTTCCCGCATTCTCCAGACACCGTGGCAGCCTGAAACGGAGAAAACGTATGGCCCAGGCCATTCACGAGCCGGTTGTTCCCAAAGGTGGCGTGTTAGCCGCGGCGGCGCTGATCCTGTTCGCCCTTGCGTCCGTGACGACCGTCCGGTTGACCGGCGTCGGCGAAGTCCGCATGACGCTGCCGGCGGCCGTGGAAAGCCGCGACTTCCGGTTTGAGGACGGCAAGAACGGCGCGGTGCTGGTGTACGACGCCAGTAACCAGCAACTGGTCGACACGCTGGCGCCGGGCAGCAATGGCTTCATCCGCGTGGTGTTGCGCGGGCTGGCGCGGGAACGCAAGCTCGGCGACATCGGCTCGCAGCCGCCGTTCCGACTGACCCGGTTCGTCAACGGCCAGATCACGCTGACGGATACCTCTAGCGGCAAGCAGATCGATCTCGATGCCTTTGGATCGGCCAATACGGAGGCCTTTGCGCGACTGATGAAACTGCGGGGAGGCGCGACATGACCATGGCTTGGACCGATTCGCGAAAGTCGTTCGACGTGCCTTGCACGGTCGAGATCGAGCAGACCTCGGAGACCTTGCACGCCCATGTCGTGCTCGATGGCGATATCGACATCAAGCCGGGCGATCAGGTCAAGGTGCATGACGCGCCGACCGGCGTCGAATTTGGCCAGCGCCTCGTCGTGCGCCGCACCGCCACGGTGGTTCGCGGCAGTCGGCTTGACCGGCTGCGCGCGCGGATCGAAGGCTATCTCGAATTGACCGAGCTTTATGAAGTCAGCTTCTCGGATGGGAGAGTAACATGATCCCCATGGAAGGCGGAACACAGGGCAGCATGCAGACGCGCCCCGGCATCAAGGGCAGCGCCGAGAGCCTCGACAAGGCGCGGGAAGATACGATTCTCAGCCCGCGTTTCTACACCACCGATTTCGAGGCGATGGATCGCCTTGATGTCAGCCTGGTGCGCTCCGAATGGAATGCGGTCATCAGGGAACTGCGCGCCGATCACAACAAGGCACATTTCGTCAAGACCGACGAATTCAAAAACGATCTTCAGTCGCTGCCGCCTGCGCTGCGCAAGGAGTTCAAGGATTTCCTGGTCAGCTCGCTCACCGCAGAATTCTCCGGCTGCGTGCTATATGCGGAGATCAAGAAGCGGATCAAGAACAAGGATATCCAGGAACTGTTCAGCTTCATGAGCCGTGACGAGGCCCGCCACGCCGGATTCATCAATGAAATTCTCAAGGATCACGGCATCGGCGTCGACCTGAGCTTTCTCACGAAGGTGAAGAAGTACACTTACTTCCGGCCAAAGTTCATTTTCTACGCGACCTATCTGTCTGAGAAGATCGGCTACGCCCGCTACATCACCATCTACAGGCAGATGGAGCGGCACCCGGAGCGACAGTTTCATCCGATCTTCCGATGGTTCGAATTGTGGTGCAACGACGAGTTCCGCCATGGAGAAGCCTTTGCGCTTCTGATGCGTGCCGACCCGTCGTTGTTGCGCGGCGTCAACAAGCTCTGGATCCGGTTTTTCCTGCTTGCGGTGTTCGCCACCATGTATGTGCGCGATCACATGCGGCCGGCATTCCACGAGGCGCTCGGCATGCATCCGACCGATTACGACATGCGGGTATTCCGCATCACCTCGGAAATTTCCAAGCAGGTGTTTCCCGTCACGCTTGATCTCGACGATCCGCGCTTCCTCGCCGGCCTCGAGCGCCTGCGGCTTATCTCTGAGGCGATTGCGGACGCACGCGCGAAGGGCGGCCTGCTGTCAAAAGTGAAGCGCGCCGCGCTGGCGGGCCAAGCTGCGCTGACATTCGCGCGGCTGTTCCTGTTGCCCGTGAAGCCGAATGCGCTGCCGCGCGAAATCTGCATGCAACCGGCATGGTGAGGAGAGGGAGTTGATAGCGTCATACACGGTCCCACCCATCTACGCAGCGTTTGTATGGTGGTTCAGCACCGGGGCCGTGCTTTTGCTGGTGGGACGTTCGGGACGCTTTGAAGTGTCACGGGCGCTGCTGGCAGGCGGGCTACTCGCCGGATCGCTTGGCGGTCTCGCGCTTACGGCCGGCGACATCAGCATTGGCGGCGCCTATACAGCCTTCACCTGCACCATTCTGCTATGGGGCGCGCAGGAGATCGCCTTTCTCGCAGGCTGGCTGACGGGACCGCGACCGCGGCCTTGCCCGGTTGGTGCAATCGGCTGGAGGCGCTTGAGCTACGCCTTGCAGGCGATCCTCTATCACGAGTTCGCGCTGCTGGCGTGTGGTGCGGCGGTCGTCGCGCTGACCTGGAACGGGCCAAACCAGGTCGGGCCCTGGACCTTCGCAGCACTCTGGGTGCTCCGGCAGAGTGCCAAGATCAACCTGTTTCTCGGCGTTCCCGTCACCAATGACGAACTGATGCCGGATGCCGTGCGATTCCTGAAGACCTTCTTTGCTCGCAAGCCGGTCAGTGCATTCTTTCCGGCCTCGGTAACGCTTGCGACCGCCGTTCTTGTCATCATGATCCAGCGGATCGTCGAGGTGGCGGTCACGCCATTCGACATTGTCGGACTGACGCTGGTTTCCACCCTGTTTGCGCTCGGTGTTGTCGAGCATTGGTTCATGCTGCTGCCGCTGCCTGCGATCACGCTGTGGGGCTGGGGTATGCGCTCAGGTTTCCCGCCGGAGGACACCACCATGGAACAGGAACGCGACACCAAGGTCACCAATGCTCCGCCCAATCTCGTCGTGCTTGCAAACGTGCGCCCAGAAGTGGCTCCTCCGAGACCCACGCAAGCGGCCTGCGCGCGGCAGCGGCTTGAAGACCAGTTCCGTCAGAGTTTCCGTGAGCAACACGCAAGCGATGGTCTGACCACGGCTCTCAACATCAGTACCGAGCCGGCGGCAACGATCAATGGGAGGACGTCATGAACTATGAGGCTTATTTTCGCCGGCAACTTGAAGGTCTTCATCGCGAAGGACGCTATCGCGTGTTTGCCGATCTGGAGCGCAAGGCGGGTGCTTTTCCCCGTGCAAGGCATCACCACCCCGATGGTGCCGGCGAGGTCACCGTGTGGTGCTCCAACGACTATCTCGGCATGGGCCAGCATCCGCAGGTGCTGAAGGCGATGCACGAGGCGCTCGACAGCTGCGGCGCCGGCGCCGGAGGGACACGCAACATCGCCGGAACCAACCACTACCACGTCCTGCTCGAACAGGAGCTCGCCGCTCTGCATGGCAAGGAGGCCGCGCTTCTGTTCACCTCAGGCTACGTCTCCAACATGGCTTCGATCAGCACGCTGGCGTCGCGGATGCCGGGGTGTACGATCCTGTCGGACGAACTCAACCATGCCTCGATGATCGAAGGTATCAGGCATAGCCGCAGCCCGACGCGCATCTTCGCCCATAACGACCCGCGGGACCTCGAACGAAAGTTGAGCGATCTCGACCCGCACGCGCCCAAGCTGGTGGCATTTGAGTCCGTCTACTCAATGGATGGCGACATCGCGCCCATCGCCGAACTCTGCGACGTCGCGGACGCCCACAACGCCATGACCTACCTCGACGAGGTGCATGGCGTTGGTCTCTATGGCCCGAACGGCGGCGGCATTGCCGACCGGGAGGGGGTGAGCCATCGCCTGACCGTAATCGAAGGTACATTGGCGAAGGCGTTCGGGGTGATCGGCGGCTATGTCGCGGCATCGAGTACGATCTGCGATTTCATCCGCAGTTTTGCGTCCGGTTTCATCTTCACCACGTCGCTGCCGCCAGCGGTCGCCGCGGGTGCGCTGACCAGCATCCGGCATTTGAAGGTAAGCTCGGCCGAACGTGAACGGCACCAGGATCGCGTGGCGCGGCTGCGACGGAGGCTCAACGAGACCGGCGTCGCCCATCTCGACAATCCCAGCCACATCGTGCCGGTCATGGTCTGCGACCCGGTGCTGTGCAAGCAGATCAGCGACGTGCTGATCAACCGCTACGGCATCTACGTGCAACCGATCAACTACCCGACCGTGCCGCGCGGCACCGAGCGGCTGCGGATCACCCCGTCGCCGCATCACACCGATGCGGATATCGAGCATCTGGTGCAGGCTTTGGCGGAGATCTGGGCCGAGGTCGGATTGGCCAAAGCGGCTTGAGCCGTAGCTGCACGGCAGCGCCTTCAGCGCTTGCCGTGCGCCGATGTGCGAGTGAGCCGAACCCTGCCGCGGGTTCGCGGCAGGAATTGCGCGCCGCGTGCGCTAAGGAACTCCAGCATCGCGCGTGCCGGTGGCAGCAGGATCTTGTCCTTGCGGGAAAGGACGAACCATTGCCGGACCACGGGAAGCCCGATCACATCGAGCGTCACCAGCCGGCGCTCGTCGAGTTCGGTGGCCACCGTGTGCGCGGAAATGAACGCGATACCGAGACCCGCGATTACCGCCTGCTTGATGGTCTCGTTGCTGCTCATCGCCATGCCGATCTTTGGGTGAACGCGTGCGGTTTCGAACAATTGCTCCATCAGCCCGCGCGTGCCCGAGCCCGGCTCGCGCGTCAGGAAAGTCTCTTCGGCCAGGTCGGAGAGCGCAATGTTGGATTTTCGGGCGAGGCGATGGCCGGTCGGCGCGATGATGACGTGGGGATGATCGCCGATCAGGCGGACGTCCATATCGATGTCGGCCGGCGGGCGGCCCATGATCGCGAAATCGAGGTCATAGCCGCCGAGCGCGGTGCCGATCTCCTGCCGATTGCCGATCGAAAGCGTGACATCGACATTCGGGTGGAGCCTGGAAAATCCGGAGATCATGAACGGCACGAAGTATTTTGCGGTGCTGACGGCCCCAATCGAGATACGGCCGGCGGTCTTGCCCGCCATCATCTCCAGCGAGGTCTCGCAGTCCGCGATCGCCGCCTCGATGCGTTCGGAAAGCGTCAGCAATTCGCGCCCTGCATCCGTAACAAGCATTCCATCGCTGGTGCGCTGAATAAGGGGCAGGCCCGCCAGCGCCTGCAAATTCCGGATCTGCAGCGTGACTGCTGGCTGGGTCAGATGCAGCCGCTTGGCGGCCGCAGTCACCGATCGATCGCTGTAAACGGCTGCCAGCGCGCGAAGCTGGCGAATCGTCAGTTCCCGCAGAAACCGGCTTGCCATCGATGCAACCCTTATAAGGAAAACTTTGCCTCGGCCAAAGATAAGAAAATTTCCTTAATTTGGCAAATTGGGATGTTGTGAGCGCGCAGTGCCGACCGGCACGACGCTTTGGATTAGCCCCGCAAAGGGCGCTTACTGGGGGAACGGCCATGGACGAACGCGTGACCTTGCGTTCGCATCTCGATTGTTCGGCGCAGGGCGCCCCGAACGGGCCCGCTGTCGCCGCCGCGATCGAAGCGCTTGCGACGGCGTCGATCGATCTCGCTGACCTCATCGCCGATGGGCCTCTGGCCGGGATCACCGGGCGGCAGAGCGGCGTCAACTCCGACGGTGATCTGCAGAAGGATATCGATGTTGCCGCCGACGAAATGATGCGCAACGCGCTCCGCGCAGCGCCAGTTGCAGCCATTCTGTCCGAGGAGGCGGAACTGCCCGAAACTCTCGACACCGGGGCGCCAATCTGTGTTGCGATCGACCCGCTCGATGGGTCGGCCAACCTTGAAAACAATATTTCAGTCGGAACGATCTTTTCGATACGTTCGCGCGGAAATGACATCCTCTCCACTTTCTTCGAGCCTGGAACGGCGCAGCGCGCCGCCGGCTTTGTCGTTTACGGCCCGCAGACCACACTGGTCCTGGCGCTGAACGGGCGCGTCGACATTTTCATTCTCGACAGGCGTGACCGGGAGTTCGTGCTGACCGCGCAGGCAGTCAAGATTGCGCCAGCCACGCCGGAATTTGCGATCAACGCATCGAATCGGCGGCATTGGCATGGTCCGGTTCGGGCCTACATCGACGAGTGCCTTGCCGGCACCCATGGCAATGGCGGCGCTGATTTCAACATGCGCTGGATCGGCTCGCTGGTCGCCGAAACCCTTCGTATCCTCGTCCGCGGCGGAGTCTTCCTTTACCCCGCCGATGCCCGCCCAGGGTATCGCGAGGGACGGTTGCGGCTGTTGTATGAAGCTCATCCGATGGCCTTGGTCATGGAGTGGGCGGGAGGGGCGGCGACCACCGGACGCCGGCGCATTCTCGAAGTCTCGGCCAGGACGCCGCACCAGCGGGTCCCGCTGATCATGGGGTCGGTGCGCGGCGTCCGCGATGTAGCCGCAATCCACGAAGGCATCGAGCCGATGTTCGACAATAGCGACGCGCCACTGTTCGCGCGGCGCGGCCTGTTTCGCTGAGGGGACAGGGATCGATGTCGCGCAGCTATCCCATCATATCGATCACGGGTTCGTCTGGCGCCGGCACGACGTCGGTGAAGAAGACCTTCGAAAACATCTTCCGCCGGGAAAGGGTCGCGGCGGCCTATATCGAGGGCGACGCTTTCCATCGTTACAATCGGGTCGAGATGCGCACGAAAATGGCTGAAGAGGCCGAGCGCGGCAACAAGCACTTCAGCCACTTCAGCCCGGAAACGAATCTGTTCGAAGAACTGGAGAAGGTGTTTCGCGATTACGGCGAATCCGGCACCGGAACAACCCGTCACTACGTCCACGACGACGAAGAAGCCAAGTTGTACGGCGCAGATCCAGGCACTTTCACCGAATGGGGCCCGCTGCCTGAAAAATCGGATCTGCTGTTTTACGAGGGCTTGCATGGCGCCGTAGTGACCGAAAAGGTCAATATCGCTCAGCATGCCGATCTCAAGATCGGCGTTGTTCCCGTCATCAATCTGGAGTGGATCCAGAAGCTGCACCGCGACCGCAGCGCCCGCGGCTACACCGCGGAGGCCGTGACCGACACCATCCTGCGGCGGATGCCGGACTACGTGAACTACATCTGCCCGCAATTCACCGAGACCGACATCAATTTCCAGCGCGTACCGACCGTCGACACCTCAAATCCATTTATCGCACGATGGATCCCGACGCCGGACGAATCGATGGTGGTGATCCGGCTCAAGAATCCACGCGGGATCGATTTTCCCTACCTGCTGTCGATGATTCCGAACAGTTTCATGTCTCGGGCCAATTCGATCGTAATCCACGGATCGAAGCTCGATTTGGCGATGCAGCTCATCCTCACCCCGCTGATCCTGCAACTGATGGAACGCAAGAGGCGCACGGTATGAACACTCCAGCTCTCGCCTGCATTGCCGGCCGGCCGGATGCTTCGCATGCGGAGATGGCCAACGCGATCCGCTTCCTGGCGATTGACGCCGTCGAGAAGGCCAAATCCGGACATCCGGGCATGCCGATGGGCATGGCCGATGTCGCGACCGTTTTGTTCTCCCGATTCCTCAAATTCGATCCCGCCGATCCGGCATGGCCTGATCGTGATCGCTTCGTGCTGTCGGCCGGTCACGGCTCGATGCTGCTCTACGCGCTACTGTACCTGACAGGTTACGAAGGCTTGACTCTGGAGGAGCTCAAGTCCTTCAGGCAGTGGGAGTCGAAAACCCCCGGGCACCCTGAATACGGCCATACGCCCGGAGTCGAGACGACCACCGGACCGTTGGGGCAGGGGATCGCCACGGCCGTCGGCATGGCGCTGGCGGAGCGTCTGATGAATGCGCGCTTCGGCAATGACTTCGTCGATCACTACACCTATGTGATCGCGGGTGACGGCTGCCTGATGGAGGGTTTGAGCCATGAGGCGATCTCGCTGGCCGGGCATCTCGGTCTCAGCCGTTTGATCGTGCTGTTCGACGACAACGAGATCTCGATCGACGGCGCAACCTCGCTGTCGTGTTCGGACGACCAACTCGCGCGCTTCAAGGCCTCGGGGTGGTCGGCGAGCCGGGTCGACGGTCACGATCCCGAGGCGATAGCAGCCGCGATCGAGCAGGCGAGACGCAACGACCGGCCGTCATTGATCGCCTGCCGCACGATGATCGGCTTCGGGGCCCCGAACCGTCAGGGCAGCGAAAAGGCCCACGGAGCGCCGCTCGGTGCCGATGAAGTGACGAAGACCCGTGCCGCGCTGGATTGGCCCCACGAGCCGTTCCGGATTCCGGAGTCCGTCCTTAAGCAATGGCGCAAGATCGGTGAGCACGGGCATGCGGTCCGCCGAAGCTGGGTCGAGCGAACCAGGCAATTGGTCCCGGCTGCGCGCTCGCCGTTCCACGATGCGCTGAACCGAAACCTGCCGTACGGATATGCCGAGGCGATGACCGATATCCGCGATCGCTTTGCGGCCGACAAGCCCAATATCGCCACGCGGCAGGCGTCTCAGTTCGTGATCGACACGATCGCTGAGGTTTTGCCAAACTTACTGGGGGGCTCGGCCGATCTCACGCATTCCAACCTGACGCGCGCCAAGACCCACCAGCCGGTGAATGCGGCCGCTTTTGACGGCAGCTACATCCATTACGGCGTCCGTGAGCACGCCATGGCTGCCGCAATGAACGGCATCGCGCTGCATGGCGGCTTTATACCCTACGGCGGCACGTTTCTCACCTTCGCCGACTATAGCCGCCCGGCGATCAGGCTGGCGGCGCTGATGGGCGTCCGCGTCATCCATGTCATGACGCATGATTCCATCGGACTGGGCGAAGACGGACCAACTCATCAGCCGGTCGAGCATCTGGCGTCGCTGCGCGCCATTCCCAATTTGCTGGTGTTCCGGCCCGGTGACGCTGTCGAGACCGCCGAGGCATGGGATTGCGCGTTGCGAGCGCAGACGAGCCCGTCGTTGTTGTGCCTGTCGCGACAGGCGATGCCGGCGTTTCGTGACGCCGGCGGCGTCGTCAACCTGGTAGCGCTGGGGGCGTACGTGATTGTGGAGCCCGAGGGTGGTCGCGACGTCACATTGATTGGTACGGGCTCGGAAGTGTCGATTGCGCTCAAGGCGGCAAAGCTGCTCGCGAGCGACGGCTTCCGCGCGGCGGTCGTTTCGGCGCCGTGCTTCGATCTGTTTCGCCAGCAGTCGCGCGAATACCGCGCCAGCGTGCTCGGAAGGGTTCCAAGGATAGGTGTCGAGGCGGCAGTTGAGAGCGACTGGGCGCGATGGCTCGGCGACAGCGGCGAATTCGTCGGTATGACCGGCTTCGGTGCCTCCGCTCCAGCTGACGTGTTGTACCGCGAGTTCGGGATCACCGCGGAGGCCGTCGCAAGGGCCGCCTTGAATTGCCTGGTGCGGTCGAAGGTGGCGGTAATTCATTCATGACGTCCGTGTGAAACCAAGAGGAACTGCAATGCCGCGAATTACACTGAGGCAATTGCTGGATCACGCCGCCGAGCATGGCTATGGCGTGCCGGCATTCAACATCAACAACATGGAGCAGGGGCTGGCGATCATGGAGGCGGCGGCCGCCGTCGATGCGCCGGTCATCATTCAGGCTTCACGCGGCGCGCGCTCCTACGCCAACGACATCATGCTGTCGAAGATGATCGATGCGCTGGAAGAGATGCATCCGCAGATCCCGCTCTGCCTGCATCAGGACCATGGCAACGAGGAGGCGACCTGCGCGACGGCGCTGCAATGCGGCTTCACGTCCGTCATGATGGACGGATCGCTCAAGGCCGACGCCAAAACCGCGGCGGACTACGACTACAACGTCGACATCACCCGTCGTGTGGTCGAGATGGCGCACTGGATCGGCGCCTCAGTCGAAGGCGAACTCGGCGTGCTCGGCTCGCTCGAGCACGGCGGTGGCGAACAGGAGGACGGCCATGGTGTCGAAGGCGCGGTCAGCCATGACCAGTTGCTGACCGATCCGGACCAGGCGGTTGATTTCGTCCGCGCCACCAGGGTTGATGCGCTGGCAATCGCGATGGGTACCTCGCATGGCGCCTACAAGTTCTCGCGCAAGCCCGACGGCGACATACTTGCGATGCGAGTGGTCGAGGAAATCCATCGGCGGTTACCGAATACGCATCTGGTGATGCACGGCTCTTCGTCGGTGCCGCAGCCGCTGCAGGACATGTTCAACCAGTTCGGCGGCGAGATGCCGCAGACCTGGGGCGTTCCGGTCGATGAAATCGTTCGCGGCATTAAGCACGGCGTCCGCAAGGTCAATATCGACACCGATTGTCGGCTGGCGATGACCGCGGCGTTCCGCAAGGTGGCAACGCAGCACAAAGGCGAGTTCGATCCGCGGAAATTCCTCAAGCCGGCGATGGACGCGCTACGCGACCTTTGCCGCGAACGCTTCGAGCAATTCGGTACCACGGGGCACGCCTCGAGGATCAAGGTCATTCCGTTGGCGGAAATGGCGAAGCGCTATCGCTCCGGCGCGCTCGATCCACGTATCGGGGAGATGACCCATGCCGCATGACCTTTTGATCCCACGGACCCGGCCATCCGCCGCAGGCAACATGAGGAGACCAGCATGAATCAGCACTCGATGACCGTTCGCGGCAAGGATCGCTACAAGTCCGGCGTGATGGAATACAAGAAGATGGGTTATTGGGAGCCCGATTATGAGCCCAAGGATACCGATATCATCGCACTGTTCCGGGTCACGCCACAGGACGGGGTCGATCCGATCGAGGCGTCGGCGGCGGTCGCCGGCGAATCCTCCACCGCGACCTGGACCGTCGTGTGGACCGATCGGCTCACCGCCGCCGAAAAATATCGCGCAAAGTGTTTCCGCGTCGATCCCGTGCCGAACTCGCCGGGGCAATATTTCGCCTATATCGCCTACGATCTCGACCTCTTCGAACCGGGCTCTATCGCCAACCTCACGGCCTCTATTATTGGCAACGTGTTCGGCTTCAAGCCGCTGAAGGCGCTGCGGCTGGAAGACATGCGGCTCCCCGTCGCCTATGTGAAGACGTTCCAGGGACCCGCGACCGGCATTGTGGTCGAGCGCGAACGGCTCGACAAATTTGGCCGGCCGCTGCTTGGCGCCACCGTGAAACCGAAGCTCGGCCTGTCCGGCCGCAACTATGGCCGCGTGGTTTACGAGGCGCTGAAGGGCGGACTCGATTTTTGCAAGGACGACGAAAACATCAACTCTCAGCCCTTCATGCACTGGCGTGATCGCTTTCTTTACTGCATGGAGGCGGTCAACCGCGCGCAGGCGGCGACCGGCGAGGTGAAAGGCACGTACCTCAACGTCACCGCCGCGACGATGGAGGACATGTATGAACGCGCCGATTTCGCCAGGGAGCTCGGCTCGGTCATCATCATGATCGATCTGGTGATCGGATACACTGCGATCCAGTCGATGGCGAAGTGGGCGCGCCGCAACGACATGATCCTGCATCTGCATCGCGCAGGACATTCGACGTATACGCGGCAGCGGCTGCATGGCGTCTCGTTTCGCGTCATCGCCAAGTGGATGCGTCTCGCCGGCGTCGACCACATCCATGCCGGGACCGTCGTCGGCAAGCTCGAAGGCGATCCCGCGACGACCCGCGGCTATTACGATATCTGCCGTCAGAATTTTAATCCGACGAAGCTCGAGCATGGCGTGTTCTTCGATCAGCCGTGGGCGAGCCTCAACCAGATGATGCCGGTGGCGTCGGGCGGCATTCACGCCGGCCAGATGCATCAACTGCTCGACCATCTCGGCGAGGACGTCGTGCTGCAATTCGGCGGGGGGACCATCGGCCATCCCAAGGGCATCCAGGCCGGGGCAACCGCAAACCGCGTCGCGCTCGAGGCGATGATCCTCGCCCGTAACGAGGGTCGCGACTACGTCCACGAAGGCCCGGAAATTCTCGCCAAGGCCGCCCAGACCTGTACGCCGCTGCGCGATGCGCTGGAGGTCTGGAAGGACATCACCTTCAACTACGAGTCCACGGACTCGCCCGATTTCGTTCCGACCGCCACCCCGGCGATGTGAGGAGAAGCAACATGCGAGTGACCCAGGGATGTTTTTCGTTTCTGCCCGATCTCACCGACGAGCAGATTACTGCGCAAGTGCAGTACTGCCTTGGCAATGGGTGGGCCGTGAACATCGAGTTCACCGACGATCCTCATCCGCGAAACACCTATTGGGAAATGTGGGGACTGCCGATGTTCGATCTCCGGGATGCCGCGGGCGTGCTGATGGAGCTGAACGAGTGCCGCAAGGTGTATGGCGACCGCTACATCAGGATGTCCGCGTTCGATTCCAGCCATGGCTGGGAGTCGGTGCGACTGTCCTTCATCGTCAACCGCCCGAAGGACGAGCCAGGCTTCCGGCTTGAGCGGCATGAGGTCAACGGTCGCAACATCCGCTACACCACGAATTCCTACTCAGTCGATCGTCCCGAGGGCGGGCGCTACGGTGGCACATGAGCGCGCTGGCGAGTTCGCCGATGGAGGCCCCGCCGCCGGAGCAGGTGGATCTGCGCCGCGAATTCAACGATGTCGGCATCGGCGAGGTGCTCGATCAGCTCGATCGCGAGCTGATCGGCTTGAAGCCGGTCAAGACCCGTATCCGCGAGATTGCCTCGCTGCTGCTGATCGAGCGCATTCGCAAGCGCATGAACCTCACCTCCGATGTTCCGACGTTGCATATGTCGTTCACCGGAAATCCCGGGACCGGCAAAACTACGGTGGCGCTGCGGATGGCCAACATCCTTCACAAGCTCGGCTTCGTACGGCGCGGCCATGTGGTATCGGTGACCCGAGACGAACTGGTCGGGCAATACATCGGTCACACCGCGCCAAAGACCAAGGAGATCCTGAAGAAGGCGATGGGCGGCGTGCTTTTCATCGATGAGGCCTACTACCTGCATCGGCCGGATAACGAACGCGACTACGGCCAGGAAGCCATCGAGATCCTCCTGCAGGTGATGGAATCGCAGCGTGAGGACCTGGTGGTGATTCTCGCCGGCTATGGCGACCGGATGGATAAGTTTTTTAGCAGCAATCCGGGCTTCCGCTCACGCATTGCCCACCACATTGACTTCCCCGATTATGCCGACGACGAGTTGCTCGCGATCGCCGAACTGATGCTGCGGGACATGAACTACAGGTTCAGCCCGGACGCGCGCCAGGCCTTCGTCCGCTATATCGAATTGCGCAAGACCCAGCCGCTGTTCTCCAATGCCCGCTCGATCCGCAACGCGCTCGACCGCATGCGGCTGCGCCAGGCCAACCGCCTCGTCGCCGATCTCGATCGCGTGCTGACCGCAGACGACATCATGTCCCTGGAGGCTTCGGATGTTCTGGCGAGCAGGGTGTTTTTGAAATAGCGCAGTGGTATGAATGAATCGCCCGAGCGATTATTGATGGGCGCCATCGCCGTAATCGACCACGTTGACAAGACGGGAGCCGACGATCCCCTTGACATGGTGAGCGGGAGGAATGGTTTGACAGGCGCGGCCGACACTATCCTGGTTTTGCTCCCTGCGCGGTCCGCTGGCGTGGGTAGAAGCGAAAGCCTTTAAGCACCATCTGCAATGCATGCCAATGGATGCCGGCGATGACTTTCAAGGTCAGCAAAGGGTGGCTGGCGAAAGCCTTGATCAGAGGGCCGTCGGTCAATTCGCGTCGAGTCCCTGACAGCGATGCCGCGATGACGGTTTGGTCATTTTCCTTGCCGTGGATGCAAACCTCCACTTGCGTGGCCGGAGGCAGGACGCGAAATCCATATGACATGTCCATGCCGAGAAACGGCGAGACGTAAAATTCCTTGGGGCAATGCTGCTCGATGATCTCAGTCGCGGCGCCGCGGACCGGTATCGCGTAACTGTGCCGCTCGCCGAAGGTGTTGTGAACCTCGTATATGATCGCCTCGAGCGAGCCGTCCTGCCCGGAGCAAAAATAGACGCTCAGCGGATTGAAGCTGTAGCCGAAAACACGCGGCATGCAGAGCAGCTTGATCGCGATCTGGTCTGTCTGGCATCCGGCTCGCCGCAGGAGGGCATGAGTCTGATCCAGAAGCGAGACGTCACTGCCGTCACCATGATCGGAGTCGAAGAAGCTGGTGAGATTGAATCTGTTGCGGGAAAAGAACTTGAGACGTTTCGAGAGGCTGTCGAGTTCGCTCAAATCGAGCAACATCCAGAACGCCCGGTAGCGCAGACTATGCTTCCGAGGCAGGAAGCGGCGGTGGACCACCTGACCGGTGTAGAGGCACGATGTCGGTGTCATGCGGCGAGTTGTCCGGGTTGATGACGGATCGCATCGGTGATGTAGATGCGGCCGGACTTGTTTTCCACCCGCCATGGACGCCAGACGCCTCCAAGGGTCTCGGCAACGGCGAGCCCTGATTGCAGGCCATCTTCATGGAAACCGGCGCCAAAATAGGAACCGCAGAACCACGTGCGACGATGACCTTGCAAGGACCACAAACGGCGCTGTGCGCTCATCGCCGCAGCATCGAAGATGGGATGGTCATAATATTCCTCGTGCAGAACCTGCCTGGGGTTGACCAAGGGGTTCAGCGTCACGAACAGGTTCCGCGCCGTCGCGAGAGGCTGAAGGGCATTCATCCAGTAGGTCACGGTTGGATTTTCCGTGGTGCCTCTGGCCCCGATATAGTTCCAGCTCGCCCACGCCGCCTTGCGTTGCGGCATCAGCACCGGATCGCTGTGGAGCACGGCGCGGTTCGGGCTGTAGCGGAATGCCCCGAGCAAACTCCGCTCCTCCGCGCTCGGCTCTTCCAGCAGCGCAAGCGCCTGGTCGGCATGCGTCGCGATCACCACGTCATCGAAATGGTCCGCGTGGCCGCAGCAATCCCTGACCTCGACGCCATCCTGGCCGCGTCGGATTGCCGTGACACGCCGGGCAAGACGGATGCCGTCCCTCAATCGATGCGTCAACGCATCGACGTAGGTGCGGCTGCCTCCGACGACCGTCCGCCATTGCGGTCGATTGCGCAGGCGCAACAGCCCATGATTGTCGTGAAAGCGAATGAACGAGGCTGCCGGAAATTGCAGCATCAGGCTCGGCGACGCCGACCAGATCGCTGCGGCCATCGGCAACAGATGGTCGTTGCGAAAGACCTGACCGTAATAGCCAGCGTCCAGATATTGCTCCAGGGAGGAGAGATCGTCGAGGGACGACAGATCCCGTGGCGCTTCGCGATAGAAACGCCAGAGATCATTGAGCATCGACCAGAAGCGTGGGCGGAAGACATTGCTGCGTTGGGCGAAAAGCCCGTTAAGGCTGCTTCCCGAATATTCCAACTCGCCTTCTTCGAGGGAGACCGCGAACGACATGTCGGAGGGGTGCGTTGGCACATCGAGATGGGCGAAGAGTGCCGTGAGATTGGGGTAGGTTTTTTCGTTATAGACGATGAACCCGGTATCGACCGGAGTGACCCCATCGGGAGTACTGACTTCGACAGTATTGGAATGACCGCCAAGCCGTCCGTCCTGTTCATAGACGGTCAAGTCATGCTGCTGGCTCAGGAGCCATGCCGCGGACATGCCGGATATACCGGTTCCAATGACGGCAATCCGCTTCCGCGATCCGTTCTCGCCCTGCATCCGTCCCCGCCCTCATGGTCGGAACCGTCGATCGGCTGATTTTGGTTCCGAACACAGATACGGACGAGAAGCGGCTTTGGATCACGTCCGCCCGCGGTGATCCAAATCCGAACGGCAAACGTATCAAATGCATGCAAAACACCGGTGCAGCGGTTAGGCTAGGGTACGGCAGGCGTCGGCCGGGACCAGGGGAAAGACGGCGGCGATGGGACAGTCGGCCGGAAGCCATCATGCGTTACGAGGCTGAACCGATTACGCCGCAAAAAGCCGCCAACCTTGTTCGGGCAATCGCGACGCGTCGCGATCGCGAGGCCTTCAAGGACCTGTTCAACTTCTACCAGCCCCGTATCAAGACCATGCTGATGAGGGGCGGGGCGGCGGACGAGATCGCCGAGGATTTGGCGCAGGAGACGCTGATCACGGTTTGGCGGAAGGCCGACAGTTATGACCCGGCCAAGGCGACCGTGTCCGCCTGGCTATTCACCATTGCCCGGAACCTTCGAATCGATCGGTTTCGGAAGGATCAGCGCGCGCAGCTTCACCATGTGTACGAACTGATGCTCCCGGCCGAGTCCGATCCCCCGGACGCGCCGTTTGACGCTGTCGAACGCGAAAGCCGGGTGCGGGCGGCGCTGGACGGCCTGCCGGAGGAGCAGGTCCGCGTGGTGGAACTATCCTTTTTTGAAGGCAACGCCCATGGCGATATCGCCAGGAAGTTGGGCATTCCTCTTGGAACGGTGAAATCCCGGCTGCGACTGGCCATGGCGCGCTTGCGCGGCTTCCTTGGTGAGAACTCATGACGATCACGCATCACCCGGGTGAGGAAACGCTGGCCGCCTTCGCTGCGGGTACGCTTGACGAGCCGCGCAGCGTTGTGGTGGCCGCCCACGTCTCGCTGTGTCCGCATTGCCGGGCGACAGTCGCAACGTTCGAACAGTTCGCAGGCACATTGGTCGAGCGAGCGTTGCCGGCCGTCCCGCGCGCCGGCGCGCTGGAGGAGGCTCTCGCACAGTTGGACGAGGCCACACCGCCGGCGCCGGTGATCCGTCAGCCAGAGCCGGATTGTCCCGGTGTGCTTGCCCCCTATGAGGTCGGACGATGGCGATGGATCGGCCCCGGTGTCTACTGGAGAAAGGTTGAGGTTCCCCAGAGCGAGGGCACGCGCGTCTTCATGCTGAGGGCAGCGCCGGGATCTTCGCTGCCCCACCATGGCCATTCCGGGGTCGAGTGGACCTGTGTGCTCCAGGGCGCGTTTCGCCACGATTTGGGCCGCTACGGTCCCGGCGACTTCGACGAGGCCGACAACACCGTCGAGCACACGCCGTTCGTCGAAGAGGGAGATGTCTGCATATGCCTTGTCGCCATGCAGGGCGATCTCGAGTTGCGCGGTTGGCTCGGAAGATTGCTGCAACCTTTCGTTCGATTGTGAAGCGACCGGCAGACGGCCGCCCCGTCACCATTTGCCTGAGATCATGAATGACTGCTTTCACGTTCATCGTCGGCCTGATCGGCCTTTCGGCGGCGCTCTCGATCATCATGACCTTCGCCTGGCTGGTCTGGCGCGGGTCGCGAAATTCCGGATGGGTCGACACCATCTGGACATTCGGGCTTGGCGCCGTCGGCTTTGTCGGCGCCGTGACGGCCAGTCCGATGCATCTTCAAAGCTTCCTCGTCGCGGCGATGGCGGCCATCTGGTCATTTCGGCTCGGCTCGCATATTGCGCGCCGCACGCGGGGCATCGCGGATGATCCGCGCTATGCCAAGCTCGTCCGGGACTGGGGAGCGGACGCGTCACTGAACATGTTCTGGCTGTTGCAGAAGCAGGCGATCGTCAGCATTCCGATCGTGCTTTCGATGTGGCTCGCGGCAAATGCTCCCGGTTCGGTGCTTCCATCGCAAGTCGCGATCGCGATCCTGATTTTTGTCGTGGCCATCGTCGGAGAAGCGATCGCTGACGAGCAACTTCGGCGGTTTCGTCATGAAGCAGCCAACAAGGGCAGGATCTGCGACGTCGGGCTGTGGAGGTTGTCGCGTCACCCCAATTACTTCTTCGAATGGCTCCGATGGCTCGCCTATCCTGTCCTCGCCATCGACCTCACGGGAAACCACCTCTGGGGCTACTTCGCGCTTCTTGCCCCGCTCTGCATGTATTGGTTGCTCGTCTATGTCTCAGGCGTTCCGCCGCTGGAAGAACACATGCTGGCCGATCGGGGCGATGCATTTCGCAGATATCAGATGACCACGAACGTGTTCTTTCCCGGTCCACCAAAAGCGTCCGCGGGAGGCTAGTTTGACACTGACAGAGACGGCGATACGGCTTGGCGAAGCGTTGCCGTGGCCCGATAGAGTCAGCGCGGCCGTCATAAGTCGCCTAGTCGAACGCACGCGGCGCAACCTGGCGCAATCTTCGGACGGTTCGGACGCAAGTTTCTCCCGTGCGATTGCGGCGCTGCCGATCGCGATCAATACCGCCGAGGCCAATACCCAACATTATGAGATTCCGGCGCGGTTTTTCGAGCTGATCCTGGGCCCGCAGCGAAAGTACTCCTGCTGCTTCTATGATGATCGCGATACGCTGGCGCAGGCCGAAAAGCGCGCGCTGGACATCACTGCCGAGCACGCGAAATTGGCGGACGGGCAAGATGTTCTCGAGCTGGGTTGCGGCTGGGGTTCCCTGTCGTTGTGGATGGCACGGCGCTATCCTGGTTCACGCATCACTTCAGTTTCGAATTCTGCGTCGCAGCGTGAATTTATCCTTCGTCAGGCCGGTGCGGCGAACATCCGCAATCTCTCCATCATCACCGCCGACATGAACGAATTCGTGCCCCAAGGCGAATTCGACCGTATCGTTTCTGTGGAGATGTTCGAGCATATGGTCAATTGGCGGCCGCTGCTGGCCCGCATGCGTGCCGCACTGCGTCCCGGCGGCCTGTCGTTCCTGCACATCTTCACTCACAAGTCCGGCTCGTACCGGTTCTCGCCCGAGAACCGTGCGGACTGGATCGCGCAGCATTTCTTCACCGGCGGCATCATGCCGAGTCATGGGTTGATCCGGCAATTTCAGGATATCTTCAGCGTAGACGCCGAGTGGCAATGGAATGGCCGGCATTACGAGAAGACAGCCTGCGACTGGCTCGCCAACTACGATCGGAATCGAACCGAAATTTTCGAGGTGCTGAGACAGGTCTACGGGCGGGACGCGCGTCTTTGGCGGAGGCGATGGCGTTTGTTTTTTCTCGCCACGATCGGCCTGTTCGGTCACGCCCACGGCGAAGAATGGGGCGTCAGCCATTATCTGCTGTCGCCGTCACGTCCAGCGTGAGCCGTCAGGCGTTCGAAACGGCGCGAACAACGAGAAAGCTGACGAAGGCTGCAAACGCCGAGGCCGCCGCGCCATAGGCGATATCGAGCACCGTGAGCTGCAGCGTCCAATTGCGCAGCGTTGCGAAATTGGTGAGATCATAGGTGGCGTAGGCGATCGCTCCGAACAGTGCCGCGGATCCGACGGCTGTGGCTGCCGAGCCGGATTTCAGGCCGGGCATGACGGCGAAGACGAGAAGTCCGACGGGATAGATCAAATAGAACGTGACCGCTGGCGCCACGCGGAGATCGGTCAGCAGGATGTCCTGGAGTGTCGGACGGTATAGCGCCGGCCCCACCAAAAGAAGCCAAGCGATGTCGATTGCGCCAAAGGCTAACAGCGCGGTGATATAGCCGGTCACATAGGCCATCGAGTTCTCCGAAATTCGCGTCATACGGTATACGCTTGCGAAGGGCGTCTGGATCAGCGCCGCTAACGCGGTCTGGCGCATTTATCCGATCCAAGTCCGGCAAGTTCGCTAAACGCCGGCTGGAAACTCAGCTCGGATATCTTTGTCGGAGCGGATCACTGAGGTCTGCTTCTGGACAGCGCCCAATTCATCGATCAGGCACAACGCGACTTTCCCAGCTTCATCAGTTGGCTTCGCGCTCGCCCGAT
>Ga0081540_1001443_pt1 | contig 20539 bp, 17 predicted proteins | sample TabmetS2T1R1_FD_71024 | JGI IMG/M metagenome (GOLD analysis project Ga0081540, IMG submission 71024) | Tabebuia heterophylla rhizosphere microbial communities from the University of Puerto Rico - S2T1R1 | ecosystem: Host-associated > Plants > Roots > Rhizosphere ... | reverse complement strand
CGGCGTGTCGATGAAAACCCATTCCATGCCGTCGCGCTTGGCGGCGGCTATGATCTCGCCGACCGAGCGGATCGCGGTGCGGATCGGCGGTTCGTTGGTGCCGCGCAATTTGTGCCACAGTGTCAGCGAGCCCTGCGGATCACCATCGACCAGCAGACATGGTCTCGTTGACTTGTGGACATGCGCAGCAAGATGCGCAGCCAGGGTGCTTTTGCCCGAGCCCCCCTTACGCGATGCAAAAACAATGACGTTCATTCCCTTGGCCTCCAGATTGACCCCAGAAACCAAAAATGAATCAGCGGAGTGATTCGTTAAAGGAGAATTTGCAGGTAATTCAACGGAAGTCCCTGAATTGGCTGCAGAGTTGGCTTTTGAGTCACACCGGATAGTCCCGGGGGTCAAAAGTCGAATCGCCTGAGATGCTTGGCTGCGATTACGGCGTGTTTTTGGCGCGCTCGCGCTCGAGCCATTTGCGTTCAACCCAGGCAAGCAGGCGAATCAGCGGCGGCTGCAAAATCGGCACGTCCTGCGCGAACAAAAGGAGTCCGAGCGGCAGCATCCAGAGGCCAAGGATCGGCAGGAACGAGAAGATGCCGCCGATGATCAGCAGAGCCGCAAGCGGAATCCGCACCAGCCGCGACGACGGCCGCCGCAGCCAGTTGACGAAACGCGCCGGGCGAGCCGGCAGCTTGTCCTCGAACCAGGCGAAGTGCCGGTCGAGCTCGATCTTGTAATTGACGCTCACGGGAAATCTCTCTCTCGCCCCGCAGCTGAGATGGCGATCGCCCGCGCCGCGACAAGCGGCAGTTGGTCGCGGGAACCGGCTTGAAATGCCTGATCGCAATACCCATGCCCCGGAAGCGACAGATCAGCTTGGGGCTGGCTTTGCGGGCTTTTTCGGCTTTTTCGCCCTCACCGGCTTGCGCGCCACCGGCTCGTCGGCGATCTCTTCCGGCTCGGGACCGGGGCGGAAGAACTGGCGGCATTCCGGCGAGAGCTGCGACTTTCGCGCGATCATGCAGGCGGTGATGCGCTCGACATCCGGAACATATTCGCCGCAGAGCCGCATGGCGTCGGGGGTGCAAGCTTGCTGCTGTTCCGGGGTATAGGCGGAGGCCGGGGTCGGAATGCTGGATACGAAAAACGGAATGGCGAGCACGAGAGCGAACTGAAAACCCCATCTGCAAATGGCGTTCATGTATCCCCCAGAAGCGACAAGCCCCGCGCAGATAGTGGGTGAAGGCCGGGGTATTGGCAAGCCGGGGCGGGTCACAACTCGCGCGGCAGAACGGCTCAGCAGTTCTTCACCGGCGTCCAGATGACGTTGAAGCCGGTGACGCCCTGCACATCGAACACGCGCCGCAGATCAGGCCGCCGTACTCGATCGACAGTCGCGCGCACCGGTGTCGCATTTGCGGTGGTGGGCACGATGGCGGCAAATTTTGTCGTCGACCTTCTCCCGTTGCAGAAGGCTACCGTCAGGTCATTCGCTTGATCGTGATCGCCATCGATATGACTGCGCCATCTGTTCGGATAAGCGCAGGTGATGCACAGGACGCGGCAGCGTGGCGTGAGCAGACGCCAAAGCTTCGTGACGCGGCAACAGCTCGGTGGATTGTGAGATTTCCGAACGAAGCTGGTACAGTTGGGTGGGTACTGCCGTCGCCCAGCTTCTTCTTTGATTTTCCTACGTAATTTGTTCGCCGGTGACTTCTTTTTGTATCAGGGTTTTGTACGTGCTGAAAGAAGTAACAATCTTGTTGCCCGTTCCCCTTCCCCCAATCGCGGTGACCAGCTTCTCACGGTGAACACGCAAAGACCGGTTTCCCTGTGAACGAAAAGGCCCAAGGCGCCAGCGCGTTCACTAACTTCGACAGCACGCCGCCTGGACTTCCTCAAAGTTGCCGGCTCCAATCGCCATTGATACGCGATGCTGGTGGGTCCATGAAGCCGAAGCTAAACAAACCAGCCTGCCGGGATTGGTCTTGATCAACTGACCCTCTTTGTCTGCGCGCGGGGCTTCGGCTCCCGACCATGTTTGTCGGCACCGACATGGATTTCGGCAACGTCGGCAACGACCGACTGGCTCTGGTGTGCGATGCCGTGCAGCGCTTGCATGGGTCCCTGATCCCATGAGCCGGCTTTTTCATTGACGTTTTTCAAAGCTCATTATCGCATAGCGCAGGCCGTTGGTGATGAGCCCTTGTCGAACCAAGGCATGCGCGCGCAGCGACGCCTCGTGCCGGACCGCTTGGGCGGGGCTCAGCTCGTGATCCTGCGCCTCGGCCTGAATGAGTGCCTGTGTCGTCGTCCAAAAGTGCACGGTGCGGTGTGAAATGTCCTCCAGCATCCCTGGCTGCAGCCCTGCCTCCTCTGCTGCAGCCAAATATTCTGGGATCGCGCCGATGCGCGTATGCCAGTACCGATCAAACGGTTCCGCATAATCGGACCGCACCAGGAAGCAATCGACGATGAAGAGGCGTCCCCCCGGGCGCAGCAGCGAGGCCATACGCAGGAACCATTGCTTGCGAGCAAGGTAGCAAGCAGTTTCGACTGCCACCGCAGCATCAAAGCGATTCTCGCCCGGCACCTCCGACGCGTCGCACAGCAGTGCCTGAACTCTCGACGCGACCCCACCGCGCGCCGCAAACCGCGCGACCCAATCCACGTGGGACGGAACACAGGTCACGGCGGTGACCCGCGCACCGAACTCCTGGGCCCAGAATATAGCACCGCCCCCAAGTCCGCAGCCGACATCGAGCACGTCCCCACAGAGCGTCGACGATGCATCCCAAAGCCTAGCTGCGTGCGACAGTATCCGCTCCTGCGCATCGACCAACTGCCGGCGCAGAACGTGCCCTAATGCGTTTTGAGGTGGGGGCTCGTCAACGAGACCGGCGTGGTAGTGCACGCGCGGACCCGGACCATAGCGCTGCAGGATGGCCTGGGTTTTGCGCTCGAAATGAGCGACCACATCACGAATAGTTGTGTCCGAGGTCACGACGTCTTCTCCAAGCCGCAGCGCGTGGAGGCGTGGCGGTTGATACAGCCATTTACCTGGTGCGCTTGAACCTCGACCATCGGTCGGATGCTCACCTCAAGCATCGTCGCCGTACAGCTGCGCGGCGTCCATGTTGAGGAGAGACCACGCATTGGTATCGGCGTCCTGGGTAAAGATGAACGAGTAACTGATCTTTTCGGGTTTCGTGCCCTGCGGGTCCTCCCACTGGCCAGTGCCACTGACCGTCCCGGTGCGAGTGCTTACCGAAATAGGAGCGACCGGCGTAAACTGCGTCTTGTCCGCGGTTAGCTTCTCGGTCAGATGTGCCATTACAGCCGCGCGTCCCCTCAGGGTGTCAGCATCCTTTCGGTTGTGGATTCTGTTGAGGACTGCATTGGGGTGAAGCAATCCCGCCAGCACATCGAAATTCCGATCGTTAAAAGCATCAACGGCCTTGGTAAAAGTCTCCAATAGACTTTCGTAGTGGGCAACCGGAAATGGTGACATGGGTCTCTCCTTGCGGTCTGGTTCATGCCATGGTGAAACATCCTGGACAGTCTGGTCGACAGGCTGCTCTATAAACAGACTCGGCGCCGGGGCTCGTCTCGGGCGTTGTTTGAAAACGCTGGTCCCTTGGCAGCCAAGTTCGGCCGTATTTCATGATACCTCACCAAGCAGCGTCTTGGCCTCCTGCAGTTCAGCCGTACCAAATCCTTCGGTGAACCAGCCGTAGATGCCGGCCAGCGTGCTCCGGGCCTCTGCTCTCTTCCCCTGTTTCTGCCATAGACGAGCCAGGCTCAGCGTCGCGCGTAGCTCAAAAGATCTCGCGCACTGGCGGCGGGCAGTATCGAGAGCCCGATGGAAGTACGTCTCGGCTTCCATGTTTTCGGCCTGCAAACCTTCAACCCTGCACTGCTCGAGCATCAGCTCTCCTTTGAGCCTGTATATTTCCGCTTGCCACCAACGTTCGCCATTGCGGTCCACCGCGGCCTGGGCCTCGGAAAGCAGATTGAGCCCCTCCTGGGCCTGCCCCGCCTGGCCGTGCAGCTCAGCCAGCAAGGCCAGGTAGTAAGGTCGCAGGCACTCCGCTCCCGTGGCGCGGAATGCAGCCAATCCCTGGCGCATCTCCACGATCCCGGTCTCGACCTCATTCATCTCGGCCAAGGCCCAGCCCCGCAGGATCGTGCCGATCGCTCTCCAGAACGGAAACTCATGCTCCGTCGAGAGCGCCACGGCTGCCTCGGCCTGCGCCTTGCACATCCGCGCATCTCGAACATACTGATGCACGCTGGCAGCCATGGCCAAGGCCTGCGCGAGACTCAAGGGACGATTCAGCTGTTGGGTCAGGCTCAAGGCTTCGTTGCTCTTCTCCAGGGCCTGGTCCGGCTGGCCTAGGAACCAAAGGGCATGGGCCGCCTGCGAACGGCACGCTATGCCGGAGATCAGGGCTCGGTAGCGATGTCGATTCGGATCGTAGAGAGCAATAGCCTGCTCCAGGTGTTGCAGACTGGCGGAGACATCTCCCAGGAGACTCAACGTAACTCCCCGCGCGTGATGGGCCGCTATGAGCAGCTCCGGGTCGCCAGCACTCGCGGCGAGGCGGTGGCATTCCTCCCCCATCTCGCGCGCGACCTGGTGCTCGGCCCGCGCGTTGTAGAACAGCCACATTCCCCACAGCACCGGGAACAGCTGACGGACGCCGCCCACCTGCCGACAGAGCTCCCGTGCCCGGCTATAAACGCCGCTCACCTCGGGGGAGGCGAAGCCCTTGGTGTCCGTCAGCGGCGTGCCCAGGGCGAGCAGCAACGTGAGTTCCTGCTGGAAGCGTTCGGGGCTTTCCGGCATGGTCTTGAGCAGCTCCAGCCCCCTGGTCAAATGATTAATCGCTTCCGCGTTGGCAGAGCGTCGCACCGCCTTCTGACCCGCAGCCTGCAAGTAAGGGATGGCCTTGTTTGTGATAACGGCCTCAGTGTAGTGATGGGCGAGCAGCTCCGGCTGGGCCTCGGCGATTTCTCGAAAACGCTCTTCCAGAACCTGGGCAATCTGAAGGTGGTATTGCTGTCGTTTGCTGCGCAGCAGCGAGTGATACGCGGCATCCTGGACCAGCGCGTGCTTGAAGGTATATTCCGCATCGGGCGGCGTGCCGCGCCGGTAGATCAGCTCGGCGTCCACCAATTGGGTCAGGGCGTTGTTCAAGACTAGCTGCGGGATTTTGGTGACGGCGCTGATCAGCTCATGAGAGAAATGACGCCCAAGGGTGGCGGCGATCTGCGCAACCTCCCGCACCGGCGCCAGGCGGTCGAGCCGTGCCAGCAGTGAGGCCTGGAGCGTCGTCGGGATTGCGATCGGCGGCAACTTTCCCGCCGTATACGGATCGGCCGCTTCGGTGTACACACCGCTTTCGATCACCGCCTTGGTCATTTCTTCGATGAACAGCGGCACGCCGTCGGTGCGATCCGCGATTTGGTTGGCGATTTCCTTGGGTAGGGTCTTGCCGGCGACCACGTGCGCGATCATCTTGGCGCGCTGCCGGGGGGCCAAGCGGCTGAGGCTGAGCAATGTCACTTGCGGGCGACCGACCCAGCGCGCCGGGAACTCCGGCCGGAAAGTGATGATCAGCAGGACCGGCAGAGCGGGTATCCGTTCGATGAGAAGATCAAGCAGTTCCAGCGAGGTGGGATCGCTCCAGTGCGCGTCCTCGGTCACCATCAGCACGGGTTGGCGCGCGGCCAGTCCTTCAATCTGCGCCACTTTCGCCTGCAGCGTCTTCTGCTTGAGTTTTGGCGGGGTGAGGTCCAGCGGCGGGTAGCGCCCGGCCGTCGGGATCGATAGCAATTCCGCGAACAGTGGAGCGACCCGCTTGACATCGTCAGTGCCCTCAGCGAGCACCGCCTCCATTTTGTCGAGCCGTTGCTCAGCCGTGTCCTCACGCCGAAATCCGGCTGCGTGCTCGAACTGGCTAATGGCCGGATATAGTGGGCTGTCTTCACGGTGAGGTAAGCAGAAATAACGCAAGCGCGCATGCGGCTCGGCGCTCAGCCGCTCTACCACTGTCTGGGCAATGCGCGATTTTCCGATCCCGGGCTCGCCTGATATCATCACGACGGATCCGTCACCGTCCTTCGCCTGCCGCCAGCGGCGCATCAGCAACTCGAGCTCTTCTTCGCGATCGACGAGTGGCGTGACGGTCTCACGCAATGCCTCGAAACGGCTGGCGACCGCGCTCGCCCCTGTCACTTGCCACATAGGTATCGGATCCGCGAAGCCCCTGATGGAAACGCTCCCCAGGGTGCGGTATTCGAACAGCCCGCCGAGCAGGCGGCGGGTGGTGCTGTCGATCACCACGGTGTCCGGCTCGGCCAATGCTTGAAGCCGCGCCGCTAGATTGGGAGTTTCACCGACGACTGTTTGTTCCTGTGCGACACCCTGACCGATCAGATCACCCACTACGACCAGGCCGGTGGCGATGGCGACCCGCACATGCAACGCCGTCCCATAGCCCACATCGAGCTTTGGCACAGCAGCGATCAAGCCCAGCGATGCGCGCACCGCGTTCTCGGCGTCATCCTCGTGTGCATGCGGATAGCCGAAATAGGCCAGTATCCCATCACCCAGGTACCGGGCAACGAAACCGTCGCATTTGGCAATCACCTCGCCGCCACAGCGTTGATAGGCGTTGATGACTTTCTGCAAATCCTCGGGGTCCAGTCGGGTCGAGAGGCTTGTCGAGTCCACCAGATCGCAGAACATCACCGTGAGCGGGCGTCGCTCGGCGTTGTCACGCGCGACTGATGAGGCGGCGGTCATTTCGATGGCGCGCAGCATCTTACGGCGATGGCCGAGCGAAACACCGAGCTCTTTGAGATCCTGATCGGTCAGATCGCGCAGAACGCCTACATCGATGTCATTGTCGGCAAAGCGCTGGGCATACTCAGACATGCCGAGTGACGCCAGCCACTCCTCGACTCTCAGCACGACGGACTTCCCTAGTGTTCGGGTGCACCGCACAGCAGTTACGGACTATACAGCGACGGCATGAAAGCGCAACGCACGCTGATCCAGAGTTGGTGTTGACAAGTGGCAAGGCCCGCCGACCGCGGCGCATCGCTTCAGTCCGGCCAGCTGGCATGAAGATGGATGGCCGATTCACAAGCGCGCTCGTCCTAAGTCGCACCACGAAGTTAATACTTGGTCTTGGGCCGAGCCGTTCGGCGCCGTCCTCGCTGTCCGACAGATCTCGCAAACGTCGCTGCCAAGGGCATGCAAGACTTCTCAAGGCTATCCAAGCCAATCTCGATTTGCTTGGCGACGAAGACGAAAAGGCCGCCAATTGAGGGGGCAACGCCGTTCAGAATGGCCCCTCATGCGCCCATCCCGCCCTCGTCCTCCGGGTCTGCTACACGACGCCTGCGCCGTGTCCGCTCGACCGGAACGCCATCCCGCGTTCTTTTCTGTAAAGTCTGGGGCCCCTGAATGGATATCGGCTCTTCAGACTTAGGGAGAACAAGCAGACCATTTGTTTGTAGGTCGGCGAGCTTGCGAGCTTCTACCGCCGCAGCAACCAAATACTTCAGTGCCGATATCGGATTGCCCATCACATTGATGAGCGTGTTGCAGGAAGCAAGATCGAACCCGAGCAACTTGCCCACGTCATAGACGAGGTCCCGTGCAGCGTCGCTATTGTCCGCGAGTTCGTCATTCATCTCGAACTTTTTTGCAGGCTTGCGCAACTGTTTGCGCTTTGCAAAGAAGTCGTCCACCTTCTTCCATAGATCGATCCCGGCGCTTCCTGTCGCAATCCACGAGCGCGCAACCCGCGAAAGCAGCAATAGCACCATGAGGACGCCGCTCAGCTCCATCATGCCGGGAGAGGAATACCGGAATGACTTGAGCTTCAGGCCGTCGTCGCTCGGTATGTTTCGGTAAAGCCGCTGACCGAAGTGCCTAGTCTGAATATCACCTGACCAAAACTGTTTGCGGATGAACTCTTGCAACCGTTCGCGGGTTTCCTCGTCCGAGACTACCAGCGGATAGAAGAGCCCATACGTCTCCGAAAGACTTTCGGAAAGGTTGCGGAGGTCCGCGATATCCCAGGCTCCGTCCACCGGGATCTTAATGATGCCAATCTGAGAACTTGCCATGTCTCCCCCTCCGGAAACTACAAACAGAAATCCAGCTCCGCTACCAGCGCTCCACGAGAAATCGAATTCCACAACCAAAGGGCAGAAGCCGCCGTGGAATGTCCTGCTTGTATAAAATCAAAATGTCCGATAAGGTCTTTTACAATTCGACCTTGAGGGCCTCCTATGACATTCGACCGTCCCCTGATCACCTACATCCGCGTGTCCACCTCCCAGCAGGGCCGATCGGGCTTAGGCATCGAAGCTCAGCGACGGGCGCTTGATCACTTCGCGAAGGCCGAGGGGTTCTCGGTCGCCCGCGAGTTCGTCGAGGTCGAGACCGGCAAGGGTTCGGACGCGCTGGACCGCCGCCCTCAGCTCAAGGCCGCCCTCGCCGCCGCAAGGAAGCTCCGGTGTCACGTCGCGGTGGCCAAGCTCGACCGCCTCAGCCGTGATGTTCACTTCATCTCGGGCCTCATGACACAAAAGGTCCCCTTCCTGGTCGCCGAGTTAGGCCCAGACGTCGACCCCTTCGTCCTCCACCTGTTCGCCGCGCTTGCCGAGAAGGAGCGCGCCCTGATCAGCACTCGCACACGACAGGCCCTCGCAGCTGCCAAGGCTCGCGGGGTGACCCTTGGTAACCCCAAGCTCCACGCGGCCCGAAGGAGCGCCGTGCAGGCCGTGTCAGCCGAGGCTGACAGGTTCGCGGCGAACGTTCTTCCGATTATCAAGGAGGCGCAGAAGGCTGGCGCGACCACGCTGCGGGAGATAGCGGCAGCGCTAAATGCCCGAGGTGTCGCGACGGCACGGGGAGGCCTATGGCACGCCAAGTCTGTTAGCAACGTCCTTGAGCGCGCGTAGGAGCACCGGCTGATAGCGCGGTGCATGTGACCTCGAGAAAAATGGAAATCAATGGGTCCCATCTGGCTATATGGGACCCTAATTGTCCGCAGCGTTCGAGCGATTTCAAGTTTCCTTGGGCTAAAGGTCCGCCTCCTCCTCCCAGCTCACAGCAGCAGCGTTAGCCTCACCTGTTCTTAAGACACAATCCTATCGTTGGTGCATTGGCGCACTTGGCTCCCTCGGTGGCTCCGCCATTCGGACAAAAGACCGACACGAGCGTTTCCGCTGCTTCACAGGACACAGCGGCGTCATTTGATTGAACGCTGCGGAGATTGGAAGTCGCCGTCCCCGGATCGCTCTTGTCTCCCTTGTCTCCCTTCTCGCCCTGCTCGCCCCTGTCTCCCTTCGGACCGGGTGGGCCTGCAGGGCCCTGCGCGACATCGCCTTTGTCGCCCTTCTCACCCTTCTCGCCGGGTACCCCCTGAGGGCCCTGCGGTCCTTGTGCGCCCGCCGGTCCTTGCGCGCCTGTGATGCCTTGGATGCCCTGTGCTCCTTGGGGACCTGCGGGGCCTTGGGGCCCGGGGTCGCCTTTTGGGCCGGGGTTTTGGCCGCAAGCTGCTAAAGACAACGACACGCCGATCAGCAGAACGGCCATAGGTTTCATGGGCACCTCCCGGACACAATTGCGGGCCAACGCCCTCTAGTCCCGGGAGTTCCGTATGCGCGTAATGCGATGTGTCACGCTTCGGCGGTGATGCGGTGAACGCTGAGTACGAAAAACAAACCCTTGCGGTCAAGCCGCTGCCACACGCCCCTCGTCTACGGCGGCACACACCAGCTTGTGGGCGTCCTCAACACCGTCAGAAGCCGCTGACGATCCGCTGCGCCATCTTGGCAGTGGTAGCGGGTGTCCGGTGTGAGCGGTCGATCCGATGTACTGCGGTCTCCAGCGCCGACTTCATGATGGCCACTAGCTCGGGGCTGAAGTTGATAGGTTGTACCTTGGTCATCACATGCTTCTCGCGGGAGCTGCCGTGTATCGGCTCAATGTGACAGGGATGCGTCGGGGCCGTTAAGCTCGCGTTACCGTGTGCGCAGTCGTCATCCCTCAGGTACCCCCGCCATTCGCATGCCCTCAACAATGCGTTCGCGTCCGGCACGATACGGGGGATTGTCGCTCCGTGCATTGTTGGCATCACGCATGCGGCGAATGGTGAAGCTTGGATCGAGCGCAAGTCCCGCTTGCACTGCGGTCCGCGCTTCGTCCAGCTCCCCGAGGTGCGCCAGCGTAGACGCGAGATTGAAATGTCCGATGGAATAATTCCGATTTGCGTCGAGGCTGCGACGCAGCCAGACGACTGCTTCGGCATCGGCATTGAGCTGCCTCTTGGCGAGGCCGATAACCTGAAACCACCGGTAGGCCAAGACGTCCCGAGGTGAGAGGCGAAGCGCTTCGCGGGCGTGAATTTCGGTCTCCGCACCGCGACCAAGGAAATACTTGGCCATGCCGATTAAGCCATGAGCTTCGGCTAGATTTCTATCCAGCGCCAACGCCTGCTCGCATTCAGCGATGCCCTGAACTGCGCGTTTCGTAAATATTAGGACCCGGCCGAGAACTACGTGGGCCGAAGCGTAGTTCGGTGCGAGGGATAGCGTCTTGGTTATGGTCGTCTCTGCCGCGGCATATCGTGCTGAATAGTCGTCGGTCAAAAAGGCAGACGCAAGTTGGGCTTCAACCCTCGCCAAGCCGGCCATTGCCTCGACATTTCTGGGATCGAGCGCCATGGCCTGCTCGAAGAAGCCGCGCGCTTGTGCCATGTAATCGGGGGTTAGCCCCTTGTTCAACCAAGCCCTACCTTGGAACACCAAGTCCATCGCGTCTGGACGAGGTGAACGCTCCGCTCGCCGGGCCTCGGCGGTAATGAGTTCGGCATCTAATGAATTAGCTAGTCTCGATACGATTTCATCCTGCATGTCAAAGAGGTCGGCAACGGGCTTGTCAAAACGCTCGGCCCAGAGGTGGTTGCCGGTTTCGGCGTCGACTAATTGCACGTTCACCCGAAGGCGGTTGCCACTGCGTTGCACGGAGCCTTCGAGCACATAGCGGACGTTCAGCTCACGCCCGAGCTTCTTTACGTCCACCGCTTTGCCCTTGAAGGTGAACGCGGTGTTTCGCGCAATCACGAACGCACCACTGATGCGCGACAAGTCTGTGGTCAGGCTCTCGGTCACGCCATCCACGAAGTAATCCTGCTTGGTACCGCCGCCTATGTTAGCGAACGGCAGGACCACAATGGAAAGGCGTGGCGCGGAAGACGGCGGTGCAACAGCTCGGTCAATGTTTGCGTTCAGGCCAACCGCATAGGCGCGTATCGGAAGGGCGATGTTCTTGAGCTTCTGCTCACCAAGGTCGGTGAACTCGACTGCGACCTTGCCGCGCACCTGATCGTAGGCCGAAGATGAGAGGCAGATGCCCCCCGGCTCCGCGATACCCTCAAGTCTCGCAGCGACGTTGACACCATCACCGAGGATGTCGTCGCCCTCGATCAGGATGTCACCGAGGTTGATCCCAATCCGGTACAGCATGCGCCGATCCTCAGGGACACCTTGGTTGCGCTCGGCCATCACGTCCTGTACAGCCACGCAGCACTCAACCGCATCGACCACCGAGGGAAACTCAAGCAACACACCGTCTCCCGTGCTCTTCACGAGGCGTCCCCCGTGCTTCTCCACGAGAGCATCGGTGACCTTGCGGTGTTCACGGAGCGTGCGGGCCGTGCCGACCTCGTCGAGACCCATGAGCCGCGAGTAGCCTGCGACATCAGCCGCTGCTATGGCGGCGAGCCTACGTCCGACGCGAGGTGATTGCCCCTGTTCCATGGCGATTACAGCGGTCTCATTCTGGTAACCCCGCTTTCCGAAGACCCTCAATCATCAGCTTCGCGTGTGACTGCCCGCCCCGAGCTATCCACGAAGAGATTGTAAAGGTGGGATCGACCTCAAGCAAACGCGCCGCGGCCTTTCGCGCCTCAGCGTCTCGTCCGAGATGGGCGAATGCGGACGCGAGACAGCAATAGGCTGTCGGATAGGAGGGGCTCTGACGTTGGGCTTTCTTCGCGGCGACGATGGCCTCGTCAAATCGATCAAGCTCAATAAGAGCAAACCCCATAGCGGTAAACGTTGCGTGGAGCCGCGGATCTTCCGGGCTTATGCGAATGGCGCGTTCAAAGCTCCGGATCGCTTCCTCTGGAAGCCCCGCAATTCTATAGACATGGCCTCTGCTGTTCCATGTGCTATATGAATTTGGGTTGAGCGCGACCGCCCGGTCAGCCATTTCGATCTCGCCTTCACTATCGCCGATCATGAACGCCGAGGTTATGGCGGCCCTTGCTATCGTTTCCGGATCACTATTGTCGATGCTTAATGCCAAGCGAGAAAGCCGGACTGCTTCCTTACGGTCGAACCGAGGATCGATAACATAGCCCGAAAGGACGTTTCGCATGTGGTAGACACCTGCCAGAGCAGCAGCAGAGCCGAACCGAGGGTCTAGCTCCAACGCGCGATGAGCCAACCTTACGGCCTCGGCCATGCCTTCACGGGTCTCGAGGCGGAACTGCTGTCTAGCGCGGAGATAAAAATCATACGCAGTGAGGTTCTCTGGTCGCCGCCGCGCCGCCATCGCGATTTCGGCTTGAAGTAAACTTGGCTCAATCGCTGAGACGACGGCGACCGTAACCTCGTCCTGGAGAGCGAAAATGTCGGTTAGATCACGCTCGAACCTGTCCGCCCAGATGTGCGCCCCCGTAATCGCATCGATCAACTGCCCGGTGATGCGAACCTTCCCCGCTGCCTTGCGCACAGACCCCTCAAGGACGTAACGGACGCCAAGCCTGCGGCCAACCTCCTTTACATCGACGGCTTTGCCCTTGAAGGTAAAGCTCGAGTTCCGAGCAATCACGAACAACCATTTGAAACGCGAGAGCGCGGTGATGATTTCCTCAACCATCCCATCCGCGAAGTATTCCTGTTCGGGGTCGCCGCTCATGTTCTCGAACGGCAGTACGGCGATAGACGGCTTGTCGGGTAGAGGAAGTGGTCTGAAGCTATCCTCGGCAACCGCTGTACTATGAATAGCTTCGGCAAGTTCGCGGGCGGCGTAGGCCCTGATCGGGTCCTCGATATTCTTGACCTGCTGCAGACCCATGTCAGTGAAGGCAATCGGCAGAACCTTCCTGACCTGCTCATAGGTCGTCCCAGAAACGCAAACGCCACCCGGCTGCGCCAAGGCCTGCAAACGTGCCGCGATGTTCACTCCCTCTCCGAACAGGTCTCCAGCGCGAACCATCACGTCCCCGATGTGTACACCCATGCGAAAGTTGATGCGGCGGTCGGGCGGGAGGCTGGAGTTCGCTTCCGCCAAGGCGGCCTGCGCATCCACCGCGCACTTCACCGCATCCACGGCACTCCCAAACTCGGCAAGCACACTGTCGCCCGCCGTGTTGGCTATGCGGCCCCTATGCTCCCCAATGCATTTATCGAGGATCGCGCGCCGCTCGGTGAGCCCCTTGAGCGTGCCGACCTCATCGGTACCCATGAGCCGGCTGTAGCCCTCCACGTCTGCCGCGAAGACAGCTACGAGCTTTCGGGTGACGTCCGTAAGGTCGGACATGACATGCGTGCCCCGATGCCACCGAGACGGCAGTCTGGGGTCAGCAGCGCGGCCCCGTCAAGGACAGTGGGCCTAAGTACCGACGTCTAGTTGGACCCCGTACGGTCGTCCGACTTCGCTTTCTCTCTGGCCAGCCGTTCGGCCCTCAGCCGTTCGAGGTTTTTGTGCAGGGCCTTTTGCTGCTCTTCGTATTCGGTCAATGGTCTATCCGATGGACGGAACACGTTTGCTTCATTTTCGCGTTTGCTCATGACGTGACCTTTCTATGGTGCGGCGATGGCGAGATTTGTCTTCCTTGGCGGCCACTCACTCGCACGCGGCCTGGATTGGTTCTCGCCCAAGATTGACAGATAGGGCAAATGAGGGTCGATCACGGCTGCGAAGTCGCGCGCTGGGCCTTCATCAATATGCAATCGCGCTTCACTGCAATCCGCGAGCGGCGACGGCGGGATTTAGGATCGAAGCGCGACTGTCCACAAAGCGATGACTGCTCAGCATCAGCACCGTAGCAAACAGAAGAGCGAACGAAGCCGTGGCGATCTGCAAAGGCATTCTTTACCCCTCATGCAGCGCCAAATGCGGCAATGACCAAACAAACATACACGGCCGTGATACCTAAGCCGACAATTCTAGCTTCTAGGCGCCCGTCCATCGGATCAACTCCAGTTCGGCTGCCCCGAATTAGAACGCGGAAATCCATTCCCGGTTCCGACTGGGAACAAGTGGCAATCTTCTTTGTTGTTTCCGAAGTCGGGTCCTTGGTGTGACACCTGAGTACTCCTGTTCAGCCTCACGTCATCCACCCGCAAAAGCCTCTGCCGGTAGCCCGGCGGGGGCTTTTTGCCGCTAGCTACCAGCTGCGGAGCTCGGCCGTGGCATCATACTAATTACCGCGTATTCGCTTGGAAGAGGCCTTTGAAAGAGCTTGCCCGTAGCAGCCCTCAGACGTGATGTCCCTGTACTCAATGTCGGCAAAGAACGTCGGTTCGACCCAAGTAGCCTTAGGCTCCCTAATGGGCTTGGTTCGCTTGGACTTCGGACTGACTACGGTGTCGAGCTGCTTGCGGATTTGAATGGAGACCGTGCGGGACCACCCGGTCCCCACCTTGCCCATGTAGCGCAGCTCATTGCCTCCTCCCTCGCCGACGTTGCCCACCGGATTAGCTTGTCGGTCGGCCTCCAATCTTGATTTGCAAGGCCTCAGGGCACGTCGATGGCGGGCATAATGCTCGTTGGTTGAGGTCTAAAGACGGGAGGGCTGTTCACCGCCGAAATCACGACGGCAAGCACACTCAAAATTATGAGCACTCGTAAAGCTAAGCTCCACATGCTCTAGCGAGGTAGCACTCACTCGTGCGTCGCAACTATGAACGAGTTCACTTATAGCGCGCCCGCTTTGCCTCCGATGGCCCCCACGGGGCCCGCGAGACCCATGCGGCTGAGCGAACCCCCACCCGCTTTGTCGTATTAATACCACAGCCGGAACTTGCGGGATCGCCTCCGCGAAATCTATGATGGCATGCCTCTAGAAGACCCTGTGCAATCCAATGGTGGCTGTTTGGTTGGCCGCAACTTCCGTTGCCCCGGGGGCCGCAAGCGCCTCCTGGACCACCGCTGGGCCTCCTTGGGCAATCGCTGGCACGGATGACCGGACTGCCGTCTCGCCTGCGGATAGGCTTATCCGCCCCAAGGTGCTCTCACGCGAACCTCAAATTCGTTCTCCGTTATGCTATCGAACTACTGGGGTGGTTCGTCTATGGTAAGCCTCTCCAGAGATACTAGGGATTGACCTATGGGAGATACCACCCCGGTATGGATATTGGAGAAGACCCCCTCCTGCTTCCTTAGGTACCCCAAGCATCCTCTTCACTTTAGGGAACCGTTTGTCTGTTGATCTTGATCAGGGGCGTGACGTTGAGATGGCCCCAGTACACCGCTCTTAGTGTCTTCTCGGCCAACTCTTCGTGTTGTTGAGCGACAATCAAGCTGTCGTGCACAGCTAAGCTCGGGATGTTCTTCTTCCTCATCAACCACAGCATCGTATCAACGATAACCCGGCTCTCATCGAACATCAGGTCTGCCCAGGTGCGCACACGCCCATCCAGAGGCTTGCCCCAGCGATGAAGGATAGGATGGTGAGCGATGATGTTCTCACGTAGCTTGGCTACGCTGTAGCGCTTGCGGTCCAAGGGCCGCCCGTAGTCTTCCTTGTAGTCCTTCAATAGGTCTGAAGGCCACTTGCGGAGCGGGGCGGTGTTGCCAAAGGTTGCGGCGACCCACAGCTTGACTACGCTACGCGCCTCCTCTCCTAGCTCGGGGACGACGTATGGGTCTTCATCGGGATCGAGTTGTATCCCGTGCCACGCACAGAAAATCGTGAAATAACTCGCACGAAGGTCAATTTCGACCACCGGCAAGCCATTGATGGTCATCTTAAGGCGATCGGTGCCACTCTGTTGTTGGTAGTTCGTGTTCGCAGGCTGACTGTACAGCCGCCCTCCACGGTCCCAGTTGAAGAGAGGATCGTCACCATTCTGGAAGATGCGCAAGTAGCCACGATGAACGCAGCCTCCGCCGAACGTCTGCCTTTCAAGAAACTCGTTCAGCTCTCGAACGTCTGCTTCCAGCACCCGAGAAAGGTCGGACGGGTGAAACTTCAGTATCTTGCCTCGCAGTTTCCGGCCTGAGTGATCCCGTGTGCTCGCGGCCCGCTTCTGCAACGGGTCTTTAGGCAAACCGTAGTCGAAGTGGTCCAGGGCGTTCGCCGAATTGACCCCATGTTCGGTGGCGATGGAGATAAGGGCGACCGTGGGCCGATAACGAGATGCCCATCGGCGAGCGACAAGCCACCCCTGATCCTCTCCATCAAGGGCAACTCCCCCCGCCCACTGACCTACGCCTTCTCGGCGTTCGACAAGGCCGAGTTCGCGCAATGCCTGTTGGAGAGGAATAAACGTAGCGGCACCTACTCGGCTGCCCGAGAACCCGTCCCTCTTCAGTGATCGATAGACCCAACCCCCGTTCGCGGTGAGTAGATCGGCAAGGAAGGCGGAGATAGCCACCTTCAGCTTCTTCCGGTTTGTCTTGGCGGTCCCGCTGGCTTCCGCACGGATCAACTGGGGCAATACGCGTTCATATACGTCGTCGGTGAGCGCCTGTGCTGCTTCGGTGCACGCCCTTCCCTCCAGCGATGCAAACGTTGCATCTCGCAACTCTCCCGCTTCAGAAGGCTCCGAACGCGACACAGCTTCAGCTAATGCATTTTTTGACAAACTAGCAGCTCCTTGGATGTTGGCTATTTGGGCTGAGGTTGTGCGGAGTAGTCCGCAAGCAGGTATGTCCCGTCATTGATTTCTTGGTGTCGCGTGGAGAGTGTGCCCGGCGACACGCGACAAGTCCTAGCCGCCGGGAAACGGTTCAATCCAGCACATAGCGCGGGAATTTCTTGAGAGCGTCGGCCATAGCCACCGCGCTCGGCGCCCCGTATTTTCGGCCCTCGGTAGCTTGCGTGTGCCCCGTTATGGCGTCGTTCATCTTCTCCGGCATTCCAATGTCGTCAGCAATGCGCTTGAACGTGTGTCGCCAAGAATGGTTTGGGCTGAGTTCGGGATCATCAACTCCCAATTCGCGAACCCACTCACCAAGGTGCGCACGGGCTGTATCGGCTCTACTCCGCGCTGGTTTGAGCGGATCGGCGCTTACCCGTTGCGGAGTGGCGTCATTGTAGAACAGAGCACCCTTCCCAACCTGCTGCACCATCGCAATGAAGCCTTGGGCAATAATGTGCTCATGAAGCGGTACGACGCGTGTCTTGCGGCTCTTCATGGTGCCCGCGTCGGGTGTCAGCTTCAGTAGGTACAAGCCGTTACGGTCTTCAATATCGATGCCACGCAACTGCGTAATCTCCCCCGGTCTCGCCCCTGAGTATGCGCAAAGCCACGGCACCCATCGACGCACCCTCTCGGTCGGAGTGGTGGGCTTCTCATACGCAAGGCTCGCCTTCAAAATCGTGCTGGCCTCAGCTGCAGTGAAGTTGCGTCCATCTTCTCGCGTCTGCATCTTGCGAGGCACGTCCACCTTCACTTCTTTGAAGGGGTTTTGCCGGATTTGTTTGTGCTCGCGCGCCCAGCCAAACACGCGCCGCGAGGCCGAGAGCCAAATCTCCCGCACGGTGATCGCCGCCCTCTTCTCGGTGATCAAACCGTGTACCCACTTGCGGGCAGCGTCCTCAGTGATCCCATCGGCTCCCACCTCCGCAAACTGACGCTGCATTTCGAGGAACACGGCCCGCCAGCGGCTCACGGTCTGGGCGGCTGGCTTCGTCGCGGTGACGAAAGCCTCAAACAATTCCCAGCAGCTTACGCCCGATGCCCGCACCGGTCCGTCCGTGAGCGGCGGGAAGGTGTCAGGAGTGTCATCTCGGGAATAGTCGCCGTTGGCGCGCCTCTCCAGCAGTAAGAGGACTTGCAGGAGGTTGTCACTGACTGCATCGACGAAGAGGGCATAGGCGAACGTGTTAAGCGCCAACCCTTCGCTGGCCAGGAACGTCGCTACACGGGCCAACTCGGCAACCTGGGGCCTGACCGCGTCACGCACTTCCGGTGCCTTGATCCAATCCCATTGAGGATCGTTCCGGGGGTCCTCCTCATAGCTCTCGGGAGCTTCAGGGCGAATAACATCCCAGACGAGATAGTCACTCATTTCTCGCCAACGCTTCGCTGGTCCGGGATCATCCTCGTGCTGTGCTACGAACCATTTGTACCAGCGGCCAGCCAGCGCGATTGCGTTTAGGCGAGTGAGCGGCTGGCCCTCGCCGTTTCGCCTAGCGCGCAGCGTCGCAATACGAGTTTCCACCTCGGCTTCCCACTCCCCAAGGCGCGCCTTTGCCTCGTGCTTGGGGGTATCCGCGGGCAGCTTGAGTTGAGCCTCACGCTTCGCCCCGAAGAGCCGCGCGTACTCCTCTCGGATGTCTTGGGGGATGCCCTTGCGAGCAAACCATCTACCGTCAGCTGTCCGATTTAGTGCGACCATCCGCAATGCCATTTGTACGCGCCTTTGTATTTAGGCGGCGCAAATACGTCAGGTCTATCAGTAAGGTACCGGGGATGCGGGGGAATTTCTTGTAGTGGTACAGTTGGGTGGGCTCGAACCACCGACCTCCTGTTCCACAGACATCGCAAAGGCCCCGCCGGTTCTACGCCACCTCCACCTCTCGTACGAAAATTACAGTATTATCAACGAATAAACTCGCCGCTCGCCGCCTTACCTGCGCTACAATTGGCGCTATGGTGGTAGCTACGTGGTAGCTACAGGGGTGATCGATGGCTGTTTCGAGTATAACGATCCGAGCAGTGCAAGCACTCAAGCCGGGCGAGACTATTTGGGACGCAGACCACCGCGAAGCGGTGCGGGGTTTTGGCGTTCGGCGTCAACGCGACCAAGCGACCTACGTTCTCAAGTACCGAGTGTTCGGTCGGCAGCGCTTCGTCACCATCGGTCCGCACGGCGCCCCTTGGACACCAGAGCTTGCACGCAAGGAGGCCAAGCGGCTTTTGGGCCTGGTGGCCAATGGCAAAGACCCGGCGGACGAAAAAGCCAAGGCGCGCCTGCAGGCGGCCGACACACTCCGGGCAATCGCGGATCAATATCTCCGGAACGCCAAACAAAGGCTGAAGCCCCGGACCTATTCGGAAATAGAACGTTACCTGTTGGTCAGTTGGAAACCCCTTCATCCCGTCTCAGTTTTCCGGATCACCCGCCGCCATATCTCGGCTCGTATCGCTGACTTCGCGTCAGCTCATGGAGCGGTCTCAGCAGCCCGCGCCCGTACAGCCCTGTCCTCAATGTTCAACTGGGCAATACGCGAGGGCCTCGACATTGCTGCGAACCCGGTTCTCGGCACTAATCGACCCCCGCAGCCGGGAAGTCGCGAACGGGTCCTCACGGAGACGGAGCTATCAGCCATCTGGCTGGCCTGCGGCGATGACGATTACGGACGCATTGTACGTTTGTTGCTGCTCACAGCCCAACGCCGTGACGAAATCGGCAGCATGCAGTGGGCCGAACTTGATACCTTTTCGGGGCTCTGGACGCTGCCAAGCGCCCGGACCAAGAACCGTCGCGAGCACTCGCTACCGTTGGTTCCCGCCGCCTTAGCCTTACTCCCGCACCGCCGAAACGGCCGAGACTTCCTTTTCGGTGACGGACCCCGACGCAGCGGTGATCCGCATCGCGGTTTCTCGGGCTGGTCCAAGTCGAAAACGGCGCTTGATGCACGGATCGCGGAAGCCCTGGGCGAACCCCTGCCCCATTGGACAATTCACGATCTTCGGAGATCAGCGTCCACGGTGATGGCCGACCAGCTTGGCGTCTTGCCACACATCGTGGAGGCGATCCTAAACCACGTCAGCGGTCACCGGGCTGGCGTTGCCGGGGTATATAACCGCGCTCGGTATGCAACCGAGATGCGCGAGGCACTTCAGCGCTGGGCACAGCACGTTGCAGCCCTACCAGCCCAAAAGCTGGGAAAGGTTGCAGCGTGATAGCGGGCTCCGGCCTTTCGCCCGCTTGCGCCCTCACGGGGCTGTCGGGTTCCACTCCTAGTTGGGGGATAGCCTGCGAGCGGCGGGGTTCGAGTCACGAGACCGCTACCGCTTTTCCCCACACGACGCAAACCTGCGATATTTCCTCCGATCGTCCGCCTAAGGCTCGGACATTTGTCGAATGGTAGGTTGAAATCAGGGACCTCCAACCATTCCGAATCGCTCTTCGGATGGACGCCCTTATTGACGACCGGCTTTGATCTGCCGGCCCTGACGCTGGTTACGCAACTGCAACGCTACGCGATGCACGGAGCCTCAGCGGGTGGCGGGCGGGCGACCAGCGCTGCGAGCCTTCTGAGGTTCT
>Ga0081540_1001442_pt1 | contig 20541 bp, 19 predicted proteins | sample TabmetS2T1R1_FD_71024 | JGI IMG/M metagenome (GOLD analysis project Ga0081540, IMG submission 71024) | Tabebuia heterophylla rhizosphere microbial communities from the University of Puerto Rico - S2T1R1 | ecosystem: Host-associated > Plants > Roots > Rhizosphere ... | reverse complement strand
CCGACGAAGAAGGCGAGGAAAGACGCGCCGGCGGCGTGCCAGGGACTGGACACAGAGTTCTCTGAAACCCCCAGCTCCACCTCCAGATGCGCCGCGAGCGGGTCCCTGGCGGTGAGTTCGGTGGCGACCTGTCTGGCGGTCTCCGGGGACAGTCCGCGGGCCTGGTAGTTGCGGGCAAGTTCGTGGAGTTCGTCTTCGGGATGGACGCGCAGGTCTCGGCGTTCGGCGGCGATGAGGGCCCGTTGGCTGTCGCTCTGGCTGCTGACCGACACGTATTCGCCGAGGGCCATGGAGATTGCGCCGCCGACCACGGCGGCGATTCCCGCGACCAGGATGGTGGCAGACGACGAGGTAGCGCCCGCGACGCCCACGACGACGGAAGCGACCGAGACGATGCCGTCGTTGGCGCCCAGGACGCCCGCCCGCAGCCAGTTGAGTCGGACCGCCAGGGCGGTGCTGTCAGTGGACACGGCACCACCCTCTGCCGCGTGCGAGTGGGGGGCGATGTTGTCTTCGGAGGTCATGAACCCTCCCCTTCGCTGCGTCGATTGCGTCGACGATCCCGACGGTGCATGGACCGTCGGGTTCGTCCGTCCGGGACCGAGTTGCGAGGTCGACTGCGGATGGCTCCCAAGTGATGGCGTAGGCCACTAATCGAGGCCGAGGCAGCGCCGAACCTCGTCGTGCGGCAGCGGGGCGGACTTCCCGGGTTGCCTCGCACGGCTAGGCGTGGGCGACGGACAGGGCGTCCTCGAGATCCCTCCAACCCGCTCGGCGGACGAGAGCTCCGAGGGGGCCGTCGGTCGCGGCGATGGGCAGTGACTCCCTCACGATCTGAGTGTGCATCAGGACTGCGCCCCCGGGGACGGATCCCTGTCTCCGGCCTTCTGGGCCACTCTGATCGAGCGTACTTCGTCCACGAACGGGAGTGGCCGATCTTCGGTGTAAGTGATCCAGCGCTCAGAATGCCTTTGTACCCGCCCGAGCCCAGCGCGGCCAGGCGGCACCAGGGGCGAGATGGCGTTCCCGGCGGCGTCGAGCGAGAACGCGAAGACTCCACCGGTCGGCGCCTTGACTGCGGTGAGCAGCTGGTGGGTGAACGGGTCCCAGGTGACGCCGTCGAAGGTGGCCACCTTCGCCCCGGTGGCGTCCTTGTCGGCGATCAGGCTGACGCGCTTGGCGGCGTCGGGCTCGTCCAGGTCGATCCTCGCGACGTAGCCGGTGGGGCTGCCCTCGTGACCCTGGTACAGGTAGTGGTGACCGCCGAAGTTCAGGTAGACGTTCTTGTCGGGCTCGGTCTTGAACGCCTCCTTCGGGTCCTGGGTCAGCGGGCCGCCGTTGGAGGTGTTGTATCTGTCGTGGGTGTTCCCCAGTACCCGCGTCCGGCTTGGTCAAGGAGAGCTGTCCCAGGCCACCGACGTCTCGTCGAGGTTGCTGGCCAAGACGTTGTCCGCACCCCCGATCGCGGGTTCGCCGGTGCGTTCACGCCGGTCAAGGCCAGCGTTACAGCGGCGCCGGCGGCACCGACACCGAGAGCGGTGACCTGGGACGAAGCTTCATCGTGTTCCTTCCCCATCGTCCGGCCCACGTCCGGGTGGCAAGTGGGAGCCACGCCGAGCCAGCCCCAGCGGGCGCACTCGGGAAGGTGAAGACCGACCGAAACGTGGGTGAACACGATTGACCCGTCTTCGCCCCTGCTCGGGCCTTTGCGGCGGAGCCGGGCTACGGCGCGGGGACGGCGACGCGGTTCGCCGGGACGATCTGCGGCTGGAAGGCGAACACTTCTCTGCTCCGCGGATTCACCAGAGCCTTGACCCACTGGACGTCGTTGTTGCCGTTGGCCGCGTTGTCACCGAACGTCTCGACGCGGGTGAAGGTCTCCAGCCGACGCCCCGAGGAGTCGAGGAACGGCTTGTCGACGCGGAAGTAGTGCGAGTCGCCGTGGACGTACGCGACCGGCAGGCCGAAGGCGACGACCTCGGTCCGTAGAGCGAGCAGGAAGTCGTGGTAGCCGTCCGGCTGGTCGTCCGTCTCCACGAGCGTCCTCGGGTCGCGCACCGGTGCTCTGGTGGGATCCGCCGCATCGAAGCCGGGGTTGGCCTGACTAATGAGCATGACGGCAGCGGCATGCTTGTCCTTGGCGACCGCGAAGGTCTGCTGCATCCAGGCGATGTCCGCCGCGTTCCGTGCGGCATACTCCTGCGGATCGGGCGCGGTGTCGCAAAGGTTGTTGCAGGATCCCGGGATGTTCAAGGTTGCGTAGGTGACCCCGCCGACCGTCCAGCGACGGTTCTCGACGCACGGAGCCGGTCCCGCGGAGCCGAGACAGGGTGGATTGGTCTGTACTTGCTGCCGCATGCGGTGCTGACCCAGTGAGAAAGGTGTGCCGAACAGGACCGCGCGCTCATGGTCGAGACGCTCGAGCGAGTTGACCCCGCCGTTCGCCGGTCGGTCGCAGTCCGTCCAGTCGTTGTCCCCGGGGGTGACGGCCGCGGGCGCCCGGAGCGCGCCGAAGTAGCCCAGAGCCTGCTGGTAGAGGTCGTCGCTGCAGGTCGAGGGCGTGCTCGACCCGGCGACGCCGCTGCCAGCCTTGAGATCCCCGTCGTGCACGCTGAACGCCAGATCCGCCTGATTCATGTCGGCGATCAGGTTCGGTACGCCGGTCGTCGCCTGGACATCGCTGTACGGGAGGTCGCCCCACAGCCCGATGGCGTACGTGACCTCATCCCCGCCCCCTCGGCGATCGCCGATCGACATTCCCACCGTGAGCGCGGTGAGGAGTGCAGGAACCAGCAACATCGCCAGTCGTCTCATGGCGTCCTCCTTGGCCGGGGTGCCCGGGAATCGGCGTCAGCAAGCGGTGCCGAACGCCCGACGCTAGACGCCGCCGAGGAACGGCGAACCCCAGGTCCGGTGACGAGCACGTGAGCGTGGCGTGCAGGCAGGGCAAACGCACACTTAAGCAGCCTCTCGGCGCGCCACACGGGCTGAGCGAGCGGCGAGGTGTTCAGCAATCGGACATCAAGGGCTCGCCTGAACGCTCCTCGCCGTTGCGTCCCCCGCAGGGTGGGGTGGATCGCGCTCCGCAGCGTCGAGGTCGCCGAGCAGCTCCAATGCGCCCTCAACAGCCGCGTGTTGATCGAACAAGCCAAAGGCGTGCTGTCGCATCAGGGGCACCTGGACATGGATAGCGCCTTCAAAGTCCGGCAAGGCGGGTAGGCAACGGTCTGAACCCGACCCGCGGCAGCATTCGTGAGCAGGGCAAACGCCACGTCGAGGTCGGCCGGCGGTGGTCGCTCAGCGGGTGGGGTTGGCCATCGGATCCTCAGTGACGAAGTCGGCATGGCGGTGCGCGTTCTTCCACTCGCCGTCCTCGCGGCGATAGATGTGGGTGACCCGCAGGACGAGGGTCGTAGGCTCGCCGTCCATGCGCAGTACCCCTCGCTCCCGGCACACGACGTAGGCAAGATCACCCCGGACGTCGGCCGTGATGACCTGAAGGTCGTAGTCGGTGCAGTCCGAGAAGCGCGCCGCGATCCACCGGAAGCTCTTCTCGACTTCCGCCCAGCCGGTTCGCACTGGGCCGGCCGCTCCCACCACGGATACCGGCTCCCGACGCGTCCACATCCTCAGACGAGGCTCCACGTCACCGCTGGAAAACGCCCTCTCGACGTCGACGTAGCGAGGAACGACGACGCTCAGGAAGTCATCGACGTCGCTCATTCCGGCACCTCGATCAGCTCATCGATCACAGCGCTTCCAACCTCACTCGCGTCCCACGGGTCCTGCGCGACCGACCTCCGGCCGGTGGCGCTGAACGTAGTGGTTCGCGCTCCGGGGCCCGCCGTCGACCCGGCCCCATCGTGCCAAGATGATGATCCACGTGGCGACGGCTGAGCTGAAGGCCGATGACCTCGTGGTCGGTGCGGGTGCGATGGGCATGGCGTTCACGGACGCTCTGATCGATCACGCTGACGTCAGCGTGGTGATGGTCGACCGCCGCTACGGAGTCGGTGGGCACTGGCTCGACGCGTACCCCTTCGTCCGGCTCAGGCGGAGCCGATGGCACTGGTAGCGGCGATCACACGGTGATGACGACCTTGCCCATGGCGCGGCCGCCCTCGAGGTGCCCCACGGCGTCGGCGGCGTCGCTCAGGGAGAAGGGACGGTCCATGAATGAGGCGACGGCCCCGTCCTCGGCGAAGGCGGCGAGGCGCTCGAGGCCCGAGTAGTGCTCCTTGTTCATGACCATGGTCAGCCGCTGGGAGACGAAGGGGTTCAGCAGCGTGGCGTGCAGCTGACGGCCCATCCCGGGGCTCCAGGTGGCACCGTTCTCGCCGCCGACGATCACCAGCGTCCCGGTGCGGGTGAGGGCGCGTCGAAGTCGCTCGATGGGCGTGACGCCGCCGATGTCGAGGATGACGTCAAAGGCGCGCGAGCCGTCGACGAAGTCCTCCTTCGTGTAGTCGATGACGTCGGCGGCACCCAGGTCGCGGACGAGGCCGAGCTTGCGCGTGCTGGCGACTCCGGTGACGGTTGCGCCGGCTGCGGTGGCCAACTGGACGGCGTAGGTGCCGACGCCGCCGGACGCACCGACGACGAGGACGGTCTGCCCGGCCCGCACGCCGGCCCTGTCCAGCGCGCGCAGCGCGGTGAGGCCGGAGATGGGCATGGCTGCGGCCTGCTCGAAGCTCAGGCCGGCGGGCTTGTGTGCGAGCTTGTCCTCGTGCGCGCTGGTGTACTCCGCGAACGAACCACGGGCGATGCCGAACACCTCATCGCCGATGGTGAAGCGGGTGACGCTCGGACCGATCGCGACGACGGTGCCGGCGACATCCTGGCCGGGAACCGGGTTCTTCGGCCTGCGAACGCCGTAACCCAGCAGGCGCAGCAGGTAGGGATGCCCGTTCATGACGTGCAGGTCGCCTCGGCTGATCCCGGCCGCGCGCACCTGGACGACCACCTCGCCGTCACCGGCGGTCGGCCGGTCGATCTCGCGCATCCGGAGGACCTCGGCGGACCCATAGCTGTCCTGGACGACTGCCTTCATCGTGGTCATGTCGTTCTCCTGATCGTGGTGGGATCGCTCTTCTGGGTGACACCACGACACTCGCGGTCGGGTGCGCGTGGTCGCGCCAGTGAAATCGCCAGGTTTCGGGTGCCCGCAGGTGCTCCGCCGCCCGCGACGACCGCGCGTGCCCGGGGCGCCATCTGAGGGGCGCACCGGGCACGGCTAGGGGACGACGGCCCAATTGGCCAGGGGTGATCCGGACCGGATCGCCGAGACCACATCACGGATCGCAGTGATCGTCGAGACCGACGCCATCCGGTCCCCGACGAGCATCTCGTGCGACGCCCCGGCGACGACACGGTGCACGGTGTTGGTCGAGAGGTGAGCGAGCTTGTCCTGCTTCGCGAACCAGCTGGGGTCGCTCCCGTCGCCGGCGGTCAGGACGACCAGCGGCTTGGCGCCGAAGTTCTGCAACTCGGCCGCCTCCTGCATCGACGTGCTCGCCTGGACGTACTCGTCGATGGTCGAGCGCAGGGTCGCGGCGGTCGAGATGGTGGCGCGGACCTCGTCACGCGAACGGGTCGGCAAGCCGCCGTACGACGTCAAGCTGTAGAGCCGACCGAGACCGAACCGCGCGGCGACCGACACGAGCGCGGAGCCGCGTGCGACGGGCCCGTCGGAGGCGGCAGGAGCCGCCTCGGTCTGAGGGCCAGGGGTTGTGGGCGAGGTGGAGTCGATGAGCACCATCCCGGCGACCTCCCCGGGGTAGTGCGCGGCGTAGGTGAGCACGTAGAGGCCGCCGAAGGAGTGCCCGGCAAGCACATAGGGGCCAGGGACGTGGGCGGCGTGAAGCAGGGTGTGCAGGTCGGCTGCGACGCGGGTGCCGTCCTGGGGCGCGTCGGTCGGGTCGCTCCAGCCGCGTCCGGGGCGGTCGTACACGCACACTCGGGTGTCGCGGGCCACGGCGGGTGTGATCCAGCCGAGGTTCGACGACAGTTCACCGCCACCCGGCTCGAGGACCACCGTGGGCGAGCCTGTGCCAGCGCAGTTCAGGTGCATGCCGTGGCCGTCGACGTCGACGACCTGGCCCGCTATCGGGTAGCGGGCAGTATCGACCACCTCGAGGACGGTCTCGATCCCGCCGCCGATCGACGCCAGGGCGAGGAACGCGAAGACCGGGTACAGCAACGCCCGCACACCAGTGCTGAGCGGCTGCCTGCGGGACTGCATGACCGTCCAGACCGTGATCGTCAGCAGCGCCGGGGGCCACACCCAGCTCACCACGGGCTGGGAGGACGAGCCGAACGCGATCAGGGTCAGACCTCCGAATCCCATGAACGCGGCGGGTGCGAACGCCCAGCGCAGCGGCTGGTCGGTGAACCGCACAGACAGCACGGCCATCAGCACCCAGCCGAAGGCAAAGCCGATGAGGAGTGCCCCCGTGGCGGCGGCCTCGCCGGCCGGGATGACGGAGGCGAAGACGAGCAGGACGCCGGTCACCAGCCCGGCGGCCAGGGAGCCGGCCACGACGCGGCCAAGGCGCACCTTCGGGCCTGCGGTCCGGGCCCTGCCCCGAACCGTGGTCTGCGAGCTCGTCGTGATCGTCGACGATGATGCTTGGTGGGTCATGGCTCTGCTCTCCTTGATCAGATGCGGTTCCCTGGCTGGGCGGTCGCGGGTGTCGCGGACGGGGCGCGAGGCGGCGGTTCAGGGCCACAGGTCGTAGCCGGCCGTCTTGACGGCTGCGGCGATGTCGACACGGTCCACGGGTGTCGTAGCGGTGACGATGACGGTGCCGGTGGCGACGTCGATGCGGACCTCGAACACACCCGGTACCTGTCCGATCTGCCCGGCGACGGCGTCGTGGCAGCGCCGGCAGGTCATGCCGTCGACGTGGAACGTCGTGGCACCAACGAAGGTGCGGGGCGTGTGGTTGAGCACGAGGTCTCCCAGGGCTGCGGTGGAGCTGACCCCTCGACGCTGCGCGCGGGAGGCGACCGGTCGCGCCGGCGAAACCGCCAGGGTTGGTCCGCTGGCGGCTACGCTCGCCGCGTGCTCGCCGGCCGGGATCGCGAGCGTGTCGCGGTCCAGGACCTGCTTGGCCGGACGCGCGACTCCCGCGGGGCGTCGCTCGTCCTGCACGGCGTGCCGGGCGTGGGGAAGTCCACGCTGCTCGACGACACGGCTATCGACGCACGGGCGGACGGCTTCACCGTGCTACGCACCTCGGGCGTCGAGTCGGAGTCACCCCTCGCGTTCGCGGCCTTGCAGCGGCTGCTACGACCCCTGCTGAGACTGACCGACCGGCTGCCCGATCCCCAGGCGCGGGCGCTGCGCCGAGCCTTCGGCGCGGAGGAGGGGGAGGTCGACCGGTTCCTGGTGTTCCTCGCGGCGCTGAGCCTGCTGGCCGAGGCGGCCGAGGAGACTCCGGTGCTCAGCCTCGTCGACGACGCGCACTGGCTCGACGACGCCTCCGCGGCAGCGCTGCTGTTCGTGGCACGCCGGCTCCAGATGGAACGGGTCGCGCTGCTGTTCGCCGTTCGCGACGGCGACGTGCGCCGCTTCGACGCCGACGACCTCCCGCACGTTGCCCTCGGCGAACTGGACGCCGCCGGCGCCGGCGTCCTGCTCACAGCTACGACGGGCGCGGCCGTACCTCGTGAGGTGCTCGACCGGCTTGTGCACGCCACGGGAGGCAACCCCCTCGCGCTCGTCGAGCTGGGGACCGTTCTCTCGCCCGAACAGCTCGCCGGCCAGGCACCGCTGCCCACCGATCTTCCCCTGACGGCGGGAGTGGAACGGGTCTTCCTCGACCGGGTGCGACGTCTGCCCTCCGGAGCGCAGACCCTCCTGCTCGTCGCCGCGGCCGACGACTCAGAACGCGCCACGATCGTGCGGCAGGCAGCTCACGCGCTCGGCGTGCCGAACGACGAGATCCCCGCCGCCGAGGACTCCCGGCTGATCCAGGTCGTGGGCGAGGTGGTGCGTCTGAGGCACCCGTTGGTGCGATCAGCGGTGTACGGCGCGGCCACCAGCAGCCAACGACGGGAGGCCCACCGGGCACTGGCCGATGCTCTCGTCGACAGCGGAGACCTCGACCGGCGGGCCTGGCATCGCGCCGCCGCCGCGGAGGAACCGGACGAGTCCGTGGTCGCGGCCCTCGACGACGTCGCCGAAAGGGCCAGCCGGCGCGGTGGTCTGGAAGCTGCCTCGGCGGCATGGGAGCGCGCCGCAGAGCTTACGGTCGCCGCCGAACCGCGGGCGTCGCGGTTGCTCGCCGCCGCCGAAGCCGCGTGGGCGAGCGCGCAACCGGGCCGCGCGCGAGCTCTCGCGGAGGTGGCCAGGGCCGCCAGCGACGACGTCCTGCTGCTCGCCGACGTCGACCGTCTGCGCGCGCGCATCGAGTGGAACATCGGCTCCGGCCCCGTGGGCCATCGCATCCTGCTCCAGGCCGCGCATGACGTTGCGAATTCGGACCCTGCCCGAGCCCGGGTGATGGCGCGGATGGCAGCCGTGGCCGTCGCCTTCGGGGTCGACTCTGGGATCGAGGTCGACCCGGCCGAGTTCACCGGCGACCTCGACGTGACGCCGCCGGGCCCGGAGCTGTCCTCCGCGCTGCTTCTCTCCGGCTTCGCCCGCGTCGCCCGAGGGGAGCTGGAGGGCGCTGCGCGGGAGTTCCGGAGGGCGTTCGAACAGGACGTGGCCGGTGGAGACGTCGACCTGGTGCCCAACCTCGGCCTGGCCGCGCTGTACATGGGCGACGACATCGTCGCGCTCGACGCGTTCGGACGGTTCATCACCCAGGCCCGCGAAGCCGGTGCGCCAGTCACCATCCTGTACGGACTGGCCCGCCGCGCCCCGGCGGAGATCGCCACGGGCGACTGGCCCACCGCCTGTGCCGGCTCCGTCGAGGCGTTGGACCTCGCGCGAGCCACTGGTCAAGACCCGTTGGGAAGCCTGCCCCTGGCCTGGCTCACCCTTCTCGCAGCTCTACGAGGAGACCACGATGGGTTCAGGCAGAACATCACCGAGTTCGAGCGGCCGACCCGGGCGCGCGACGTCGGACTGACCAGCCTGGTGACTGGTGACGTCATCCTCTGGGCCAAGGGCGTCAGCACAGCCGACCAACCGAGCGCCCTGCACCACCTCCGGCAGATCACCCATCCCATGGTGAGGAACATGTCCGCCCTGGACCGCATCGAGGCGGCGTCCCGCTCCGGACACCAGCATCAGATCGCGGAGTGGGCCAACGAGCTCGCGGCAACCGCCGACCGGACCCAGGTGGCGTGGGCGGCAGCAGCAGCCGCTCACGCTCAGGCGATCCTGGCGACTGGGACGGAGGCGGAGAGCCTGTTCGAGCGAGCGCTCGACGCACACGCGGACTCCTCGAGGCGGCCGGATCGAGCCCGCACTCAGCTGGCGTTCGGCGAGTACCTGCGCCGGTCCCGACGTCGCACCGACGCCCGAGAGCACCTGAAGGCGGCGCTGGAGACGTTCGAGGATCTCGACGCGACCCGATGGGCGGAGCGCGCCCGCCAGGAGCTACGGGCATCCGGCGAGACCGCACGCAGGCGGGAACCCAGCACCACCGCCGACCTCACCGCGCAGGAGCGCCACGTCGCCACACTGGTACGTCAGGGGCTGAACAATCGCGACGTCGCGGCTCAGCTGTTCGTGTCCCCCCGCACTGTCGACTTTCACCTGCGCAACCTCTTCGCGAAGCTGGGCATCTCCTCGCGGACCGAGCTGGTAGCGCTCGACCTCGGCTGACGGGCTGGTCCCGACGGACTGCACGCCCTCGACCCGGCTGGCCGCACTCGTGGCCGCCGGGCTCGCGCAGCCTCACAGTCGGGATCTCAGCACGTCGACCTCGCAGCCTGGCGAGGACGGGTCGAATCCGTGCTCGACCAGCCAGCGGATCGCCAGCAGGCTGCGCAGCGACCACCATGCGCGGATCACGTCGAGGTCGACGTCGGTGCCGTAGCCCGCGACGACGTCGGCGAGGTGCTCCTCGTGTCCGAGCGTCAAGGTAGCGAGGTCGTACAGGGCATCACCCTGGCTCGCCTCGGACCAGTCGATGACGCCGGTGATCTCGTCGGCGTCAACGAACACGTGCGCAACCTGCAGGTCGCCGTGCGTGAACGCCGGCGTCCACGGCCGAAGTGCGGTCTCGGCAGCCCGGCGGTTGCACATGACCAGGTCGGTGGGAAGGACGCCGTTCGTGATCAGCCACTCGCATTCGCCGTCGAGGCGCGATGTGATCTCGTCGAGGCTCCGACCGGGCCATGGCGGAAGAGGCGCGTCGTGCAGGGTCCGTGCGGCGGCGCCCGCCGCGGCCCACGCTGCCGACGATGCGCTCGAGGGCTCGCCGAGGCGGCCGAGTGCCGTTCCTGGGAGGGCGGCGAGGGCGAGCACGGGCGGCTTCCGCCACAGGACGGGCGGGGTCGGGATCGGCGCCATGGCCATCGCCTCGACCTCGACGTCGGTGCGCGTCTGATCAGCGTCGATCTTCAGGAACACGTCGCCGAGGCGCAGGGTCGCGCGCTCGTTATGCGCGACAAGGACCTCGACCTCCTCCACGTCGCCCACCATCGCGGATGACCACCGACGTCGCCACGGGTTATTGCTCGCGACTGCGCGACACCGGCCGTCGGGGGTCGAGGACCGGCTTCGTGCGTCGAGCGGGGCCGGCGTCAGTCGTCATGCCTGGTATCGCGATCGGGGGCGCTCATGTCCCCCGTTCCGGGCGTGCCGTCGCCGAGTCCGTAGCGCAGGAACACGATGCCGTTCGGACTGGAGACCGGCGGTTCGAGGAGTGCGACGTTCGTGGGCACCGCACCACCGTCGAACACCTTCTTGCCGACGCCGAGCACGATCGGGTGCACCCAGAGGTCGAGACGGTCGAACAGCTTCTCGCGCAGGAGGGTCTGCACCAGGTTCAGGCTCCCGACGACCTTGATGTTCTCGTGCCGGTCACGAATCTCGTCCACGGCGACAGCCAGATCCGGGCCGAGCTGCGTCGACCCGGCCCACGAGAGGTTCGGCCTCCCACGGGAGGCCACGTACTTCGGCACGCTGTTGAAGAGCCTGGCGATCTCGTTGTCCTCGCCGCCTTCTTGGTACGGCCAGAAGGCGGCGAAGATGTCGTAGGTCCGCCGGCCGAGCAGGAGGGCGTCTGTGCCCTCGTACGCGGCACCGATCTGCGCCCCGGCGGCGTCGTCGATCAGAGGCGCCTGCCAGCCGCCGAACGGGAACCCCACCGGGTCCTCGTCGGGGCCGCCGGGCGCCTGCCCGACGAGGTCCAGGGTTGCGAACAGCTCGATGTGGATGAGGCCCATGTCCTGCTCCGGATGAGTCGATTGTTGGTTGCGCGGTAGACCCGTGGGCGCCGGCAGACTCATCGCTGGACGCCGACCGGCCCGCGATACGTCGACCGCCCACTCCGGCCAGCCCGGCCATCCCGCCGGCGGGTCGGGGATCTCGCTGCCGTCGAGCTCGGCGACGTCAGGCTCCTGGAACTGCTGCCGCCACGTCTCGACGTCGGCCTCGGTCATCGGGAACGTCCGCTGCGGCGTCGTGGCCTGGCGGTGGGCGATCCGGGCGAGCTGGACGCCTTTGTCCACCGGCAGGTAGACCACCCGGCAGGATGCCCTGACCGATCTGGCCAGCCAGCGCAGTGCGGATCGTTCATCACGTCCTCAGACCCCGTAGTCGAGCACGACGCTGGTCCCCACGCGCAGCGCCTGCAGCGCGACCGAGATGAGCCGCCCTTCCAGCACGAAGCGCTTGCCGTCGGCCATCGAATCGCCGAGGAGCGGGACCATCCACTCGTCCGGCGTCAGCCGCAGGGCCCGGTGCTCAGCAGCGAGCTCTTCGGCCCGACTGGTCTTCCCGGCTCCCGGGAGCCCAACCATCAGGAGCATGGTGGGCGCGCACGGATCCCGCGTCGCGACGGAGCCAGACCGGATCTCCGCGGGGATCGACCGCGGCTGGCACGGCTGACAGCCCGGCGCGTCATCCGGTCGAACCCGGCGGTTCGCTGCTGGGGGTACCGCTGCGAAGGGGCCGCGGAAAGGGTCGTCGTACTGTGGATCAGATCGATGCGACTCGGACATGGCTCCCCTGTTCCGACGTCGGTGAGCTATGGACTGGCGATGCCGTCGACCATGGCCTTGGCGGCCATGAGACCCGCCGCGATCTGGTTGCGGCCAGGCTGGCCCAACACGACCCCGGTGATCGTCGTCTGCTTGCCGTCGATCCAACGGAGGGCACGGAAGGCGAAACAGCCGCCCGCCGCGTCGTCCGAGCCGGTCTTGACGCCGACAAAGCCATGGCGCCCGAGCAGCGTGTTGGTGTTGTGTACGGTGCCGGCGACCGGCAGCCTCGCGCTCGGTGTGGCGACGATGCTGGCGAACACCGCCAGGCGCATCGCCCGCTCGACGATGCGCAGCTGGTCGGCGGCAGTCGACACGGTGGCCTCGTCATAGCCGCTCGGATCGGTGTAGTGGGTGTGGGTCATGCCCAGCGATCGTGCGGTGGCATTCATCCGGGCGACGAACCGGTCCACCGAGCCGGCGTCCCACCTCGCCAGAACCGCGGCGATGTTGTTCGCCGACGGCAGCAGCAGCGCCAGCAGCGCCTGTCGTTCCGTCAAGTGCTCTCCGGCGGCGACGGACACGACAGATTCGTGGTGTGCGCGCCGGCGCTCGGTGTCGGCGACATCGGCGTCCGTGAGCGTGATCGTCGGGCCGGCCCGGCCGAGCTGGAGCGGGTGGTCACGGAGCACGAGAAAGGCCGTCATCACCTTCGCGACGCTGGCGATGGGAGCCGGGTGCTGGTTCGGGCTGCTGTGGACCTGAGACTGTCCTGTCACGATGACCGCGGCTTGGCCATGTGCCGGCCACGCTGTGCGGGGCGGCGCTGCGTCGAGCGCACTGCGGTGCTCACCCTGAAGGACGTCGATAGGTGCTGCGAGCCTCGATGACGAGGACGTCAGCGACTGGTAGCCGAGCGCTGCGGGGATCGCCGCGATGACGACGACCACGCCGGCGACAAAGACCCTCGGAATCCGACGGGCCGTTGTTCGTGCTGGTTCGCGGTAGGTCATGCCGGCAGTCAAGGCAGCGCGGTGTTACCAGCACGTATATGGATTCCAATATGCCGACGATATGCTGCGGCTGGCAGTATCGGTGCATGCGTGTGTTGATCGTCGAGGACGAACCCTACATGGCGGAAGCCATCCGCGACGGCCTACGCCTGGCCGCGATCGCCGCAGACATCGCAGGTGACGGCCACACCGCTCTAGAGCTGCTGAGCGTCAACACCTACGACATCGCCGTCCTCGACCGAGACGTCCCGGGACCCTCCGGCGACGAGATCGCCGAACGCATCGTCGCCTCCGACAGCGGCATGCCGATCCTCATGCTCACCGCTGCCGACCGGCTCGACGACAAGGCCTCCGGGTTCGAGCTCGGAGCCGACGACTACCTCACCAAGCCGTTCGAACTCCAGGAACTCGTGCTCAGGCTCAGGGCACTCGACCGCCGACGCGCACACAACAGGCCGCCTGTGCGGGAGATCGCAGGCCTGCGTCTGGATCCGTTCCGCCGCCAGGTCTACCGCGACGGCCGCTACGTCGCGCTCACCCGGAAACAGTTCGCCGTGCTCGAAGTCCTCGTCGATGCCGACGGCGGAGTCGTCAGCGCCGAGGATCTCCTCGAACGAGCGTGGGACGAGAATGCCGACCCGTTCACGAACGCCGTGCGCATCACAGTCTCGGCGCTCCGCAAACGGCTCGGCGAACCGTGGATCATCGCCACCGTGGCCGGCGTCGGGTACCGCATCGAGACAGCACCCGGTGGCGGGCGAGCGGGAGCAGACCGTGGGTAGACGCCCTGGCCTGAGTGTTCGTCTCAAACTCACCCTCAGTTACGCCGGCTTCCTCATGCTCGCAGGTGCCTTGCTGCTCGCAGCCGTCTGGGTGTTCCTCCTGCGATACGTACCCGACGTACCGGTACAGGACCGCCTCCCTGGCCTGCGCCTGCTAGGTCCCAGCCGCGACGACCTCCTGCGCGCTTTCGCCCCACGGGCAGCTGAAGTGCTGGCGTTCCTACTGGTATTCGGTCTCCTCGGAGGGTGGCTTCTCGCCGGCCGGATGCTCGCCCCGCTCACTCGCATCACCGACGCCACGCGTATGGCAGCCGACGGATCGCTGTCCCACCGAATCCGGCTCCCCGGCCGCAGAGATGAGTTCCGCGAACTCGCCGACGCCTTCGACACCATGCTCGCACGGCTCGAAGCGCACGTCGCCGAACAGCAGAGATTCGCCGCCAACGCCTCCCACGAACTGCGCACCCCGCTGGCGATCATGCAGACACTTCTCGACGTGGCCCGCAACGATCCGAATCGCGACACCGGCGAACTCCTCGACCGCCTCCGCTTCGTCAACACCCGCGCGATCGACCTCACCGAAGCATTGCTCCTCCTCACCCGCGCCGACCGACGGTCCTTCACCCGAGAACACGTCGATCTGTCCCTCGTCGCGGAAGAAGCCACCGAGACGCTCCTCCCCCTCGCCGAAAAACGCGGCATCACCGTCGAGACCACCGGCGACATGACCCCCACCATCGGCTCGCACGCGCTCCTGCTGCAGATGACGACGAACCTCGTGCACAACGCGATCGTCCACAACCTGCCCGAACAGGGCACCGTGTGGATCGCCACCAGCGTCCACGCCAGGACCGTGGCGCTCACCGTCGAGAACACCGGCGAGAAGCTCGCACCACAGCTTGTTTCCACGCTCGTCGAGCCGTTTCAGCGCGGCACCGGACGCATACGTGGCGACGACGAAGGTGTCGGCCTCGGCCTCGCGATCGTCGAGAGCATCACCCAGGCGCACGATGGAAGCCTGACCCTCACCCCTCGTCCCGCCGGCGGACTCTGCGTCACCGTGGAACTACCCGTCGCGCCGCCGCACGCCGGCCGATGACGATCAGGGCAACCGGCGAGCTGACTCAGCTCTGGTGAGCCGTGGGGAACCCGCGGATCATGTAGGGATGAGCGAGCGGAGCCTGCGCCAGGCCTACGAGGCGATCATCAGCGCCGTCGCTGCGGGCGACGAGGGCGCGCTTGATCACCTGGTCGCCGAAGACATCGTTGATCACAATGCCGTGCCAGGACAGCCGGGCGGGCGCCTCGGAATCACGTACTGGGTACGGCTGATGCACGACGCGTTCGCCGATCTCGTGGGCGTCGTCGAGGACACGGTGGTGGAGGGCGACAAGATAGCCGCCCGAGTGACCTGGCACGGAACCCACCGAGGTGACTTCGTGGGCATCCCGGGCACCGGTGCACCCGTTGACATGCAGTCCGTTCAGATCCTTAGGTTCACCGACGGTTTGGCCAGTGAGTGGTGGGGAACGGCCGACGTCTACGGCGTCCTTCGCCAGGTGGGCGCCTCGGTGTCTCGAGCGACGGCGACCTCCGACGGTTCCTGAGGGACCTCGTCGCCGCGATCCAGACCGCCGAACCCGAGGCTGGTGTCGACGCGCTCGCCCTGCTGGACGACCTGCCTCTGCAGGTCACGCTGGCGATGACCACTCGGTCGACTCCGCCGCCCCGGCTCTCCCGTCTACGTCGCTGCGGGTGGCAAGCTGCAATCATCCCGGCTTGACCTCAGCCCGCCTCCTGGAGTGACCGTGACCGACGCAACACAGTCGCCCGGTGTCCCTCATCACCCGAAGGTCCGCGACGAGAGGGTCATCCTGAGCCGTCGCGTCACGCGTAGGCAGGACCGTGTCGCGGATGCGCTGACGGCGTTCTCCGGGTCGATGTCCTTCGTTTATGCGCATATCGTGTGGTTCGCTCTGTGGCTGCTGATCAACATCGGGGTGTTCGGCGCGGCCCTCGAGTTCGACCCTTTCCCGTTCGGGCTCCTGACCCTGATCGTCAGCCTCGAGGCGATCTTCCTGTCGACCTTCGTCCTGATCAGCCAAAACCGCCAGACGGCTCGATCGGACGTCCGCAGCGAGTTGGACTACGAGACCAATGTCCGTTCCGAGGTCTGGTCGCGGGCGATCGCGGAGAAGCTGGGGGTCGATCTCGACACGGTCGAGACGAAGATCGCGAACGTCCTCGCCGCCGACCGGCGCAAGCTCCAGCAGGACGACGCCGATGCCCAGGACTCAGCCAATGCACACACCTCATGAGTCACGTCGGCCGCACGCGCTGAATGTGCGCCCCGGATCAGCCGGGCACCGTCGCCGATGACAGGATCGGTAGCTATGGAGTCCCGACGCTTCACTGCTACGGTCGCCACCGCGGGGCGCGGCAAGCTGCTGGTGCCCGTCCCCTTCGACCCCGACCAGGTCTGGGGCACCAAGCAACGGCACCACATCGCCGGCACGGTCAACGGCACCCGCGTCCGCGCCGTCATCGAAACGGCCGGCGACCGCTTCGGATTCACGCTCGGCCGGACCTCGCCCACCGGCTGCTCGGTCGCCGCCGGTGACGAGGTCACGGTGGAGATCGCGCCGGAAGGGCCGCAACGCGACGACCTCGCCGACGACGTCGCCGCAGCCTTGGCGGCGGATCCGGACGCCGGGGCATTCTTCGACTCGCTCGCGCAATTCTACCGGCGAGGATATCTGCGTTGGATCGACGCCACGAAACGCCGGCCCGAACAACGCGCCGAACGCATCGCCGACATGGTGGAACTGCTCAGGTCCGGCAGGAAAGAACGCCCCTGACTAAGGCCGCTCGCCCCGGGCGCGGGCGATGTAACGGTCGGCCGAGCGGCGGACCGCCGCCGCGCCGTCCCGCACGACCACACGGCCCCACCAGCCGCCGTAGATCCGGTCGAACCGGAACCGCTCCACCCGGCGCGCGATGTCGTCGACGGTGCGCTCGTCGAGGGGGATGAGGTTGGGATAGCTCCACATGAACGACACCCAGGCCCGGTCCTGGACGACGGTGATCGTGTCGCCGGTGAGCAGGGCCCCGCGGCCCTCGGAGCCGGCCGGCCAGTGCAGCACGGCGGCGCCGTCGAAGTGGCCGCCGATCCGGGCGACCGTGACGCCGGGCACCGGGTGCACCTCGTCGTCGAACACCTCGACTCGCGGTGAGGGCCGCTGCACCCACGCCCGGTCGGCGTGCGGGAGGAACACTGTGGCGTCGAACGCGTCCGCGATGTCGACGTTCGCCGCGTAGAAGTGCGGGTGCGAGATGGCGATGGCGGTGATCCCGCCGAGGGAGTGGATCCGCTCGGCCGCTGCCTCGTCGAGGACGGGCACGCAGTCCCAGAGGACGTTGCCGGTGGGCGTGCGCACGAGCAGCGCCCGCTGGCCGATGGCGACGGCTGGAGTGACGCCGACGCCGAACAGGTCCGGCTCCTCCTCGCGCAGCTCGCTCGCGTGGTCACGCAGCAGCTCGTCCCGGGTCGTCCAGCGCTGGCCCTCCCACCCGACGTACTGCCGCTCGTCGAGGCAGATCGGGCAGCTCCCGGGCGGACGCTGCGTGTCCGGGTACTGGACGGCGCAGGTGACACAGATCCAGGCGGGCATCGTCTCTCCTCGGGCCGTCGGAGGGTCACCAGCATGCCTCTGCGTACCCACGGTCTGCCTCGGGGTCGAGGCTCACCAGCCCGGCGGGCGGCCCAACCGGCCCGCCGTCGCGATTGGTCATTCGGGGATGTCGTCGAGGAACGTCGGCGCTGCCGGCCACGCCTTCAGCCGGCCGAGGGCGTCGGCCTCGGCATCCGGCTGGGCGCGGCGACGCTCTGCCTGCTGATCCCCGGGGCGTTCGTCAGCCGAGCGCTCGGCGGCCGCGGGCTCGCCGGCGCGCTGGCGTGGACGATGGCCGCGATCTTCGTCGCGACGGCGGTGATGTTCGCGGTGCACTCGTCGCTGTGGCTCGTCTTCGCGCTGCTGCTGGCGACCGCGCTCGTGGCAGCGCCGTTCGCGGCCCGCCGGCGAGGAAACGGCTCGGTCTGGGCCCTGGGCATGCTCGCGCTCGGGCTCGTGGCCGGGATCACGCTCTGGTGGGTCTCGCGCTACGACGGCGACGCCTTCTTCCACCTCGCGCGCGTGCAGAAGCTGCTCTCGCTGCACGACCTCTCGCTCCGTTCGCTCGACGAGTTCCGGGACGGCGGCCTGCACCCGGGCTACGCGTTCCCGCTCTGGCACGTCGCCGTCGCGGTGATCACGAAGCTCGCGGGCGTGAGCGCGCCGGCCGCGTTCCTGCACCTGCCGACCGTGCTGCTGCCGCTCTCGCTCGTGCTCGTCTACGAGGCCGGGACGGTGCTCTTCGGCTCGCGCTGGGCGGGGGCCGCGACCTCGCTGACGGAGTTCGCCCTGCTCGGGCTCGCGTCCGGCACCGGGGGCGGCTACACCTCGCTGGCCCTGCCCGCGACCGCGGCGCGGACGCTCCTGCTGCCCGCGCTGCTCGCGCTCGTCTTCATGTACGTGCGCGAGCCGTCGGGTGTCGGCCTCGCCTCGATCGTCGCCGCCTCGACCGCGCTGACGTTCGTCCACCCGAGCTACTCGGTGCTCGTCGCGGTCGGGCTCGTCGGCTTCCTGCTCGTCCGCGCGGTGCTCGACCGCCGCCACGACGTCAGGCACATCGGCGCCGCCCTGGGTGCGATCGTCGTGCCGGCCGGGCTCGTCGTCGCGTGGCTGCTGCCGGTCGTCCGCGAGACCGCCTCGCACAGTCCCTCGGGCGTCGAGCTGAACCGCGCCTTCGCCGCTTACGGGAGCGAGCTGGACATCTTCAACCGGCACAGCTACCGCCTCGCGCCCGAGCTCTACGGCCGCGCGGGCGCGATTGCGGTCGCGTCGCTGCTGCTCCTGCCGCTCGCGGTCTTCGCGCACCGGCGTCTGTGGGCCGCCTTCGTGCTCGGCGCGATGCTCGCGACCTTCACGGTCACGCTGCTGCCGTTCGTCTTCCCGCACTTCGCCGACGCGATCTCGATCTCGCAGGCGCGACGGATGATCGCCTTCTCGCCGCGGTCGTACGTGCTCGTGGGCGGGGCGCTCGTGCTGGCCGGCTTCCTGCGCCTGGCGCTGCTGCCGGTCGCCCTCGCGGCCGGCATCGTCTTGCAGCTCGTCTACCCGGGGGACTTCGCCTCGCCGTACCACCGCCTCCACGGCCCGCCGGGCGCGCTGACCTGGGTCGCGTTCGGCGCAACCCTCGCCGCGCTGCTCGCGGCTGCGCTCTTCGGCCGGCGCATCCCACAGGTGCAGGGCAGCCCGCAGCTGGCGGCCGCGGCGGTGGGGTTGTTCCTGATCCCGGTCGCCGTGCACGGCTACTCGCATTGGTCGCTGGCCCCGAAGTCGCGGGCGGGCCTGCCGCCGGAGCTCGTCAGGGCGGTGCGTCACGAGGTGCCGCGCGGCGACGTGGTCTTCTCTGATCCCACCACCGCGTACGAGCTCGCCGGCTACGCGCCGGTCTACATCAACGCCGCGCCGACGACGCACGTCGCCGATACGCGCGCCAACCGCCCGGCCGCCCGCGTCAGGCAGGCGCAGCGGTTCTTCGCCGACCACGGCCCGATCTCGGTCGCGCAGGCGGCGGGCGCGCACTGGCTGCTGGTCGACCGCGCCCGCGTGGGTCAGCGGCCCTTCGCGCTGCCGCGTGCGTACTCGGGGGCGCGGTACGTTCTCTACCGGATCCCATGAAAGTCCTGCTCGTGACCATGTACTTCCCGCCCGCCGGCGGGGGCGGCGTCCAGCGGCCGCTGAAGCTGGCGACGCACCTGCCCGCGCTCGGGATCGAGACGCACGTGCTCGCGCCCGACGACCCGAAGTGGCTGCACCGCGACGACGAGCTGCGGCCGCCGACCCAGGCGTTCGTCCACCGCGCTCGCTACCTGGGGCCGAAGGCCCGGCTGCCTTCCGAGGAGCTGCGCACGCTGGAGGGGCTCGACCTCGCGCTCGCCAAGGCGCGGGTGATGGGCCGGCGACTGCTGCTCCCCGACGCGAGCGTCACCTGGGCGCCCACCGCGATCCCGGCCGCGGTGCGCATCGTCAAGAGCGAAGGCATCGACGTGGTGGTCACGACCAGCCCGCCGCTCTCGCTGAACCTGATCGGCGCGGCCGTCAAGCGGCTGACCGGCGTGCCGTGGATCGCCGACCAGCGCGACTCGCTCCTCCAGAACGCCGACCGCCGCTTCGACCGCAAGACCGTCCAGGCGAAGGAGAAGGCGCTCGAGCGCGTCGTGCGCCTGGTCGCGAGCAACGCCGACGGAATCGTGGCGGTCTCGGAGGCGATTGCGGACGAGATCCAGGCCTACGACCCGTCCGGTCCGGTACGGGTGATCCCGAACGGGAGCGACTTCGACGACTTCGCCGGGCTCGAGTACCACTCGGGCGAGCGCTTCCGGATCACGCACACCGGCAGCTTCTTCGGCAAGCGCAACCCGCGCGCGTTCCTCTCCGCGCTCGCCTCGTCCGGCCTGGACGACGTGGTGGCGCGCTTCGTCGGCGACTTTCGGTCCGTCGACCGTGAATGGGTGGAGGAGCTCGAGCTCGGCGACC
>Ga0081540_1001441_pt1 | contig 20545 bp, 22 predicted proteins | sample TabmetS2T1R1_FD_71024 | JGI IMG/M metagenome (GOLD analysis project Ga0081540, IMG submission 71024) | Tabebuia heterophylla rhizosphere microbial communities from the University of Puerto Rico - S2T1R1 | ecosystem: Host-associated > Plants > Roots > Rhizosphere ... | reverse complement strand
AGGACGCCGAGGTCCGGGAGCGCGAGCGCAAGGCCAAGGAGGAGCTGGTGGCCGGGATGGCGAACCGGGCGGATGCCGGCACGGGCGCCGCTGGCATCCCCGCGGCCCCGGTCGACGCCGGGACGGGCGGAAGCTCCGCCCCCGAGGCTCCCCGCGGGTCGGCCGAGCCGACGCCCCCCGCCGACGCGCGCACGAAGACCGTGGCCGCCGTCACCCCCCCGCCCCGGCCCACCCCGGCCAAGACGTCCCGGGCTCCCGAGCCCCGGGCCCGGTCCTTCGACGAGTGGATGGCCCAGGGCGATCGTGATCGGGCCGCCTCCCGCGCGAAGGCGGCCCTCGACGCCTATGCCCGGGCCAGCGCCCTCGACGGCTCGCGTCCGGAGGCCTACCTCGGAGAGGGCCGGGCGCACCTCGAGCTCGGCGACCCCCGCTCGGCCATCGCCTCGTTCCGGCGAGCCCTCATGGTGAACTCGCGGTACACGGTGGCCGAGTTCTGGCTCGGCGAGGCGTACCGGAAGGTCGGCCAGTCCTCGCAGGCAGTCGAGGCGTACGGCCGTTACCTGGAGGCTGCACCGGAAGGCGCCGAGGCGGCGCGGGCGCGAGAGGCCTTGAACGCGCTTCGGTAGCGGGGCAGAAGGGAAGAACCATGCTGGACAAGCCTTCGAGAGAAGAGGACGAGTACTTCGCCCGCGAAGACATCGAGAAGAAGCGGAAGCTGGCCTACCAGCAGGCGCACGTCATGGCCGAGCAGCAGAAGGAGGCGCTCCGCACGCTGCACTACATGAAGTGCCCCAAGTGCGGCTTCGACCTGCACACCCTGAAGCGCGGCGAGGTCGACCTCGACATGTGCTTCAACTGCAAGGGTCTGTGGATCGACTCCGGTGAGCTGGCGCACTTCGAGAAGCAGCTCCGCTCGCCCGAGCAGCGGCACGCCGTCGTGAGCGCGCTCCTGAACATCTTCAAGAACGACTGACGATGTCCCTCACCCTGGAAGAGGTCCGGCACGTGGCCGGCCTGGCGCGGCTCTCGCTCTCCGCGGAGGAGGAGACGCTGATGCGCACCCAGCTCAGCGCCATCCTCGACGCGGTGGACGAGCTGTCCAGGGTGGACACGTCCGCCGTGGAGCCCACCTCGCACGCCGCCGGAGACGTCTCGCCGTGGCGGACGGACGACGTGCGCCCGTCGTTCCCGCCGGAGAAGGCGCTCGGCAACGCACCGGCCAAGGTGGGGACCAGCTTCGCCGTCCCGCGCATCATCGAGTGAAGTGATGGAACCGACCGAACTGTCCATGCTCGAGCTGGGCAAGAAGCTCGCGTCGGGCGAGCTCTCCAGCGTGGAGGCGGTCCGTGCCTGCCTCGCGCGGGTGGATCGCCTCGACGGCGAGGTGAAGGCGTTCCTCCGCGTGGACCGGGAGGGAGCGCTGGCCCAGGCCGAAGCGTCCGACCGGCGGCGCAAGGACGGGAAGCGGGCCGGGCTGCTGGACGGCGTCCCCGTCGGGCTGAAGGACCTCTTCCTCACCGAGGGCCTGCCCACCACCGCGGGCTCGAAGATCCTCGAGTCCTTCATCGCCCCCTACGACGGGACGGTGGTGAAGCTGCTCAGGGCCGCGGGCACGCCCATCCTCGGCAAGCTGAACATGGACGAGTTCGCGATGGGCAGCTCCACCGAGAACTCGGCGTTCTTCCCGACGCGCAATCCCTGGAACCTGGCCACCAGCCCCGGCGGGAGCTCGGGGGGCTCGGCGGCGGCGGTCGCCTCGCGGATGGCGTTCGGCGCGCTGGGCACCGACACCGGCGGCTCCATCCGGCAGCCCGCGGCGCTGACCGGGATCGTGGGCCTCAAGCCGACCTACGGGCGGGTGTCGCGGTTCGGCGTGGTGGCGTTCGCCAGCTCGCTGGATCAGGTCGGGCCGATGACCCGGGACGTCCCGGACTGCGCGGCGCTCCTCCAGACGATCGCGGTGCACGACCCCTGCGACTCCACCTCCGCGCCGGCGAAGGCGCCGGACTACTTCGCGGAGCTCGAGGCCGGGGTGAAGGGGATGAAGCTCGGGCTGCCGCGCGAGTACTTCGAGCTGCCGGGCATGGACCCGGAGGTCCGCGCCGCCGTCGAGGGCGCCACCCGGGCGCTGCAGAAGCTCGGCGCGGAGCTGGTGCCGGTCTCGCTCCCCCACACCCGCTTCGCGCTGGCGACCTACTACCTCATCGCCCCGGCGGAGGCCTCGAGCAACCTCGCCCGCTACGACGGCGTCCGCTACGGCCTGCGCTCCGGCGAGGGGAAGAACCTCCTCGCGATGTACGGACACACGCGTGACGAGGGCTTCGGGCTCGAGGTGAAGCGCCGGGTGATGCTCGGCACCTACGCCCTCTCCGCCGGCTACTACGACGCCTATTATCTGAAGGCGCAGAAGGTCCGCACGCTCATCAAGAAGGACTTCGAGGACGCCTTCCGCACCGTGGATGCGGTGCTCTCGCCCACCTCGCCCACGCCCGCCTTCCGCATCGGGGAGAAGGTGAGCGACCCGCTGGCGATGTACCTGAACGACGTCTTCACGCTGCCGTGCAACCTGGCCGGCCTGCCGGGGATGAGCGTCCCCTGCGGATTCACCAGGGCGAATCTGCCCATCGGCCTGCAGATCCTCGGCCGCCCCTGGGACGAGGCGCGGGTGCTGCGCATCGGCCGGGCGTTCGAGCGCGAGCACGACTTCCACCGGCGCACGCCGCCCCTGGGGGCCGCATGAGCGTGGCCGACTTTCAGCCGGTCATCGGGCTCGAGGTGCACGCCCAGCTCCTGACCCGGAGCAAGATCTTCTGCGGCTGCTCCACCGAGTTCGGCGCGCCACCCAACGCGAACACCTGCCAGGTGTGCCTGGGGATGCCCGGCGTGCTGCCCGTCTTGAACGAGAAGGTGGTGGAGTTCGCGGTGCGGGTGGGCCGGGCGCTGGAGTGCCGCATCAACCCGGTCAGCATCTGGGCGCGGAAGAACTACTTCTATCCGGACCTCCCGAAGGGCTACCAGATCAGCCAGTACGATCAGCCGCTCTGTCAGCACGGCGGGCTGGAGATCGACACCGACGACGGGCCGAAGCGGATCCGCATCCTTCGCATCCACCTCGAGGAGGATGCGGGGAAGAACGTCCACGACGCTGGCGGTGGCGAGAGCCTGGTGGACCTGAACCGCTCCGGCGTGCCGCTGATCGAGATCGTCAGCGAGCCGGACATCCGCTCCAGCACCGAGGCGTCCGAGTACCTCAAGGCGCTCCGCGACGTGCTGGTCTACCTCGGGGTGAACGACGGCAACCTCGAGGAAGGCAGCTTCCGCTGCGACGCCAACGTCTCGGTGATGCCGAAGGGCTCGACCAAGTACGGACAGCGGGTGGAGCTGAAGAACATCAACTCCTTCCGCTTCGTGCAGAAGGCGATCGACTACGAGATCGAACGTCAAGTCAGGCGCCTGGAGGAGGGCGGGAAGATTGCCCAGGAGACCCGGCTCTTCGACGCGGTCAAGGGCGAGACGCGGAGCATGCGCAGCAAGGAAGAGGCGCACGACTACCGCTACTTCCCCGAGCCGGATCTACCGCCCCTGCGCATCCCGCCGGGCTACGTGGAGCGCATCGAGCGCGAGCTCCCCGAGCTGCCTCGGGCCAAGCTGCAGCGCTTCGTCACCAGCTACTCGCTCCCGGCCTACGACGCGAAGATCCTCGTCGGCGACCGCGCGCTCGCGGACCTCTTCGAGAAGGTCGAGGCGGTGTACGGCGGACCGGCGAAGAAGCTCGCCAACTGGTTCACCGGCGAGCTGCTCCGGCTCCTGAAAGAGGACTCGGCCCAGCTGGCGGCGCTGCGCTTCACGCCCGAGCAGTTCGCCGCGCTTCTGAAGTCGGTGGACGGGGGCGAGCTCTCCAACAACGCGGCGAAGGACGTCTTCGCCGAGATGTTCCGGACCGGCCGCGCTCCGATGGACATCGCACGGGAGAAGGGGCTCATCCAGGTCCAGGACGCCGGCGCCGTCGAGGCCGCCGTGGACGCAGTGCTCGCGGCGAACCCGGACGAGGTCGAGAAGTACCGCTCCGGGAAGAAGCAGGTCCTCGGCTTCCTCGTCGGCCAGGTGATGAAGGCGATGAAGGGGAAGGGGAACCCCGCGCTGGTCAACGCCGCGCTGAAGGCAAAGCTCGGCGACTGACGTCAGGTGTCCGTCGTCACGTCGTCCCACGACTGGTTCATGTAGCGAATGAGCCAGTTGAGAGCGCGGTGCCGTTCCATCACGATCTCCGGATCGGCCCGGTCGCTGCGCCCGCCCTTCAGGCGCAGCTCGGTGACGCCCCAGTGAATCCGGTAGTACAGGTCCGCCTGGTCGAGGATCTCCCCCAGCGGCCGGAGCTTCGCTCCTCCCGCGAAGCCACCCGGTCCACGCTCGCGGATGAGACCGGCCTCGTGTGGAACGTCGGCGATCTGATCGGGCGGCTTGAGCTCCGGAAGGTACCCGAGAGCCCAGAGGAACACGTGGACGCACTCGTAGCCCCACGCGAAGTCGGCAAGCTCGCGCTGGGAAGGAGCAGGGTTCGCGAGGAACGTCGACTCCTTCGGAGAGAGGAAGCGCTGAGCCGAGAACTCCTTGACGAGCGAGGCGACGAGCCGCGAGTCGTTGGATTCGCCCTTCACCGCCGCGAACTCGGTCGCGAGGCAACGCCCGGCGACCTCCTCGGTGGTGCGTGGAGCGAGCTTGGCCTCGTCCTCGATGACCGGAAGATGGTCGATGACCGGCAGCCCCATCCCCTTCACTGCCGCGATGCTGCGCGCCTTGCGCGCGAGCTGGGCGGGCGTGGGCTTCGGGCTGTCGAGGTTGGTCCGGACCACACCCTTCAGCGCGGACTCCGGCACCTGGCCAGCCGGCGTCTTCGGGGCCACCGGTTCCTCCCTCCGCGAGCACCCCGCGAGCAGCACGACGCAGAGAAGCAGCGTCTCCCATCGTCGCGCGCGGGTCTTCGGCATGGTCGAGACCCTGAGGAGGCTACCACCGGCAAAGCTCGGCGACTGACACCCGGAGGGGAAGTTGCGGGCGTCAGTCGCCGTCGGGCGCTTTCGACTTCAGCGCCCCCTACTTGTGAAAGGCGAACTGGTGGGTGTGGACGTGGCCCGGGGTCTCGTCCTCGGACGTGGTCTTGGTGACCGTGTTCCCGGCGTTGATGGACGCGAAGTCGGAGTCGGTCAGGACGACCGTGTGCGTGTGAGCCTGATCGAGCGACGTGGTCTCGGTCCGTCCCCCGTTGGGCGGAGTGCTGATGTCGGCCTTCGCCAGATCCACGGTGTGCGTGTGGCTGTCGTCGAGGGACGAGGTGAACCGGAGGGTGTCGGAGCTGGATCCGCTGTCGCCGCCGCAGGCCATCAGGACCCGCGAGGCGGGGATGATGAGGAGGATCCCGCCGACCCGGAGGAGGGCCTCACGACGATTCATCGAGCTCATGCTCGGAGGACCCAGGGACCCCCCGAACGTTGCGCCTGCACCCTCACCCTGTGTCCTCGCGATGGCGAAAGAACTCGGTGCCTTGCCGGGTTCTGGACCGCCCGGGGCGCGGGTGTTCGGCAGGAGGCGTCTGCCTTGACTTCCAGGGGGTTGCGGGCTATCCGTCCGGCCCTTTCACACCCAGGGGCAAGTCCAGATGTACGCAGTCATCCGCACCGGCGGGAAGCAGTACCGCGTCGCCGAGGGCGACGTCGTCCGCATCGAAAAGGTTCCCGGCGAGGTCGGCACCGAGATCACGTTCGCCGAGGTGCTCTGGCTGGGCGGGACGGAGTCCCCGCAGGCCGGCCGTCCGCTCGTCGAGGGCGCCAAGGTGGTGGGGAAGATCCTCGCCCAGGACAAGTACCGCCGCGTCCTCCACTTCCGGAAGGAGAAGGAAGGCTGGACCCGCCGGAAGGGCCACCGGCAGCCCTACACCGAAGTGAAGGTCGTCTCGGTCGCGGGCTAACCGCGGCCCACCAGGGAATCGAACCATGGCTCACAAGAAGGGACAGGGCAGCTCGCGCAACGGGCGCGACTCGGCCGGACAGCGGCGCGGGGTGAAGGTCTACGGCGGCGAGAGCGTTCACGCCGGTAGCATCCTCGTGCGGCAGCTCGGCACCGTCATCCACCCGGGCTCGAATGTCCGGCTCGGCCGCGACTACACCCTGTACGCGACCGTCGATGGCGTCGTGAAGTACGAGCGGCTGGGCAAGGACCGGAAGAAGGTCTCGGTCTACCCCCAGGCGCCGGCCAGCGCCTGATCCAGCGGGCCGGCCCGTCCGGCCGCCAGGCAACGGCATCATCCGAGCGGGCCCGCGCACCCTCCCCCGAGGCGACGCCGGCCCGCTTCGACCGTCCAGCGAGGCCCCGAGGTGAAGTTCGTCGACCAGGTCTCCATCCAGGTGAAGGCCGGCGATGGCGGAAACGGTGCCGTCGCCTTCCGCCGGGAGAAGTTCATCGAGCGCGGCGGCCCGTCCGGCGGTGACGGGGGCAACGGCGGCTCGGTCGTCTTCGAGGCCGACACCGGCCTGACCACGCTCCTCGACTACCGGTACCAGCAGCACCACCGGGCGAGGAACGGCCAGCACGGGATGGGTAGCGACATGAACGGGGCCTCGGCCGAGGACCTCGTCCTCCGGGTCCCGGTCGGCACGCTAATCCGCGACCAGGACACCGGCGAGCTGCTCGCCGACCTCGCCGCCCCCGGGGCGCGCGCCGTCATCGCCCGCGGGGGTCGGGGCGGGCTCGGCAACATGAACTTCGCCACCTCCACCCGTCAGACGCCGCGATTCGCCCAGGACGGCAAGCCCGGGGAGGAGCGGCGGCTGGTGCTGGAGCTGAAGCTGCTCGCCGACGTGGGCCTGCTGGGCTTCCCCAACGCCGGCAAGAGCACGCTCATCTCCCGGGTGTCACGCGCCCGGCCGAAGATCGCCGACTACCCCTTCACCACGCTCGTCCCGAACCTCGGGGTGGTCCCCTACAAGGACGGGATGTCGTTCGTGATGGCCGACATCCCCGGCATCATCGAAGGGGCCGCCGAGGGCGCGGGGCTGGGGCACCAGTTCCTCCGGCACGTCGAGCGGTGCCGGGTGCTGGTCCACCTCGTGGACCTGTCGGCGCCGGGCGAGGGCCGCGCGCCGCTCACCGACCTGGACGTGCTCGACCACGAGCTCGCCCGGTACAGCCCGGAGCTGGCGAAGAAGCCGCAGATCGTCGCGGCGAACAAGGTCGATCTGCCGGAGGCGCGCGAGCGGCTCCCCGCCTTCCAGGCGGCGATGGCGAAGCGGGGCGTGCCGGTGTTCCCGATCTCCGCGGCCACCGGAGAGGGGCTCGGCCCGCTGATGGACGCGATCGCCCAGGTGCTCTGGGGAGGCGCGCTGCCGACGCTGGGACAGAAGGAGCGCCCGCGGAGACGGCCACGGAGTGCAGGCGCGGAGGACGGTGCGGCGGTCCACGCCGGCGCCGGGTCGCCCGACGGCTCGCCACGGCCGGAGTCGGTCGGACGCGTCGCCGGGAGCCCCGAGTCACATGGCGGTTCATCGGCGAGCCCGTCGAAGCGCGCCACCGCGCCGCGCAGCTCGCGCAACAGGAGCACGAAACGGCCGGCCCGGAAGGCGAAGCGCTCCTCTGCGGAAACGAAGCAGCCGGGCCGGAGGGTGCCCGCTGGTCCGACCGCGAAGCGCGCATCGGCCCCGACGCGGAAGGGGACGAAGCCGAGAGGACGTCGCCCCTCGACCTCCTCGAGCGGCGGACGCAAGACGTCGTCGCGTCGCCCATCGGGGAAGGGGACACGGTGAAGCGCACGCCGCCCGCCGATGGCTCGCGGCGGCCTCCACCGGAGGCGAACACGCTCCTGCTCCCGCCCCGCCGGGAGAAGGTCGACGCGGTCGTGTCCCGCCGGCTGCGCGGGCTCACGGTGGTGCTCGACCAGCTCGAGGACACCTTCAACATGGCCGCGGTCCTCCGCAGCTGCGAGGCCTTCGGGATCCAGGACGTCCACGTCGTCGAGAACCCGGACGTCCCGTTCGCGCCGCACGACAAGGTGACCCAGGGCTGCGACAAGTGGCTCGACGTGCACCGTCACCGCACGTTCGCTGCCTGTGCCCGTTCCCTGCGCGCGGCCGGTTTCCGGATCTGCGTCTCGGCCGTCCGCGAGGACGCGCGGAGCGTGTTCGAGATGGAGTTCGACCGTCCCCTGGCGCTGGTGTTCGGCAACGAGCGCACCGGCGTCACGCCCGACGCGCTCGCCGCCGCCGACGAGGCGTTCTGGATCCCGATGCGAGGATTCACTCGGAGCCTCAACGTGTCCGCCGCCGTGTCGTCCACCCTCTCCCGCGCGATCGGCTGGCGACTGGACCACGATCGGCCGGGCGGCGACCTGTCCGATCCGGATGCCCGCATGCTGCGCGACCGTTTCTACGCGTTGAGCGTGAAGCAACGGAAGCGGCTCTTCGGTCGCTGAACGGAGACGGCCGCTTCACCGCTTCGAGGCGGCGACGCGAGGCGCGCCACCGGGAGGTCAGACCGCCGTCGCGCGGCCGAGCGTTCCGTTGCATCTCCGTCACGGGGCGAGCCTTCGTCGGATGGGTGCGTGGATCAGCGCTCGACACCCCATCGGGACGGGCACAACCGTCGCTCCGGATCAGGCATGTCGTTTATTCGTCCAGGGTCCCGGGTGACGCGCGTCATGCAGGCGCGCCACGACCGTCATTCACACGAGTCGACGAGGTCGCAGCGATCTCTCTCAGCCGGACGCGTGCTGCCACCGGCGTGGTGCACAAGTGAATCCCCATCGTTCCTCTTGAAGGGAGGACCTGATGGCGCGGTACACCGTCCGCAAGCTCTGCCCGGAAGACTTCGACGCACTCATGAAGCTGGAGGAGGACGTCTTCGGAGCCCAGGGCGAGACCCTGCTCGGCCCCTACTACGTCCGGCTGTGCTGCGAGTTCTTCCGCGAGAGCTGCTTCGTCGCCTTCGACGGTGAGCGCCCCGCGGGCTATCTGCTCTGCTTCGTCAAGGACCGCGAGGCCTACTGCACGACGCTGGCGGTGGTTCCCGACTACCAGCGGACCCGGGTGGTGGTGCAGCTGCTCCGGTCGCTGGTGGGTTACCTGGTCGACCGGGTCGACAGCTGCTGGTTCACCGTGGACGAATCGAACGCCGCCGCCCGCGCTCTCCACGCCGCGCTGGGTGGGAACGAGGTCGGTGTCCGGCACAACTTCTACGGACCGGGAGTCGACCGCATCGTCTCTCGCATCGACCGTGAGGGCTTCGTCGCCCTCCGTGCCCGCTACGAGCGGCTGGGCCTGGTTGCACCGGACAGCGCCCCGCTGCGGGGAGTGGCGTGAGCGGAGCCCCACCGCTCGTCCTGCAAGAGGAGCGGCCGCTGCTCGACTCCGCGATCGGAGCGGTCCGCGCGGTCCGTCGCGCACGCGCCTGTTTCGGAGCGCTGTGCACCGAGGTGCTCACCGTCGCCCCACCGGGGACCGGCGAGAGCGAGCGCTACCACCTGGCCGCCCGCAGCGCGCACCGGCTCGCCCGGCGAATTCTCGAGGTCAACGGCGTCCAGGTCACCGTCCGCGGGCAGGTGCCCTCGGGACCGGTGATGCTGGCCTGCAATCACCTCGGGTACCTGGATCCCATCGTGCTCGGGGCCCTGCTCCCGCTCACGGCGATCGCCAAGTCGGAGCTTGCCGGCTGGCCGTTCCTCGGGAAGGTCGCGGTGCACGTGGGCACCCTGTTCATCCGCCGTGGCTCGCCACACCATGGGGCGGTCGTCTTGCGACAGGCGCTCCGCAGGCTCACCGCGGGCGTCCCGGTGCTCAACTTCCCCGAGGGAACGACCACCGACGGCGCGGGCCCGCTGCTTCCGTTCCATCGCGGGTCGTTCGGCATCGCCCGGCGCGCCGCGGCACGGGTCGTCCCGGTGGCGCTCCGCCTGGACCCGCCGGAGGCTGCGTGGGTCGGCGGGGCGCCGTTCCTTCCGCACTACTGGCGAATGACCCGCCGTCCGTCGCTCCAGGCGGTGGTCCGGTTCGGTGAGCCGGTCGAGGCGCGGACCTTCGTCTCCGCCCAGGCCTGCGCCGACGAGGTCCGGGCTCGGATCGAGCGGCTCCTCGGAGGAACGCGCTGATGCCCCAGCAGTCCGCGGCCGAGTATCTCCGTCACGGGCAGATGCCGTTCTTCCGGCTTCCGGTGGCGGACCCTGCCAGCGCCGCGCCCTACGCCGGGGCGGACGCGGTCCTGCTCGGCGTTCCCTACGACGGCGCGGTCACCTACCAGCCCGGGGCGAGGCTCGCCCCCTACCACCTGCGCCGCACCAGCGCGCTGCTCCAGACCTTCCACCCGGTGCACCAGATCGACGTGTTCCGCGGCATCCGGGTGCTCGACGGCGGGAACGTGGCCTTCCCTCCCTTCGACGCGGCCGCGGTGCGGCACCTCGTCCAGGCGGAGGTGGCGGCCATCGTCGCCGCGGGTGCAGCGCCGTTCGTCGTCGGCGGAGATCACTCGGTGGCGCTGCCCGCGATGCGGGCCGTCGCCGCCGTCCACGGTCCCCTGGCCGTCCTCCACGTGGACGCCCACCTCGACACCAGCGGCCCCGAGGTGTGGGGGGAGGCCTTCCACCACGGGGCGCCGATCCGCCACGCCCTGACCGAGGGCCTGGTGGCTCCCGGGCAGCTGTTCCAGGTCGGCCTGCGCGCATCGTGGGGTCACCCCGAGGAGGGCGCCCTCGTCGCCGCGCACCGCGCCCAGGGGTTCCCGATGCAGGTCGTGGAGGCACGGGGGATCGAGGCAATCACCCGGGAGATCCGCGCCGCCGTGGGAGAGCGTCCGCTCTACGTGACCTTCGACGTGGACGGCATCGACCCGGCCTTCGCGCCGGGAACGGGGACGCCGGTTCCCGGTGGCCTCACCGCGCGCGAGGCGCTCCAGCTGCTGCGGGGGATGGCCGGCGCGCGCCTGGTGGGAATGGATCTGGTCGAGGTCTCTCCGGCGCTGGATCACGCCGACCTCACCTGCCACCTCGGGGCGTGGCTCCTCTACGAGGGCCTCGCCCTCCGCGCGCTCGCTCCTCGCTAGCGGATCACCGGCTGGCAGCCCAGCTCCCATCCGAGGAGAGCACTCCCCGCAAGGAGCGCGGACCACCAGCACAGGCGTCTCAGGCGACGATCGGGGCGAGAGCCCTGGTCACGCGCTCGGCCTGCGCCGGCGTGATCATCCCCATCAGCAGCTTGAGGAAGCGGGGGTGCTGCGCGCCGGAGATGATGTACTGCCAGCGATAGGCGCGGAGCACGCCGGCCTGGAGCTGCTTCACCTGGTCGCCCGTGAAGCGGGCGTCGGCCGTGTGGCAGAAGTACTCCACGTCCGAGGCGGACTGGGCCTGAAGGATCCCATCGACCGCGCCGACGAGGCCGATGAAGTCGTTCACCGCGGCGTCGCGCTCGGCGGCGCCGAGCCTCTTGTCGGAGCGGACCCACTCCAGCTCGTCGAGGATCGCGTGCTGCGACTCCTCCTTCCAGTGGTAGAGGAACACGTCCTTGAACAGCTGCGAGCAGCCGGCGTCCGGCGAGATCGACTCGAGGTAGTGCACCTGGGTGAACAGCTCGATGTGACAGGTGAGCGCCAGCACCGCCCAGGTCGATTTTCCGAGGACCACCGAGGCGACGTCGTCCGGGTTGACCACCACGCGGTAACCGGCGGGCATCTTCTCGGACATCATTCCCTCGAGACGCCGGAACAGCTCCTGGTGCTTGAGCTCCTCCTGGCTGAAGCCGACCAGCGCCTCGAGCGCGACCTGATCGCCGAGCCAGTGCTCGCGCGACAGCTCCAGGACCTTGGCGTTGATGAACCGCTCGACGAGGCCGAAGATGTTGGCGTAGGTGCGGCCCTGGATCCGGCTGAGCAGCCGGGCGTCGGCCGGGCTCAGGAACTTGAGCCCGCTGATCATCGACAGGCCCTCGGGCAGGAAGTGGGTCGAGTCGTCGAACTGCCGACCCCGGATGACGTCCTTGTCGATGTCCCAGCGGATCTTCCGGGAGTTCTCGAGGGCGCGTCCGTAGCGGCCATCGGTGCTCGACTGGAGGGAAGGCTTCACGTCGGTCTGCATTGCGCGTCCTTGTCTTTCTGGTGTCTGCGGCGGCGCGACTGCCGCTCGCGACCTGGGGTCATGAGCAGGGCATGTGCCATGGGACTGCGGTCGAAGAACCCAGTGAATTCGATGGCTTGGAATGCGAGACGCGCCGCGAGATCTCGTGATCTCGCGAGATCTCGTGCCCGGGCGTTGCCTCGAGCGCTACGGGCGCGTCAGCGGTGCCGTCGGATGCGGAGCGCCTTGATCCGCGAGGCGAGCGTCGACGGGGCGATCCCGAGCAGCTTCGCCGCGCCGCTCTCGCCCGCGATCTGCCAGTGGGTCGCCTCCAGCGCGCGACGGAGGTTCTCTCGCTCCAGGCGGGCGAGGTCCCGGGCGGTCATGACTCCCTGGAGATCCGGAATCGGGTGGCCGCTGCCGCTGGTCACGGTGATCGGCAGCGCGTGATCGAGGTTGAGCTTCCCGTCGCGGGCGGTGATCACCGCGCGCTCGATGACGTTCTGCAGCTCGCGGACGTTCCCTGGCCAGGCGTACTCCCGGAGGCGCGCGACGGCGTCCTGCCCGATGGGCCCGAGCCGCACACCGGTGCGAGCGGCGAACTGGCGCAAGAACGCCTCGGCGAGCAGCGCCACGTCCTTTCCCCGCTCGCGCAGCGGCGGCAGGGTGAGAGGGAAGACGCTCAGCCGGTAGTAGAGGTCCTCGCGGAACTTCCCGTCGCTCACCGCCTGCCGGAGATCGCGGTTGGTCGCGGCGACGACCCGCACGTCGACCTTGCGGGTCCGCGAGCTGCCGACGGGCTCGAACTCGCCTTCCTGCAGCACGCGGAGCAGCTTTCCCTGCAGCTCGAGCGAGAGCTCGCCCACCTCGTCCAGGAAGAGGGTCCCCCCGTCGGCCAGCGTGAAGCGCCCGTCGCGTCGCGCGGTGGCGCCGGTGAATGCGCCCCGCTCGTGCCCGAAGAACTCGCTCTCCATCAGCGCGGCGGGAATCGCGGCGCAGTTCACCTTCACCAGCGGCTTGCCCTTGCGGCGGCTCGCCTCGTGGATCGCCCGGGCGAACAGCTCCTTGCCGGTGCCGGTCTCGCCGAGGATCAGCACCGTGGTGTCCGCCGGGGCCACCTGACGGACCTCGGCGAGCACGTGGAGCAACGCCGAGCTGGTTCCCATGATCTCCCCCGACCGTCCGAGGTCACGGAGCTCGCCCTTCAGGAACTCGGTCTCGCTGGTCAGCGTCGCGATGCGCCGCTCGGCCTCCAGCCGGTCGTTGACGTTGCGGAGGATGAGGGTGAAGTGCCTCCGGCCGTCGAGCTCGAACAGCGAGAGCGTCGCCTCCGCAGGGAAGGTGCTTCCTCCCACCGTGAGCCCGGTGAACCCGCCGGGGACCCAGGCGCTCCGGCCCTGCTGCGGCCTTTCCTGGAGGACGCGGCTCAGCGCCTCCAGCCGCCCGGCGTCCGCCGGGCTGATGAGGCCCGAGAGGGGCTTCCCCATCGCGAGCTCCGCGGGGATCTCGAACGTGCGTTCAGCCGCGGGGTTCATCCCGGTGACCCGGAGCTCGGCGTCCAGCTGGACGATGCCATCCAGCGCGCTCTCGATGAGACCCCCGAGCTGTGCCTGCCGCGCCCGCACCTGGCGCTCGACGCGGAGGCGCCGGAGCTCGGCCGCGGCGCGACCGGCGAAGATCTCGAACACCGCCCGGCGCGTCGGGTCGTCGGGCATCGGCACCACGTCGAGCACCGCGAGATGGCCGAGCACGCTCCCGTCCAGGTCCATCAGCGGCACGCCCATGTAGCTGACCGCGCCCGCTCCGCGCAGCTGCGGATCGTCCGGGTAGAGCTCCACGACGCGCTCCGGGTAGTGGACCATCCGGCGGTTGTCGACGACGACCTGACACGGCGTACCGTCCACCGACTGTTCCCAGTCCTCGATCCACTGGCCGCCGTGCCAGAACGCCAGCGCCTTCAGACGTCGTCGCTGCGGATCGAACTCGGTCACCCACGCGCCGCGCGTCCCCAGTGCCCCGGCGAGGTTCTCCACCAGGGCGCGGAAGAAGCGCTCGCCGATCTCGCTGGCCGTGCCTTCCAGGATCCGTGCGAGCGCGGCGGACGACGGCAACATGGTTGCATCCTGCGCCCGTCGGGGGGGCGCGTCGAGCGCCACGGCCCCGCTACTTCTTCCTGCAGGTGTCCTCGCCCATCTTCTGCCAGGCGCCCTTGTTCTCGATCTCCGAGGTCAGGGTGAACTCGTTCGGACCCTTCCGGGTGACAGTCGTCCGGCTCTTCATCGTCTGGCCCATCATCGTGCCTTCCTCGGTCCAGACCGTGGTCCCGTCCTTTTGCCCATCGGACGTGCCGAGCCAGCTGCTGCCCATGTTGTCGAAGCCGAGCTCGACGAGCTTGTTCTTCCCCGCGTCGTAGCCCCACTGCATCATTCCCTTCCCCCCTGCGGGCATCGCGGCGTTCTTCTCCATCCGGAAGACGCCGGTGTACGCGAAGCCGTCGGCGACGGGAGCGATGTGGATCTCGGACTTGGTCTTGACCTGCGTGCCCGGCGACTGCGGGTTGTCCATGGAGCCAGAGCAGCTCCACGTGCCGGCCATGTCCTTGAACGCCTCGGCCAGGGCGGGGGCAGGCTTCGGCGGGGTGGGCTTCTGCGCCGGGGCCTTGTCCTCTCCCAGGGCGGGAGTGGCGACGAGGAGGCCGGCGACGACGAACCGGATCAGCGTGCGCATGCGATGCTCCTCCGTGAAGGGGGCAGGAAGACTGCCACCGGCCCGCCTCGCTGAGAACTGAATCCGAACCCCGGTCTGGACGTCGGAGCCCAGGCATGGCACGGCTGCACTCCATGTCCCTGTTGCCCCTGCTGCTCCTCCTCGGCGCCGGGCCGGCGCCCGACGCCGGACGCGCGATGGCGCCAGAGGTCAAGACGCTGGTCGACCGGATGCAGGGCTTCTACGAGCGTACCCAGGACTTCACCGCCGACTTCAAGCAGGAGTACCACTACAAGACCTTCAACCGGACCGTGACCTCGACCGGGACGGTGGCCTTCCAGAAGCCGGCGAAGATGCGCTGGGAATACCTGACTCCGTCGAAGCGGAGCTTCGTCCTCTCCGGCGACCGCATCTACGCGCTCGACCCCGAGGCGCAGACGCTCACCAAGGCCGCGCTCCCCACCAGCCAGCTCTCTGCGTCGGTGACCTTTCTCTGGGGAAAGGGGAAGCTCTCCGACGAGTTCGACATCTCGCGGACGGAGTGCAAGGAATGCCTGGGCACGCTGCTCACCCTGGTGCCGAAGAAGCCGGACGCGCGCTTCCGCGAGGTGCAGCTGGACATCGATCCGAAGACTGCCCAGGTCCGCCGGAGCATCGTCATCGATCCGGACGGGAGCAGGAACGCGATCACCTTCTCCAATCTGAAGAGCAACGTCGGGCTGCCGAAGGAGACCTTCCAGCTCACGCCGCCGCCCGGGACGCAGATCCTCGACACGACCACGACCTCGGAGCGCTGAGCCGCGGCGCTGGGCGGGCGGCACCGGTCCTGCTCGCGCTCGCCCTCGGCTGCGCGCATGCCGGCAAGCCGGATGTGGGCGCCGCGACGGTGACGCTGACATTGCGTTCCGCTCCGGGGCTCCCCGTGGAAGGGACGATCGGTGGGGCCGGCGCCGACGTCCGGATCGCCATCGAGGAGCCGCGCTCGCTGCTCTCGAAGGCCTGCCCCGGCGCGACCGTCGCGTCCGGGGTGCAGGTTCGCCTGCCCCTGCTCCAGGGCGGATGGGAGACGCTGCCGGAGGTTCCGGTGACCGGCGTCATGCTGGGCTCGCATCCACTGCCGCCGTTGCGCGCGGCCGTGGTGCCCGGGTCGAGCTGCATTCTCTGGCTCGGGCTCGACGTCCTGGGGCAGTCGGTCCTGGACGTGGACCTCGACCGTGGCACGGTGACCATCTCGCGGGCGGCGCCGGAGATCGGGGCGAGCCTGGAGAAGGCGCAGGTGGACGTGAGCCGCGCGCCGGACACCGACCGGCTCCTCGCCGCGGTCCAGCTCGCCGGCACCTCCGCCACCGTGCTCCAGACGCTGGTGCTCGCCACCGGACGCACGACCGAGCTCGCCCAGTTCCAGGCGCGGCTGCTCGGGGCGGAGAGCGTGCTCCGCGCGGTGCAGCTCGTGCCGGGGTGGGAGGCGTGCGACGTGGCGGTGCGCACCCGCGTCGACTGGACGCGCAGCCCGGTCATCGGGGCGCTCGGACCCGAGGGGTGGGGCGCCAGGCGGGTGATCGTCGATCTGGTGAACGCGCGGATGACGCTGGTCCGTCCCAAGGACGCCCCTCCACCGCCCTGCCGTCAGGTCGAGGACGTGGGACCCGCGCCGCCGCCCTCGAAGGAACGCGAGCCACGCTGAGGTCGCCCCGGGGCTGACACCATCCGGTGGCGCGGCTCGCCGTCGACGGCACGCCGCGGCCGCTTCCCGGCAACCCGCGTCGCCCGCCTCGCCGGAGCGGTGTGCTCCGCAGCCCGATGCGCCTCGCGCTCGATCGATCCGGACGCGCTCTCTCCATGCTGTGCCTCGTGGCGCTGGTCTGCCCGAGGGCCGAGGCGGCGGAGGAGGCGCCGTATTCCGTCCCCGGCCCGCTCGACGAGCCGCGGCTGTTCGCCGAGGGCGTCGTCTCCACTGCAGCCGACGAGTTCGGGGCGACCTTCTCCCGCGACGGCCGGACGGTGCTCTTCTCGATGAGCGTCCCCCGGAGCAACCTCTACGTCATCTGCGAGGCCACCTTCCGCGACGGGCGCTGGAGCGAGCCGCGGGTGGCGTCGTTCTCGGGCCGCCACTGGGACTTCGATCCGGTCTTCACGCCCGACGGCACGAAGGTCCTCTTCGCCTCGGACCGGCCCGTTCCCGGACGGGAGAGGGCGGACAAGGACTTCGACATCTGGGTGGTGGAGCGCACCGCCGGCGGCGCGTGGGGCGAGCCGCGCCCGCTCGGGCCGAGCATCAACAGCGACGAGGACGAGACCTTCGCCTCGATGGCCGCGGACGGGACCGTGTATTTCGTCTCCGCCCGGGAAGGAGGACGCCAGCGTCTGGCCATCTTCCGCTCCCGCCTCGTTGGCGGTGAGTACGGCCCGGCGGAGAAGCTGACCGGACCGGTGAACGATCCGAGCAACTGGTCGCTCGAGGTCCTGATCGCGCCTGACCAGAGCTTCCTGCTCCTGGTCCCCTACGGCCGGCCCGACGGCGCCGGCAGCTTCGACATCTACGTCAGCCGCCGCGACGGCGAGAGCTGGACCGCGCCGGTGAGCCTCGGCCCGAAGGTGAACACCCGGGCGCGGGACTACAGCCCCAGGCTCTCGCCCGACGGCCGGTTCCTCTTCTGGACCAGCGAGCGGGGGTTCGCGACCGAGCGCGCCACCCGGGCCATCACCGACGCCGAGCTGCGCCGCGGCCTCTCCTCGATCCTGAACGGGTGGGGGAACATCTACCAGATCGACCTCCGCGCGCTGGGGCTCGCGCCGTGACGCGCCGCTGGCCTCTCCTCCTGTGTCTCGCCGCCGTGCCCTCGATCGGACATGCGCGCGAGCCCGCGGCCGAGCTCTTCGCCGAGGGGACCTTCTCCACTCCCGACGACGAGGCCGCCTTCGCCCTCTCCCCCGATGGGCAGCTCGCGGTGGTGGAGCTGCGGACGCCCGCGACGCTCGGTGGGCTCTCCTCGAGCGTCCTCTGCGTCAGCCGCCGGCAGAAGGGGAGCTGGACTCGCCCGCAGATCGCCCCCTTCTCGGGCCGGTGGCGCGACCGCGCCCCGAGCTTCGCTCCGGACGGCCGGCTCCTCTTCGCCTCCGACCGTCCCGCAGAAGGAAAGTCGGGAACGGACTTCGATCTCTGGTGGGTGACTCCCGGTTCCGTGGGCTGGAGCGAGCCGCGACGCCTGCCCGCTCCGGTCAATGGCCCGGCGCAGGAGCTCGGCGGGTCGGTGGCGCGGAGCGGAACCCTCTACTTCGCGTCGTCGCGGCCGGGAGGCAAAGGAGAGATCGATCTCTACCGGGCCCGACCTGCCGGCGAGGGATGGGCCGAGCCGGAGAACCTCGGCGACGCGGTGAACAGCGTGGGCAGCGAGTTCTCTCCGGCGATCAGCCCCGACGAGCGGACGCTGGTCTTCGTCGGCCTGGGCCGGGACGACGAGCGGGTCGGCATCCATCGCCAGTACGCGCACGGAGACCTGTACCTCAGCCACCGGGAGGGCGACGCGTGGACACCGGCCCGGAACGCAGGGCCGGCGGTGAACAGCGGCGCGGCGGAGTCCAGCCCCTTCTTCACCGCGGACGGAGCCTGGCTCTACTTCGTCAGTGAGCGGGGGTTCGCCACCCTGCGGCCGCGGCATGCCTTGACGATGGCCCAGCTCCGGGCGGGGCTCCGGAGCACGCTCAACGGCATGGGGAACGTCTATCGGGTCCGGGTCTCGGCGCTGCCGGCCCCGAAGGGCTGACCTCCGGGCCCGCGCGCAGCGCTCGGTCCGCTCAGCCCGCCGCGACGGACAGGAGCGTCAGCCCCGTGAGCAGAGCCGCGAAGACCAGAAGCACCGGGATGTCGGGCTTCGGCGGCACTCGCGGTGAGAACGCCCTGAAGAGGCCGGGAATGAGGATGAGCCACAGCCCACGCTCCCCGGTGGTGGCGAGCAGCACCGCGACGACGACCATCAGGACGATGCGTTCGGCACGCCCGAGCGCCCCGAACCCGCGCGACCCATCCAGCTGCCAGACGGGCACGAGATTGAGCAGGTTGATGAAGGCCCCGGTGTGAGCGATTGCGCGGAGCAGCCCCGAACCGGTGAGCAGCGCGGCGGCCTGGAACGCTGCGGCGACGCCAAGCCCGACGACGGGCCCGGCGAGCCCGATCTTCGCGTCGGTGCGAAGGTCCTTCGGTCGGGCATGGAGCCGGACGTAGGCGCCCAGCCCAGGGATGAACATCGGCGGGCTCGCGGGAAGGCCTTCGCGCTTCAGAGCGACCACGTGACCGAGCTCGTGGAGGTACAGCGATACGAGGAATCCCGCGGCGAAGGCCCAGCCCCAGGCCTGCCAGTAGACGAGGAAGCTGGCGAGGAGCGAGGCGAAGGCGACGGCCTTGCCCACCCCGACCAGCTTCCAGATCGCGAAGAGGGCGACCGCAGCCGGCCCGAAGCGCTGCGCCCACGAGGGAATCGTGGAGGAGGTGGTCGGAGGGGGCGGCGGTGCGAGGGCGGAGAGACGGGCGACGTGCTCGCCGATGGCCCCGTGCTGCCGTGTTCCGGCCGGGACGAGCGACTGCGCCCGCTTCCAGGCCGCGAGCGCGCCGGCGAGGTCTCCGCTCTCCTCGAGCTGCTGCGCCTCGGCGCTCAGCGTCTTCAGCGTCTCGGAGTGCACCAGCCTGCGGCAGACGGGGCAGGCCAGGGCGAGCGGCGCGAGCTCGGTCCCGCAGCCGCTGCAGGCGGCTTCTCGTGGGACGGCAGCGCCGGTCACGGGCGCGGCGCACCCACCGCGAGCGGGCCGTTGATGGTGAGCGGGGCCAGCTTGTTGACCTTCCACGCTTCGTAGAGCGCGATGCCGATGATGACCCAGCCCATGATCCCCTCCGTGCCGCGCAGGAAGGGAACCTTGAGGGCGAGCCAGGCGACCCCGACTGGATCCGGCGTCAGTCCGCGATCCTCGAACACCTTGAGGATCATCGGAACGTAGGTGCTGCAGACGGCCACGTAGGTCAGCCCGATGGCGAGCGCCTGGTATGGCCAGCCGCCGCGTGCTCCCGAACCCCGGCGCACGCCCAGCCCGACCAGGAGGCCCACGACGATGGCCACCAGCCCCAGCGAATACCCGGTGAGGGCGGCGATTCCGTAGAACAGCCCGGCACCTGCCGCGGCGCCGCAGAGGCCGAGGGCCACCGCGGACAGGAAGGTGCCCACGTGCGACCGGTTCCAGAAGGCGACCAGCGCGTCCTTGCACCCCTGGCACACGGGCTTGCCGTTGGCGTCGAAGTACGAGGTCAGCGGTGCGCTGCAGGACGTGCAGCGGAGCTCCGAGGACGCGGTCGCGGCCGGGGTCGTGTCCTCGGCCACGTCGAACTGGAGCGGCTCCGTCGTCGGTGTCGTCATGCGTCCCCCCTGCGTCACATGTTCACGAGAAGGTAGGCCGTGTGCCGCGAGGGGCACAATGGCCGTCGCGCTCCACGCCGGAAGGGCCCCGGGTCCGGGGCGACAGCCTCAGGCCTGAGCGACGGTGGCGCGGCGCTCCGGGCGGTCCACCACGCGGCCCACCAGGTCGTAGTCGTGGGCCTCTGTCACCTCGACGGTGACGAACTCCCCCGGATACCCGAAACCGTCGTTGATGTAGACCACGCCGTCGATGTCCGGCGCCTGGCCCTCGTGGCGACCCACCAGGAGGTGCTCGGACTCGGGGCTCGGGCCCTCGACCAGAACCTCCAGCCGCTTGCCGATCAGCGCGCGG
>Ga0081540_1001440_pt1 | contig 20548 bp, 21 predicted proteins | sample TabmetS2T1R1_FD_71024 | JGI IMG/M metagenome (GOLD analysis project Ga0081540, IMG submission 71024) | Tabebuia heterophylla rhizosphere microbial communities from the University of Puerto Rico - S2T1R1 | ecosystem: Host-associated > Plants > Roots > Rhizosphere ... | reverse complement strand
TCCCAATCATCATCGTCGTCGTCTTCTTCCTCGTCCTCGTCGTCGTCCTCTTCTTCTTCCTCGTCCTCATCCTCGTCGGCGTCGGACCAGCCCTCGGGCTCCGAGATCATCTCGAGATCCATTTCGTGCCAGGCCTCGACGTCGATCTCCTCGATGTCGCCGTCGAGGTATTCGATCTCAATGAGCTCCGAATCCTCGTCCACCGACAGGACGCGGAACTGCTCTTCTTCTTCCAGGTTTTCGTACCACTGACCCGCTGTCGGTTCGTAATCTCTGCTCACCGCTCGCTCACCCTGTCCAAGCCCCATATCGCGGGGACCGCAAGTTTAGGGGCACCCATGCGGTCAAGCAATGAGAAGCCCACCTCTCGCGTGCGACACTAGGGCTTCAGTTTGCGTATAGTTTTCGCACCATGTCCGCGCACCGTCCCGCCGCCAAAGCGCCCCTCGGCTCTGCCAAACGCATCGTCGTGAAAGTGGGGTCGGCGCTACTGGTCGATCAGGAGACCGGCCGGTTGAACCGGACCTGGCTGGAGACCCTGATCGCCGACTTGCTGCGGCTGCGCGAGCGGAATCAGCAGGTCATCCTCGTTTCCTCGGGTGCCATCGCACTGGGCCGCCGGCAGTTGAAGCTGGCCAAGGGCCCGCTCCGGCTGGAAGAGAGCCAGGCGGCAGCGGCGGTCGGCCAGATCCGATTGGCCCACGCCTACAAGGAGCTGCTGGAAGAGAAAGGTGTCACGGTCGCGCAGGTGCTGCTCAACCGGCTGGACTTCGGCATGTCGCTGCCCGACGCGATCGCCGCGCCGCGGCTGAGCCAGCGCAACACGGCCACGACCCAGACCGAGGCGGCCTTCCTCGGGACGCCGGAGGCGGCCGCGCTGGAGGCGCGTGGTCAGAAGTTCATGGTGAGCACGGGCACCGCGGCCGAGATCGGCGCGGCGACCGGCATCGAGTTCCTCGGCGACGGCAAGGCGCTCGCCGCCGCCGAGCCGGTGCGCCGCGGCGGCGGCAGCGCGATGGCGATCAGTGCAGCGAGGCTTCGAAGCGCTCCCCGAGCCCACGCAGGCGGTCGACCGGCTCATTCGCGAACACCAGGCGCACGTGCTGCGGTCCGTTGACCTCGCCCCAGCCGTCCATCGGCGTGGTGGCGACCTTCCCGCGCTCGAGCAGGCGAGCCGACGCCTCCTTCGCGCTGAGGCCGCGGCCGGAGACGTCGACGAGCAGTGACCAGCCGCCGGCCGCGGGCACCGCGTCGTAGGCGGCGAGCTCCGAGAGCACGACGTCGCGGCGCCGCTGCCACTCGGCGACGGCGGCGCCGACGTCGGTGTCGGGGAGCCGCAGCGCCTCGGCGGCGGCGCGCTGCGTGAGGCTCACCGGCGTCACGACGTTGAAGAGGTGCACCCGCGTGATGTCGGCCATGACGGAGCGCGGGCCCGCGACCCAGCCCACGCGCCACCCGATCATCCGCTGCTCCTTGGAGACCGAGCCGACGATGATCACGTGCTCGGCGAGGCCGCCGAGCCTCGTCGGGTGGATCACCGGACGGCCGTCGAAGACGATCCGCTCCATCGCGGCGTTGTAGATGAGCCAGCAGCCGCGATCGCGGCAGACGCTCGCGATCGCCTCCCACTCGCCGGCGTCGAGCACCGCGCCCGACGGCATCGACGGGTTCATGACGAACAGCGCCCGCGTGCGGTCGGTCACCGCCTCGGCAAGGCGCTCGAGGTCCAGACGCCAGCCGCCGTCGCCGCGACGGAAGGGCACGAAGACCGGCGTCGCGCCGGTGAGCCGTACGCGGTTGACCATCCCGACGTAGGTCGGGTCGGTGACGAGGACCTCGTCGCCGTCCTGCACGGTGGCCAGGAGCGCGTCGAAGAGGCCCTCGGTCCCTCCGCATGTGATGACGACGTCGAGCTCGGGGTCGTAGGCGACGCCGGCGTCGCGCTCCAGGCGCGCGGCCACCGCCTCGCGCAGCTCGAGCAGCCCGTTGAACGGCAGGTACGAGTTGGCCTCGTCGCGCCCGACGTCCTCGCGCGTGACCGCGAGCACGGCGTCCGCGGGCGGGATGTCGGTGTCGAGGTTCTCGAGCCGCAGCACGTCGGGGTCGCTGCCGGCGGCGCGGGCGGCGGCGTCGACTCCGAGGTCCGGCAGCTCGGCGAGACGGCGCGGACGGTGTGAAGGCAGAGCAGTCATGTGTCCATCGAAAAATAGACAGCCCGATCAGTGCTTCGGCTGCTCGCCGTGATGCTCGACGACGCGGGTCAGGAGGCGCAGGAGGTCGTCGCGCTCGGCCGCTGACAGCGGCTCGAGGACGGCCGCCTGCGCCTCCTGCACCCTGGCGTCGAGGCGAGCGAGCGCCCGCTTGCCCGCCGGGGTGAGACGGACGAGGTTGCGCCTGCGGTCGCTCTCGTCGCGCACGCGGGCGACGAGCCCGTCGCGCTCGAGGTCGTTGAGGACCGCGACCATGTCGCTGCGGTCGATCGACAGGCGCCGGCCGAGGTCGGCTTGGCTGGCGGGGCCGTCTTCGGCGAGCGCGACGAGGACGCTGAAGTGGTAGCGGCGCACGCCCGCGTCCGCGAACGCGTCGGCGAGGATGCGGGTGGCGTGCAGCGCCGCCTGGTTGAGCAGCCAGCTCGGCAGCCGCTGCAGCCGGGCGGGGGCGCGCTGCATGGCGCGCCCGGAATCGTTGGTCTTACCCACGGTATTCTGATATCGTTGGTCTCACCAATGACTGATACTACCCTCCTGCACGACCTCGACGACCGCCGCCAGATCACCGACCTCGTGAGCCTCCTCGGTCTCTGGCTCGACGAGGGGCGGTTCGACGAGGCTCCCCTCATCCTCACCGAGGACGTCGCCGTGAGCACGCCCGGCGGCCAGGCCTCGGGCATCGAGCGCGTCATCGCCCAGGCCCGGCGCAACCATCAGTTCGACGGGCTGCAGCACGTCATCAGCAACGTGCTCGTCGACCTCGACGGGGACCGCGCGCACGTCCGCGCCAACCTCGTGGCGACGTTCGTCGGCACCGGGCTCGAGCAGCACGGCGAGCGCTACCGCTTCGAGGCGGTGCGCACCGGCGACGGCTGGCGCCTGTCACGCGTCGAGGTGCAGCCGGTCTGGCGGCGCGATCCCTAGAGCGCCCGGCGGCCGGCGAGCGCCTTGCCGAGCGTGACCTCGTCGGCGTACTCGAGGTCCGCGCCGACGGGCAGCCCGGACGCGAGCCGCGTCACCGCGACGTCGGGGGCGCGCTCGCGCAGGGCGGCGGCGATGTGCAGCGCCGTCGCCTCGCCGGTCGTCGTCGGGTTGGTCGCGAGGACCACCTCGCGCACGGTGCCGCTGGCCACGCGCGCATAGAGCTCGGCGATCTTCAGGTCCTCGGGATCGACCCCGTCGATCGGCGACAGCGCGCCGCCGAGCACGTGGTAGCGCCCGCGGTACTCGTGCGTGCGCTCGATCGGGATGACGTCGCCGGCCTCCTCGACGACGCAGATGAGCTCGGCGTCGCGGCGCTCGTCCTGGCAGATGCGGCAGCGCGCCTCGTCGGCGAGGTTGAAGCAGATCTCGCACAGCCCGATGCGCTCCTTGACCTCGCGGATGGCATCGGCGAGCGCGTTGGCGTCCTCGGCGTCGGCGCGCAGGATGTGGAAGGCCAGGCGCTGGGCGGTGCGCTGGCCGATCCCCGGCAGCTTGCCGAGCTCGGTGATGAGGCGCTGGACGGGCGGGGCGTACAAGCGGGTCTAGAAGCCCGGGAGGCCCAGCGAGCCCAGGTCCATGCCCCCGGTGAGCCCTCCGAGCCTGGCCTGCTGCAGCTCCTGGGCGGCGCGCAGCGCCTCGTTGGTGGCGGCGAGGACCATGTCCTGGAGCAGCTCGGGATCGTCGGGGTCGATGGCCTCCGGCGCGATCGCGATCGACTTCACGACGAGGTCGCCGGAGACCTTGACGGTCACCATGCCACCGCCGGCGGACGCCTCGACCTCCTCGTGCTTGAGCTGCTCCTGGGCGGCCATCATGTCCTGCTGCATCTTCTGGACCTGCTTGAGCATCTGCTGCATGTTGGGCGGCTGGGGCATCACGATTCCTGTTCGGGTTGCGGATCGTCGTCGGGCACGATCTCCTCGGCGTCGAACTCGGCCTTGAAGCGCGCGACGAGCTCGTCCTCGGAGGGTGGCTGGGCCTCGTGGTCGCCGTTGCCGAGGGCGCGCAGCTCGTAGGCGATCTTGAGGTCGGCGCCGGCCAGGCCGCGCAGAGCCTCCTCGACGGCGGCGCGGTCGCCGGGATGGTCGGCCATGCGGCGGTTGAACCCGTCGTCCTCGTCGAAGGCGACGACGAGCTGCTTGCCGCGCAGCTCGACGGGCTGGGCCTCGGAGAGCGACGCGGCGAGCGCGCCCTTGTCGGCGCGCAGGGAGTCCAGGACGGCCGGCCAGATGGAGCGGATGGCGTCGAGGCTGGGCTCGTCGGCGAGCGCTGTGGCCGCGGGCTGATGCGCCGGAGCGGGCGCGGCGGCGGGCGGCTCGGCGGCCGGCGGCTGCGGCGGCGCGGGCTTCGCGGGCGCCGGGGCTGCGCCGCCCGCCAGCGCGGACTCGAGCCGCTCCAGCCGCGCGGCCAGGGCCTTCGCGGTCGGGTCGAGCTCGGGTGAGGCGGCCTTCACGAGTGCGGTCTCGAGGCGGGTGCGCGCGTCGGCCCCCTCCTTGATCGTCCGCAGGGCCTCGGCGAGCAGGTCGAGGAGACGCAGGATCGCCGCGCCGGGGACGCGGCCGGCCTGCTCGGCCAGGCGCTCGTCGCGCTCCGGCGTCAGCCGCAGCTCGGCCGGGACCTCGCCCAGGGTCTGCACCACGAGCAGGTCGCGCGCGTGCGCCTCGAGGTCCTTGAGGAACTGGGCGACGTCGCGGCCGGTGTCGGCCAGGCGCGCCGCGGCCAGCCACGCGCCGCGCGCGTCGCCCGCGGCGACCGCGTCCAGCGCGTCGAAGAGCAGATCGGAGTCGGCGACTCCCAGGACAGCCAGCACGTCCTCGGTCGCGACCGTCGTCCCCGTGTAGGTGACGAGCTGCTCCAGCGTGCCCAGGGCGTCGCGGAAGGAGCCGGTCGCGTGGCGCGCGAGCAGCGCGACCGCATCGGGCCCGATCTCGATGTCCTCGGCGCTCGCCACGCGCGTGACCACGGTGGCGATCTGCTCGACGGTCGGCCGCGCGAAATCGAAGCGATGGCAGCGGTCGACCACCGTCGGCAGCACCTTCTGCGCCTCGGTCGTCGCCAGCACGAAGATCGTGTTCGGCGGCGGTTCCTCGAGTGTCTTGAGGAACGCGTTCCAGGCCTGCGACGAGAGCATGTGGGCCTCGTCGAGGATGTAGACCTTCGACCGCCCGGAGACCGGCGCGAACTGTACGGACTCGCGCAGCTCGCGGATGTCGTCGACCGAGTTGTTCGACGCCGCGTCCATCTCGATGACGTCCAGCGAGGTCGCGTTGGCGATCGAGATGCACGACTCGCAGCGGCCGCAGGGCTCGACGGTCGGCCCGTGCTCGCAGTTCAGGCAGGCGGCGAGCATCTTGGCCATCGACGTCTTGCCGGTGCCGCGGGAGCCGACGAACAGGTAGGCATGGTGGACCTTGCCCTGCTCAACCGCGTTGCGCAGGGTGCGGACGACATGCTCCTGTCCAACGACGTCCGCGAACGTGCGGGGACGGTGGCGGCGGTACAACGAGGGGCCGGCGGTCACGGACCTTCGAGTCTAGTGACCTCTCCAGCGACCTCTCACAGCCGCTTCTCGAGCCACTCGTCCGCGGCCCGGCCGGCCACCGACGGGACGTCGATCCGCTCGTAGCCGGCCTCGGCGTAGAGAGCGCGGGCCTCGAGGAGGACCTCGGTCGTGTAGAGGCGCACGCGCACGTAGCCGGCCTGCCGGGCGCGGCGTTCGAGCTCGGCCAGCAGCGTCCTGCCGTGCCCGCGCCCGCGCGCCGACGCCGTGACGAACATCCGCTTGATCTCGCCGGTCCGCGTGTCGATCGGGCGCAGGCCGCCGCAGCCCACCGGCGCATCGCCGTCGTAGAGCACCAGCCACGCTGTCCCGGGACCGTCGAACGCCGACTCCGTCGCGAAGATCTCCGGCGACGGTTTGAACCCGCCGCCCAGGCGCTCGGCGACGAGCCCCATGTACTCGGCGAACAGCGCCCGCGACGCCTGGCCCGTCGGTGGCTCGTCGCGGATCACGGGGTGGGCCGCAGCGCGAGGATCACCAGGTCGTCGTCGAGGTCCGGGCACCAGGCGCCGACCGCGCGCCGCACCGTCGCGACGAGCTCGTCGGGGCCCAGGCGCTCGGCGTGCTCGGCGAGCATCTCGCGCAGGCGCTCCTCGCCGAAGATGACGCCGTCGCGCCGCGCCTCGATGAGCCCGTCCGTCGCGCCGACCAGCACGTTGCCGGGGCCGAAGGCGTCCTCGCGCTCGTCGTAATGAGGCTCCTCCTCGATCCCGAGCGGGACGCCGGTCGCCGACAGGACGTGCTCGCCGTCCGGGCCCAGCAGCACCGGCGCCGCGTGGCCCGCGTTGGCCCACCGCAGGCGACCGCCGGCGATGACGCCCATGAAGGCCGCGACGAAGCTCGCGCTCGGCAGACGCCCGCGCAGTAGCCGATCGGTCTGGACGAGCACCTCCGCCGGCCGCTCGGAGTCCCAGGTGCGCGCCTCGACGAAGAAGCGGACCATCGAGCTGAGCGCCGCGACCTCCAGGCCCTTGCCGCTGACGTCGCCGATCAGCACCGCAAGCGCCCCGCTCGGCAGCGTCCACACGCCGAAGATGTCGCCGCCGCCGACCTCGTGCCCGGCCGGCTCGTAGACGAGCCCGAGCTCGAAGCCGGGGATGTCGTGCTGGCGGGGGACGAACCCGCGGGTGAGGGCGTCGGCGATGCGGCGCTCGCGCTGGAAGTCCAGGGCGTTGGCGATCGCGCCCGCGGCCGGGCGGGCGAAGGTGTCCAGCCGCGCGAGCTCGTGGGCGCCGAAGAAGCCGGGGTCGGTGTGGCTGGCGGTGAGCACGCCGAAGATCCGCGGGCCGAGCGCGATCGGGACGTGCACGAACGAGCCGACGCCCTCCTGCTTCAGGAAGGCCTGGGCGAAGCGATCGGCGTCGGCCGGGTCGCTCACGTACGAGCGGCCCGTTCGGGCGACCTGCCCGATCATGCCTTCGCCGACGCTGAACCGCCGGCGCCGGCCCTCCTCGCTCATGCCGGCGGATGCCACCGTGCGAAGGTCCGCGGTGGCCGGCTCGTAGCGGCGCAGGGCGACCATCCGCGCGCCGACGAGCAGCTTGGCCTGATCGACGATCGTCGCGTAGACGGTCTCGACGTCCAGCGAGGCGCTGACCGCGCGGGCGGCGTCGTTGAGCTCGCGGTCCTCGCGCCCGCGACGCTCCTCGCGGTCCAGCAGCTCGGTGCGCTCGAGGGCCAGCGCGGCCATGTCGGCGAAGACCTGCACGATGCGCAGGTCGTCCTCGCGCAGTGGCGGCTGCGGGGTGCGCGAGGAGAGCGCGAGCACGCCGAGCGTGCGGCCGCCCGCCGTGCGCACCGGGCAGGAGATGAACGACGAGCTGCGATACCAGGCCAGCGCGAGCTCGGCGTCGGCAGGATCGAGCTCGGAGCGGATGCGCTCGATCAGCGGCCCCGCGCCCGCCCAGTCGTCGAAGCGCTCGATGAGCAGCGCGTCGCCGCGCTCGATCGCCGCCTCGGTGACGCCCGGACGCTCGATGTCGTACGGGCGCGTCAGGACGGGCGTCATCGCCGAGCGGACCTCGTCGGTGGCGAACCACTGCGCGGCCGGGCGGATCATCCCCTCCTCGAAGTCCACGACCTGGAACGCGCAGCCGCTCACGTCGAGCAGGCGGCGGATCTGCCCGATGATCTCCTCGAGCGTGTGCCGCAGCCACGTCGGGGCCTCCACGGTCGCCGACCCTACCTTGCACGAATACGCGCGGGACCCCCTCCGCCGCCCATTTGGGCGGCTCCGGACCCGCTAGGCTTGTGCGTGGACCGTGCTAGGCGGGGAGGTAGCGGTGCCCTGTCGCTCGCAATCCGCTCTAGCGAGGCCGAATCCCCTCTCGAGGGGCCGGTCTGTGAGGCCAGCCCGCCGAGAACGGCGCTGATGGCCCGGGTCCCGCGCGACGCCGGCTCGTGAACCAGGTCAGATCCGGAAGGAAGCAGCCTTAAGCGGATCCCGGCGGGCGCAGCGGGAGCTCCCGGCGCCGGAGCCGCTCGAGGCGCACGCGCTCGTAGACCGACTTCGATTGAGGGTGCACGGTCCGCTTCCAGCGCCTAAGCTGGCAAGCGAGCATGCCGGTGCAGCGGTCGCGCCATGCGGATTCGGTCGGCGTCGTGATCGTGCTCGCCTTCCTGGGCGGGTGCTTCGCGGTGCTGGGCGCCGTGGCCGATGCCGCCTTCGCCGACGGCGTCGGCGACTTCGTCGCTCGCACCTGGCCCTACGCCGTCACGGCGCTCGTGCTCTGGGCGATCGCGGCTGCCGCCGAGCTCGGCGCGCATCTCGCGGTGAGCCGCGCGACGTTGTCGATCTGGCCGCTGCTGGGAAGGGCCGTCGCGGCGGCGGCCGTCGGTCTTCTCGCGCTGGGCGCGGCAGTGGGCGTGTCCGAGGTCGCCGGCGTGGCCGACGGGTTCCTGGGCATCGTCGCCATCCTGGCCACGTGGGCGGGCGTGAGCGCCCGTCCGGTCGGCAGGCTCCTGCATCCGCGGTCGCAGGACGGCTAGGCGCAGCGCGCGTACGCGTGCCACGACGCGTTGCGCGCGACGGGCTCGAAGCCGGGGGGCGGCGGCGGGATGCGCGGGTTCACGTCGCGCGGGTCGAGGATGTACTCGCGCGCGACGTGCGGGCTGGCGGGCACCACGTAGGTGCCGGTCACCGGCGGGTGCTCCTGGGCGACCTGGATGCGCGTCGGCTCGACGTCGAGCCAGAGCGCCAGCAGCGGGACAGGGCGGTGGTTGGGCACGGTCGCCGGCAGGCACGGGAAGCGCGGCGTCAGGTCGTGCAGGTCGTCCTGGATGCCGTCCTGGATGCGCAACGCGCTGCGCAGCGAGTCGATGCGGTCGATCTGCGGCGGGATGAAGACGACCAGGCCGACGAGCGTGACCGCGCCGAACCACGCCCAGCGCCGCCGCCAGGGGTGGTCGCGGGGCAGCTCGCGCCAGCCGAACGCGCCGGCGCCGGCGAAGACCGCGAGGATCACCGATGGCGCCAGCAGGTAGCGGCCGAGGATCGGCAGGCCGGCGGCGGCCAGGATGCAAAAGGCGACGAGGGCGACGACGCCGGCGGCAGCGCCGAGCGCGACGCGGCGCCGCAGGAAGGCCAGGGCGAGCAGGCCGCCGCCCGCGGCGCCGAAGAGCACGGGCTCGCGCAGGATCTCCCCGATGCGCCGCGGGACCGTCGTCGGGACCTCGTCGAGGCCCGTGATGCGGTCAAGGCGCTGGGCGGTGTCGCGCGTGCCGGTGAGCGAGTGCAGGGGGTCGCCGGTGACGATGAGGTCGCTCAGCGCCCAGAGCACCGGCGCGGACGCCGCCAGCGCTATGAGGCGCGGGTCGCGGACCCCCTGCACCCAGAGGTAGACGAGGTACGCGCCCGAGAACAACCATGCCTCGGGCCGGATGAGCCCGGCGACGGCGAGCAGGGCGAGGACCGGCGCCCCGGCCTTCGGCCTTCGGGTCTCGACGAGCAACGCGCCGAGGACGAGCACGAGATACGGGATGTCCACGTACGCGCGCGAGCCGAAGTCCAGGACCGGGCGGCGGGTGAGGACGATCGCCGCGGCCAGGATCCCGGCGGCCGGGTTGATCCACTCGGCGCCGAGGCGGTAGGTGACCCATCCGAGCGCTCCGAGATAGACGAAGGCCAGCACGATCGTGGCGCTGATCGAGCCGTTGGCGCCCAGCACGGAGAGGATCGCCCCGACGAGCGTGGCCAGCGGATGCGGCGTCGGCGCGAGCGAGATGTCGTAGTCGGGGAGCGTCCCGTGCGCGAGATCGCGCCCCCAGACGAGCGCGTAGAGCGTGTCGTAGTTGACGAGCCCGCGCCCGACCAGCGCCCAGGCGACCAGGCCGAGCACGAGCGTCCAGGCGATGGCCATCCCGCGGCGCACGGGCGCGGACCCTATCCGGGGAGCAGCGCGCGCAGCCGCCGTTGGATGGTTGCGGGCGGGTCGTGGTAGGTGAAGCGCAGGACCCGCCAGCCGTCCGCATGCAGTGCGGCGTCGCGGGCGCGGTCGGCTTGGAAGGCGGCTCGGGTCCGGTGGGTCTGCCAGCCGTCGGTTTCCGCGATGACGCGGTGCGCCGGCCAGCAGAAGTCGACCTCGAGGCGCGGGTGGTCGGGGGCGGCGAGGGAGAAGTTCACGTGGGGCTCGGGCAGGCCCGCGTCGCGGACGAGGGTCAGGAACCGGGCTTCGAGGTCGCTGCGCGTCCACTTGGGGTCTGGCTTGGCCATCGCTCTGGCAAGGACGCCAGTGCCGCGGTGACCGTTCGAGCGGGCGACGAGGGCGGTGATCGCGGCGTGGTCGTAGCGGTCCATGAGCTGCGCCTGCGCGATCGCTCGCTCCAGCCTGTGAGGTGGTGTCGTCCCCGCCAGGTCCAGCAGCGTGCGCGGGACGGTCGTGATCGGGATGCCTTGATGGCTGGTCGTGTCACGCGCATCGAGGGAACGGGTGCGGTGCAGGCGGATGCCGGGGCCTCCGTGCCGCCCCCGCGTTGCTGTCACGTCGATCAGCACCGCCGACGTGCTCAGCAGATCCCAATGCGCCGCCGCGCTGACGTGACTGAGGACCGCACCCTCGCCGCACGCGAACACCGCCGCAAGCCGCCGGCCCTCCCGCACCAGCCGCGGGTGCCCCACGGCATACACCCCGCGATGCACTCGATGCAGGCGACCGGCCCGCGCGCGTCGCGCCAGCGCGGCGCGGCTCATCCCGAGCTCGATCAGCTGGCCGAACGACACCACCCCGAACTGGCGGCCGGCCAGTTGCGCAACCTGCAAATCGAGCGGTGGGCTCTGTGCGTCTCGCATAGCGACCTTCAGAGAGCCCACCTCCGTAGAACTCGCCCCGTCCCGCGGCGCACGGGCGCGGACCCTATCCGGGGTGCAGCGCGCGCGGCCGCCAATCGCCCCCGCCTATCACCCGATCCGCCGCGGCGGTTGCGCCCGCTCCACGCGCCCGTAGCGTCGGTTCACATGACCCGTCTCCCGCGCTCGACGACCCTCACCATCGTGCTCGTGACGGTGATCGCCGCCGCGACGGCGATCGTGGTGGCGGCCCTCGTCGCAGGCTCGGGCGACAGCTCCGGCGATGCCGCCGCACCGATCTCTCCCTCCGACCCCTCCGCCGCATCGGAGCGCGCGGTGCAGGTCGCGCTGCCCTCGGTGGTGCAGATCGAGAGCGGGGACGCGCTCGGGTCGGGGATCGTGCTCGACTCCGGCGGCGACATCGTCACCAACGCCCACGTCGTCGCGGGCGCTCGGACCTTCACCGTCACGACCTCGGACGGCTCGCGTCACCAGGGCACGCTGCGCGGCGCCTTCGTGCCCAGCGACCTCGCCGTCGTGCGCGTGAGCGGCGCGAAGCTCACCCCGGCCCGCTTCGCCGACTCGAGCAAGCTCAGGGTCGGCCAGCGCGTGCTGGCGATCGGCAACCCGCTCGGCCTGCGCTCGAGCGTCACCGACGGCATCGTCAGCGCCACGGCCCGCACGGTGAGCGAGGGCAACGGCGTCGCGCTGCCCTCGGTCGTGCAGACGAGCGCGGCGATCAACCCGGGCAACAGCGGCGGCGCCCTCATCGACCTCAACGGCGCGGTCGTGGGCATCCCCACGCTGGCCGCGACGGATCCCGAGCTCGGCGGGTCCGCGGCGCCCGGGGTCGGCTTCGCGATCTCGAGCGACACCGTCGGCCGCATCGCCGGCCAGCTCGCCCAGCAGGGCCGCGTGGTCGACTCCGGCCGCGCGTCGCTGGGCGTCGAGCTGCGCTCGCTCCCCCAAGGTCCCCTGATGGTCACGGGCGTGACCCGTGGCGGACCGAGCGCGAAGGCCGGCGTCCAGCCCGGCGACATCCTCGCCGACGTCGCCGGCCGGCCCGCCACGAGCCTCGACAGCGTCGCCCTGGCCCTGGCCAACCGCAAGCCCGGCGAGTCCGTGGACGTCAAGGTGAGGCGTCTCGACGGCTCGACCAAGACGGTGCAGGTCAAGCTCGGCCAGCTGCCGGGCAGCTAGCCGCCGAGGTAGGCGTCGAACGCCTCCAGCGCCGGGCCCGGATCACGGCGCCCGACGCCGATGCGGAAGCGGTCCTCGGGCACCGGCGCGAGCGCGGACCGGTACAGGCTCGCCGGCAGCAGGAGGACGTCGGCGCGCTCGAGGAGCCCGCGGCACAGCTCCTCGACGCCGTCGGCGCCCAGGTAGCGTGGTAAGGCGACGCCGCCGGTGACCACGTAGGAGCGGGTCATCCGTCGGGCGCGGCGTCCTCGGACGGATAGGTGATCAGGCGCGCTCCGCGCGTGCCGCGCAGGAAGAAGCTGGTCGCCCAGCGGATGAACACGAGCAGGCGGTTCTGGAAGCCGACGAGGTACCAGAGGTGCACGAGCAGCCAGGTCACCCAAGCGATGAAGCCGCTGAGCCGAAGGCCCTTGATGTCGGCCACCGCCCGCGCCCGGCCGATGGTGGCGAGGTTGCCCTTGTCGACGTAGTGGAAGGGCTTCTCCGTCCCGCCGCGCAGGCGCTCGCGCACCGTCCGCGCGGCGTACCGGCCCATCTGCATCGCCACCGGCGCGACGCCCGGGAGCACGAGCTGCGAGCCGTCGGGCTGGCGGATCCCGACCATGTCGCCGATGGCCAGCACCTCGGGGTGGCCGGGCACGGTGAGGTCCTCGAGCACCTCGACGCGCCCGGCGCGATCGGTCTCCTGCCCCACCTTCGCAGCGAGCAGGCCCGCCAGGCCCGAGGCGTTCACGCCGGCCGCCCACACCACGGTCTTCGTCGGGATCCGCTCGGGCTCGCCGTCGGTGGGCTTGACGGTCACCGCGTCGTGGTCGAGGTCGACCACCGTGGCGCCGGTGCGGACGGTCACGCCGAGACGCTCCAGCGAGCGCGCGGCCTTCGCCGACAGCGAGGGCGGGAAGCTGACGAGCACGCGATCGAGGGCCTCGATGAGCAAGACCCGCGCCTGCTTGGGATCGAAGTCGCGGAAGTCGCCGCGCACGCCCGACGCGATCTCGCCGATCTGGCCGGCCATCTCCACGCCGGTCGGCCCGGCGCCGACGACGGCGAAGGTCAGCCACGCCTCGCGCCGCGCGGCGTCGTGCTCGAGCTCGGCCGCCTCGAACGCCCCGAGGATGCGGTTGCGCAGCGTGATGGCACCCTCGAGCGACTTGAGCTCCGCCGCAGGCTCGCGCCACTCGTCGTGGCCGAAGTAGGAGTACTCAGAGCCCCCCGAGACGATCAGCGTGTCGTACTCGATCGACTCCGGCGCGACCTCGCCGATCACGGGGCGCAGCATGACCTTGCGGCCCTCGAGGTCGACGTCGTGCACCTCTGCGAGGACAACCTCGACGTTGCGCTTGCCGCGGAAGATGCGCCGCAGCGGGTAGCAGATCTCCGCCGGCGAGAGGGCGCCCGTCGCGACCTGGTAGGCCAGGGGCTGGAACAGATGGAAGTTGCGCCGGTCGACGAGGGTGACGTCGACGGGCATCCGGGTGAGCTTCAGCGCGGCCTGCAGGCCTCCGAAGCCGCCGCCGACGACGACGACGCGATGGCGTGAGGGCTGCGCGCTCATCAGCGCCTGGCACGGTAGGCGATCTGGGCCCGGACCAGCGGCCCGCCCGGCAGCTCAGCGAGGGGGCACGACTGCCAGGCGGGGCCGCTTGGCGGGGGCGGGCTGATCGAGGTGCTCGGCCGACCACTCGAAGAGCGACATCAGCGGACCGGTGAGGCTCCAGCCCAGCGGCGTGAGCGAGTACTCGACCCGCGGCGGCACCTCGGGGTAGGCGCGGCGGACGACGAGGCCGTTGCGCTCCAGCGAACGCAGCGTCTGGGTGAGGGTCTTCTTGGAGATCTCGCCGACCTCGTACAGCACCTCGCTGTAGCGCCGGGTGCCGCTGGCCAGGAGGTAGAGGACCTCGACCGACCACTTCCCGGCGAGCAGCGACAGCGCGCGGCGCGTCCCGCGCACCATCTCGTACTCGGATGCTTCGGCGACCGTGTGCTCCTGTGCGCTCATGGGATGCACTCAACCGCCCGGCGGGCGGACGAGCAACAAGGGATGCCGTGCACCCGATAGGAGTCATCGATCACCGCCTGGGTAGCGCCGCGGTAACCAGGCGACGCGCACGCCACCCTTAGCGTGCCGCCACCAGCTCTCAAGGAGAGGCGCCGAATGCCTTACGTGACCGTAGGACAGCAGAACTCCGCCGACATCGATCTCTACTACGAGGACGACGGCGAGGGCCAGCCGGTCGTTCTCATCCACGGCTATCCGCTCGACGGCCGCTCATGGGAGAAGCAGCACCGCCTGCTGCTCGACGCCGGCTATCGCGTCATCGCCTACGACCGCCGCGGCTTCGGCAACTCCAGCCGCCCGACGATCGGCTTCGACTACGACACCTTCGCAGCCGACATGAACACGCTCATCGAGCACCTCGACCTCAACGACATCGTCCTCGTCGGCTTCTCGATGGGCACGGGCGAGGTCACCCGCTACCTGGGCACGTACGGCTCGGCCCGGGTGAGCAAGGCCGTGCTGATGGGCGCGATCCCGCCGTTCCTGCTGAAGACCGACGACAACCCCGAGGGCGTCGACGGCAGCGTCTTCGACGGCATCCGCGCCGCGGTCGTCGCCGACCGGCCCGCCTACTTCAAGTCCTTCCTCCACGACTTCAACAACGTCGACGTCCTCGCACCCGAGCGCATCAGCGAGGCGGCCCTGCAGGCGAGCTTCAACGTCGCCGTCGGCGCCTCGCCGTACGCCGCCGACGTGTGCGTGCCGACGTGGCTGACCGACTTCCGTGCCGACCTGCCGAAGATCGACGTCCCCACCCTGCTCGTCCACGGCGACGCCGACCGCATCCTGCCGTTCGACGCCACCGCCAAGCGGCTGCCGGGGCTCATCGCCGACCTGAAGTTCGTGGTCGTCGAGGGCGGCCCGCACAACATCGGGTGGACGCATCCCGAGAAGGTCAACGCCGCGCTGAAGGACTTCCTCGGGTTCTAGGAGTCGCGCAGGTAGGTCAGCACCGCGAGCACCCGGCGATGCTCGGTCGGCGTCTGGCCGAGCTCCAGCTTGCTGAAGATCCCGGTGACGTGCTTCTCGACCGCGGCCTCGGTGACCACGAGGGCCTCGGCGATCCCCTGGTTGGACTTGCCCTCCGCCATCGCGGCCAGGACGTCGCGCTCACGCGGGCTGAGGCGATCGAGCGGGCCGTCGGCGCGCCGGCGGCCCAGCATGCGCCCGACGACCTCGGGGTCCAGGGCGCTGCCGCCGGAGGCGACGCGCGCGACGGCGTCCGTGAACGCATCGACGTCGCCGACGCGCTCCTTGAGCAGGTAGCCGACGCCCTCGGGCCGGTCCCCGATGAGCTCCAGCGCGTACTGCTCCTCGTAGAACTGCGAGAGCACGAGCACCCCGGTCTCGGGGCGCTGGCGGCGCAGCTCGAGCGCCGCGCGCAGTCCGTCATCGCCCAGGCCGGGCGGCATCTGCACGTCGGCGACCACGACGTCGGGCCGGTGGGCCAGGGCCTTGCGCAGCAGGCTGTCGGCGTCGCCCGCCTGGGCGACGACCTCGAACCCCGCCTCGCCGAGAAGCCGGACGATGCCCTCTCGCATCAGCACGTCGTCCTCGGCGACCACCACGCGCACGGGCGCCGACACAGGCAGACCGTATCCCACGGCCACCGCCCGCGGCTATCGCGCGTCGAGCAGCTCCTGCAGCGGCGCGTTGGGGAGCTCGTCCTTGGGCACGAACCCGCGGGCGCCGACGCGGCGGACCTCGTCGGGGGTGGCCGCATCGGGGTCCGAGGAGGTGAGCACCACGCGCGGGTGCCACGGCATGGCCGTGAGCTGCGCGGCGAGGTCGATGCCGTCGCCGTCCGGAAGGCCGACGTCGACGAGGAACGCCTCCGGCTCGAGCCTTGTGGCCATCTCGAGCGCTTCCTGCACGGTCCCGGCCTCTCCGACGACCTCGAGCCCGCAGGCGGTGAGGATCCTGCGGGCCAGGCCCCGGAAGACGGGATCGTCGTCGACCACGATGACGGCCCGCGACATGGGCGCGATGATGCCAGCCGACTTCTGACCGGGGGGTAGGGAGAACCCGAGACCAGGTAGCGAGGTCGGGCTAGCCCGACCCCGACGTCGGGCAGACCCGCGGTGGATCTCCGGGAAGTGGGTATGGGGAACCGGGCCGCTGCGAGCAAGAGTCCCGGGGCATGGAACTGAGGCACCTGAGGTACTTCGTGGCCGTGGCCGAGGAGCTGCACTTCCGCCGGGCCGCCGAGCGCCTGCACGTCGCGCAGCCCGCAGTCTCCGAGCAGGTGCGAAAGCTCGAGCAGGAGCTCGGTGTACGTCTCTTCGAGCGCACGCAGCGCAGCGTCTCGCTCACCCCGGCCGGCGTCGCGATGCTGGAGGAGGCCCGCCACGTCCTGCGCCACGCCGACGTGGCTCGCGAGGCCGCGCGCAGCGCTGCGGACCGCGCGACGATGCGCCTGCGGATCGGCTACCTCGCCGATTCGATGCCGCCCAGTTTCCCGCGAGCGCTGCGGACGCTCGCCGTCTCCACGCCGTCGGTGCAGGTCGACCTCGAGACCGGCCTGGCGCTGCGGCTCGTCGAGGAGCTGCGCGCACAGCGCCTGGACGCGGTCGTCGCCGCCCTGCCCGCTGCGACCAGCGGGCTGCGCGTGACGCCGCTTGGCGAGCAGCGGGCGGTCGCCGTCCTGCCCGCCACGCATCCGCGCGCGCACGACGACTCGGTCGCCCTGGAGTCGCTCGCCCCCGAGCGGCTCGTCGTCCTGCCCCACGAGGTCAACCCGGCGTTCCACAACGCGGTGGTCGCGATGTGCCGGGACGCCGGCTTGGCGCCCACGTTCGTGACCGTCGGCGAGCCGCGCATCGAGCACGTGCTGCTGAGCGTCGCCGCCGGCGGCGGGCTGGCCCTTGTGCCCGACTCGGTGGTCGAGCGCTGCACGGTCCCCGGCCTGCGGTTCGTGGCGCTCGACCGCGCCGGCGCGGCGTTCCAGACGGCGGTGCTGACCCATCGCGACGCGAAGGACATCGCCACGGTGTCGTTCCTGCGCGCGCTGACGCGCGCCGCGGGCGCGGGGTCCGCCGAGCAGGCGCCCGCGGTCGAGGTCGCCGCCTGATCCGCGATCGGCGAGTTCCGCCGCGCCTGGACCTGCCGGCGCGAAACTACGCAGTTCTCCGGATGCTGCGTATCGCGTAGCTACGTACGCTGCGCGCATGGCTGAACAGGGAAAGGTCGTCATCAACCTCGCCACCGGGCTCGAGGACGCCGAGCGGGTGACCGTCGCGTTCCTCGTCGGCGCAGCGGCGGCGAGCCAGGGCCGGGACGTCGTGATGTTCCTGACCAAGGACGCGGTGCGGCTCGGGCTGCCTGGCGCCGCGCAGGGAGTCGCCTGCGACGGGTGCCCGCCGTTGGAGCGGCTCTTCGAGCAGTACGCCGAGGCCGGCGGGCAGCTCTTCGTGTGCCCGATCTGCTTCCAGGCGCGCAAGCTCGACGACGCGCAGCTCGTGGACAGCGCCCGGATCGCCGGGGCGACGCCGCTGTGGGAGTGGATCGGCGACGGCGCGACGGTCTTCAGCTACTGAAGACGCGCCGTGCTGATCGGTCGCGACCATGAGCGCTCGCAGCTGCAGCCGCTGGCCGAGCGGGCCCGCGAGGGTCAGGGCTCGCTCGTCCTGCTCGCCGGGGAGGCGGGCGTGGGCAAGACCGTGCTCGCTCGCGCCGCGCTCGACGAGGCGGGCCTGCCCGTCCGCCAGGGTGCCGGGCTGCAGGGCGGCGCGCCCGCCTACTGGCCGCTGACCGCGGCAGTCCCCGAGCTCGCCGGCGCGCCCGATGCCGATCGCGCGGCGCTCTGCGCTCGCGTCGTCGCGACCTTCACCGAGATCGCCGCGGGCGGCGCGGCCGCCGTCTTCCTCGACGACCTGCAGTGGGCCGACGAGGGGACGCTCGACATGCTGGCCGTCCTGGCGCCCGCCCTCGATGGGCTGCCGCTGCTCGTGGTCGGGGCCTATCGCAGCGACGAGATGCCGCGCGGCCACCCGCTGCGGCGCCTGCGCAGCGAGCTGCGCCGCCAGGGCCGGCTGCGCGAGCTGGCGGTGGAGCCGCTGGACGCCGCACGGACCGAGGAGCTACTGCACGCGCTGCTCGGCGACGAGGTCGCTCCGGCGCTCCTGCAGGCCGTGATCAGGCGCACGGCCGGGCTTCCGTTCTTCGTCGAGGAGCTCGGCGCGGTGCTCGTCGCCGAGGATCGCCTGCGGCTGGGCCCGGGCGGCCTCGAGCTCGGCCACGGCGAGCAGCTGCCGCTGCCCGAGCACGTGCGCGACGCGGTCCTCCTGCGCGCCACCGGCCTCGACGACCATGCGCGAGCCGCGCTCGCGACGGCCGCCGCGCTGGGGCAGGGCTTCGACGCCCAGCTCGCCGCCACGCTTGCCGGCCTGGCCGAATGGCCGGCCGAGCCGGCTCGACGCGGCATCGTCGCCGAGGACGCGACCGGGCGATTCGCCTTCCGCCACGACCTCGTCCGCGAGGCGTTCTACGGCGAGATCGGCTGGGCGCGCCGGCCGGTGCTGCACCGCTCGATCGCCGAGGCGCTGGACGAGCGCGGCGCGCCGGCGTCGGCGATCGCAGAGCACTGGGCGCTCGGTCGCGAGCCCGATCGGGCGCGGCGCTGCTTCCTCGCCGCCGCAGGCGCGTACCGCGCCGTCCACGCCTACCGCGACGCCGAGCGGGCGAGCCGCCGGGCGCTCGAGCTGTGGCCCGAGGACGGCGACGAGGGAGAGCGGCTCGACGCCCTGGCCGAGCTCGGGGCCTGTGCCGAGCTCGCCGGCGACCTCGGTGGCGCCGTGCTGGCGTGGCGTGAGGCGGCCGACGGCCGCCGCACGCGCGGCGAGCAGCGCGAGCTCGGCGCGACCCTGCGCCGGCTCGCCGGGGCGCTGGAGCTCCAGGGGCGATGGGAGGACGCGCTCGCCGCGCGCGAGCAGGCGGCCGGCGCCTTCGCCTCGTGTGGGCAGCCCGCCGACGCCGCGGCCGAGCGACTGGCCGCGGCCGCCCACCTGCGCTCGGCGGCGAGCTTCCGGGCGGCGCTTGCCGCGCTCGAGACCGGGAAGGCCGAGGCGGCGCGCGCGGGGCGGCCCGACCTCCAGGCGCGGCTGCTCGGCCTCGAGGGCAACGTCCGCGCGCGGATGGGCGAAGGAGCGTCCGCGGTCGAGCTCGTGCGAAGCGGCCTTGCCCAGGCGCTCGAGCACAACCTCACCGGCGCGGCGGCGGAGATCTACCAGCGGCTGGCCGACTCGCTGGAGCACCTCGGCGACTACCACGGCGCGCGCGAGACCTATGACGAGGCGTTCGGATACTGCGCGACGAACGCGCTCGAGCCGACCGCCCAGCTCTGCCTGGCCTGCCTGAGCGTGGTGCTGCGCCAGGCCGGAGACTGGGACCACGCCGCCGGGCTCTGCCGGCAGGTCCTCGACTCGCCCGCATCGACCCTGCACGCCCGCGGGGCGGCGTCGGGGACCCTTGGGCTGATCCTCGCCCTGCGCGGGCAGCGCAAGCCGGCACGGCCGCTGCTGCTGGAGTCGGCGTCGGTGGCGCGGCACATCGAGCTCGTGGCGATGCAGATGCTCTCCGCCTGGGGACTTGCGGTGCTCGACCAGTCCCGCTCGCCGGACGCCGGAGCAGAGCGCTGCCGCGCGATCCTCGAGCGCTGGACCGACAGCGAAGACCGCCACTACTCGATATCGCCGCTGCGCTGGGCGGCGACCGCCTTCGCCGAGACCGCCGACGGCGACGCGGTGCGCGCGTGCGCAGCGGCGCTGACGCAGATCGCGGCCGACACCGGCCAGGACGAGGCGATGTCCGCGCTCGCCCACGCCCTCGGCGAGGCCGCGCTTCTCGACGGCGAGCCGGGCGAGGCGGCGTCGCAGTTCGAGCGCGCTGTCGCGCTGCTGGCCGACGTCGGTGCGCCGTTCGAGCGCGCCGAGTCCCAGCGCCGCTGCGCCGCCGCGCTGGCGGCGTGCGGCCGGCGCGACGAGGCCGTGGAGCTGCTTGTCGCGGCTCACCGCGCGGCGCGCCGGCTCGGCGCCCGCCCCCTGGCCGCGCAGCTGGCCGACGACCTCGCCGCCCTCGGTGAGCAGGTCGAGCGCCGGCTCGGGCGCCTGGCGGCGGCGCAGCTCTCCAACGGCGGGCTGACCCGCCGTGAGGGCGAGGTCCTGCGGCTCCCCGCGGGCGGGGCGACGAAACCCGAGAACGCCCCGGGGGGGGTCCCCCCCCCCCCCCCCGGCGCCCCGCCCCCGGCGAAAATC
>Ga0081540_1001439_pt1 | contig 20564 bp, 13 predicted proteins | sample TabmetS2T1R1_FD_71024 | JGI IMG/M metagenome (GOLD analysis project Ga0081540, IMG submission 71024) | Tabebuia heterophylla rhizosphere microbial communities from the University of Puerto Rico - S2T1R1 | ecosystem: Host-associated > Plants > Roots > Rhizosphere ... | reverse complement strand
AGTGTGATAGCTTCACCAGGTTTTCCCAAATCCGCGCCTCTACTGCAGGTGGCACGAACAAACTGAAGGAGTTACCAGGATCAAGGCAGCATGCTGATCCCCACACGGTCCGCCACATCAGATTCAGCGCTTCCGTCCTGGTGCTGTCACGTACCTGCTTTACTGAACAATGAGTGTCAGTTTCTGAGCAACGGTTGCGCTGCCGGCTGAGGCCGTTACTGTAAGTGTGTAGGTTCCGGCTGGTGTAACTGCCGGGTTTACTGGTTGCGTTCCTCCCATGTGACTGCCACCTCCGCAACCAGTCAGCACTGCCAGCACTATGAATGCACTAATTGCACACAGCACCCGTGTTGATACTGGTAGTTTCCTACGAATTTGCAGGAGTACCGGCACACTGGCCAGAGAGAGCAGACTCAAACCAGCCGTCATAATATTGGAGTGTTGCGGTAGGTAGGCAGATTGAGAGGCGGTGGTTAGCACTGTAACCGTGAAGTTTGCCGAGCCTCCCACAGGCAGGGTTAGCGTAGGTGGAGTGATGGAACAGGTCGCATTTTGCGGAGCACCCGTGCAGGCCAGTGAGACAGCTCCGCTGAGGCCGGTGCCACCGGAAAGCGTCAGATTATAGGTTGCGGTCGTTCCACTGGGCACTGTAGCAGTTGTCGCACTCCCGTTTCCCGGACCGATGGATGCCGGTTCGGTCCCGTTACCTATAAGAGAGACCGCTTGCGGGCTGCTACTTGCATTGTCAGTGATTGTGAGTGCGCCTGTTCGTTGTCCGGTGCCTGTGGGTGTGAAAATGACCGAGATTTGGCAGATGGCGTTGATTGCCAGGGTTGTTCCGCAATTGTTTGTTTGTGAAAAGTCTCCTCTGGCAGCAATGCTGGCTACATTCAGCAATGCAGGGCCCGCATTGGTTAGAGTAATAGACTGCGCGGAGCTCGAGAACCCCAGGGCTATGTCACCGAAGCTGATGGATGACATTGAGAGCGAGACGTTCGGTACTGCAGCGGTGATAGTAAAGACCTGTGCAGACGAGGTCCCCCCATCGGGTGCGGGATTTGTAACTGTGACAGATGCAGTTCCGCTTTGCGCGATATCGGAATCCGGAACCATCGCGGAGAGCTGACTGCCGCTGATATACGTCGTCTGAAGCGCGACACCATTCCAGGATACAGTCGAGGTCGGGAGAAAGTCAGTTCCGGTCAGCGTTAGAGTAAGTCCACTGCTGCCAGCCACTGTGGAGGTGGGCGATACGGCATTGAGCGTGGGGGTAGGATTGGGCTGAGTTGGAGCAAGAACACTGCTCCGCGTCAGGTAAAGTTCCTGATCCGTGAGGTTTGCTCCGGCAGCGATAAATGCGAACCCATTCGACCCCCAACGAAGCAGATTACCGGTAGTTGGATAATCAATTTGCGGGAAAGCGAGCGCGCCTGTAATACGGAGTGTCTTCTGTCCAAACGCAGAGATTGTGATGGCGGATGAATTGTTGCCATAGCTCTGATCGCCGATTCCATAGATTTCGCCGAGTGTAGTGTCTAGCGTGAGGCTAAACAAATTCGGATAACTTGTCGCGTTGTATGTTGTAACCGGAAATGTTCCTACCTGCGTTTCGTTCGTCGGATCCCACACTTGTCCGGCACTCGTGTAGAGAAGCTTTCCATCGGAGACTAATTGACTGCCCGTCAGGTTGCCTCCTCCGGAGTTCGCGCCCGTGTCTCGTGAATAGCTGAGTCCTGAACCATTCAGATTGATGATCGAAAAGAATGAGTTAGTAAAGGGAAGGGCGTAGATCGTGAGGGGATCACTTGCGAAGGCAAAACTGGTAATAGCTGGAATTTGCTCTGTATAAGTAGTCGGGGTGTAGTTCGCCAGGCCGCTGTCGTTATACAGCGAGATCATCGCCCCCTGTGCAAGAACGACTTCCTGGGGTGATCCGGGAACCGCATGTAGATCTGTGGCGGGGAGAATGGAGCAGCCCTGGCAGAAAGGATTCGGTGAAAACGGAAATGTACGCTCGACCGCCCGTGTCTGCAGATTGATGCGCTGTACGGTCTGATCGCCAAACAATGCCACATAGAGATATTTGCCATCATCTGAGGGAGCAAGCAACCGCGGATCGTTCCCGACTGGAATCGGCGTGCCCGGCGTGCCTGTCGTTGGATCGATGGGCAGGATGGTATTTGCATTGGGAACGGCATAAGCAGGAATTGCTGCATACAAAAGACTTGAACCGGGAACGGAAACGACGGATGACGGGTTGATCTGCAGCGTTTGATAGAGAGTCAGGATTGAAGCAGCGCTTTCCCCGCCTCCCGGCGCCGGATTGAACACCGTAACTGTGAGCTCGCCAAGTGCCGTTCGCAACGCCGGGTCGACCACGGCGTTGAGGAGGGTATCGCTCCTATATGTTGTCCGTTGAGGTTGACCATTGATCCGAACGACGGATGTGGGGAAGAAGTTACTTCCAAAAATCTGGACGCTTACAGGAGAAGTTCCTACTGGAATGGTCGGCCTGTCAAAGGAAGTAATGCTCGGATTCGGATAGGCGGCGAAGCCCGTGCCATTCAAAGTAACGGCCAATGTTTTGTTCGATGGGTCATTCGTGACAATCGTAAAGGCGCCGGCCCGATTTCCGGATTGCGTTGGACTGAATGTGACACTAAAAACACACGTTCTGGTCGGTGGAATAGGCGAAGTACAGGAAGAGCTGGTGTATGCAAAATCCCCGCTGATTGAGGTGTGCGTCAGATCCACCGTCAAGTTGGCATGGCCTGTATTTTGAATGTAGACGATCGCGGGGCCGCTGACCTGGCCTACGAGTAAGGGAGAAAAAGTAATGCTGTTAGAAGATAGGCTTGCCACGGGAATTGCGCCAACTCCAGTCACTGGAATCGAGGCGGTTGGAATGGATGCATTCGAAGTAAACGTCAGCGTTGAAGAGTAGATCGTGGAATTTGTTGGGGCGAAGGTGATACCTAGCGTGCAGGATGCGCCGGGAGCAATCGCGGATCGGCAATGATTTGGCCCAGCGGGCACGGTGAATGCTGGGTCTGATGACTGAATCGAATCAACCGAAAGACTCGCACTTCCACAATTTGTAACTGTAATAGTTTGCGTTGCAGTTGTCTGGATAGGAACGTAGGAAAAGTCAACTTCGGTGGTATTCAGGCAAAGCGATGAGGAATCCTTGCTCGGATCGATCAGCGCTGCATAACCATAGATGTACTGAATATTTTGGGGAGGCACAGTCACGGAACCCTGAAATGCGCCGGGGGTCGTATATATGCCGCTGACTGTCGTGCCGGCAATATGGGCTTTGCCGTTTGCGTCGAGGGCGATTCCGTTGACTCCCGTAGAATTTCCTCCGAAGAACGTAGAAAATTTTAGGGTCGTACCTGTCGGGTCGAATTGTGAAACAAATCCGTTATTCGGAGGAAGCAGGTACGATTGAGCAGGGATCGACTGCAGTGGGTAGCGCAAAGGAAAGGCGTAATCTGTGGTGGATCCAACTACCCAGATGTTTGCATTGGGATCGAGACTGACTCCGGTGGTGTAGACGTTTCCGTAACCACTGCTTGATCCGAAAAACGTTGAATAGAGCAGTTGCGAACCGTCCGGGCTCAGTTCGCTGAGGAATGCGCAGCAGTCGTGCATTACAGGCTGGTATGCGTTCGGAGTCACTGGAAAAGTCGGCTGATCCGGAGTGCCCGTAATGAATGCATTTTGATTTGCGTCGAGTGCAATGCCAACTGCATTTCCGACGCCTACGAATGTGGAATAGATCAACTTAGATGCGTCCGGGGATAGCTTGGTGACGAAAACGCTTCGGTAAGCCCCGGGTATCGTGGTGCTATAGGCTCCCGCAGTCGTGGGCCATAATGTGCCGGCGGCGCCAGTAATGTAGGCGTTGCCTTGCGGGTCAAGTGCTATCCCATTTGCTCCAACAGACCCTCCACCGCCAACCTGTGGCTCCGCATTACCAATGATTGCGCTGTAACCGAGGCTACCTGCAGGAGTAAACTTGGAAACGAAAACGTCGGCTCCTGACTGCGGAGGTCCTGGATTCAATGTACCCGGGGTGACCGGGAACGCTGGCGAAGATGTCGTGCCGGAAATATACGAGTTCCCATTTCCATCTATCGTGATGGCATTGACAAGCGTTGGTAGGCCGCTGCCTCCTCCGAGCAGGCTCGAATAGTTCAGGGCACCTCCATCGGCGGTCAAAGAAGAGATAAAGCCAAGTTGCGTCCCATTTCCCACAGTTCCAGAACCGACAGGATTTTTTACCGGAAAGTCGCTAGCCTGGGTAAGCCCGACCACCACTGCGTTGCCGTTGGCATCAACTGCCAACCCGAAGGATTGGCTATATGCACTGCCTCCAAGGAACGTGGAATAAACCTGCGAAGTACCCGTCGCATCAAGCTTTGTAACAAATACCGCTGACTGATTCGAAGCACAGGCGGCGCAGGTTGTCTGAAAAGCTCCCGACGTAACGGGATACGAGGAGGAGAAAGTCATTCCAGTGATGTACGTGGCTCCAGTAGAGTCGACTGCAATTGCGCCGACATATAGAGACATCGTGTCGAGATACGTGGCATAGCTCAGTGCGGGATCAATGATCAACGGACGCGTGTGATCGTAGGCACCGACCTGAAACTTGATTTCTCCATTTTTAGCGATAGTAAATGCGGCCGAAACCTGCTCGTGTCCGCCCGGAGCTAATTGATATGCGACTGGCTTATTGAGAACGAGCGTACCTTCATGCAAATGAATCTGCAGGTCGCCAGAAGGTAAAAGCTCGACCCCGTCAGCTCCTTCCAGGCGGAATCGAATCGCAGTGGGATCTGCACCCGCCTCAAGCTGAAAATCATGCTCCAGTTTGCTCCCGTTGCCATAGAAGACCAGGTCAACTCCGGGATAGATCGACTCGTATTTGATTTGTCCGAAATTTGGAACGTCCCGAATCCAGCGGGAAGAATCTGTACCCAACAAATAGTTGGTGCGGCTCTTGATCGGATCTGTTGCTATAAGTAGCGAGTCATCAGCCAATCCGATGAATCGCATTCCGAGTCGCTGCTGACTTTTGCTTGCCTCGGGCAGAAGAAAATCAACACCGTCGCGACGAAACATTGTCTCCATGCCGTTGTGATGAGACAGATACTGATACTGCTGCGGCGCCTGCCCCTGATTCTCTTCGAAAATCAACGGTAGAGATACGCTCTGACGTGAAGCCCCAAGGGCGATGGTTGAGTGAATACAAATCAAAACAACAAAGGCAGAAAGAAAAAAACGTACAAGTCTTACCGGATTCACCAAGGGCTCCAGAGAGTAGCAACTCACCTAAATTAATCGAGAGACGTCAATCTGGACTAGAAAATAATGAGCTGCCGAGGATTTTTCACTTCGGGCAAAGCAGTTTTCAGAGGAGTCGTTCCTAAGTGGAGACTAAGTATTTTGCAAAATATGCATAGATGACAGTTACAAAAAGTGGTAAATGCAACAAAACCTGATTCACTTTACTACAGTAACTTGCGAACGCTGTAAAATTCATTTATAGTTCCATCGATTTAACAGAAAATTCCCCCAACAACGAGCGATACCTCGCTCAACTATCAAATTTCATTGCGCAGTTGACTGTATTGACAGAGCTGCCATGCCGGCGTGTGTCCGGGTAGTACTTGGTTCTTTTTGGGAGGCTTCATGCAGTTTGTGCGTGCATCCGTAAAGTGCAGCATACTTTTTCTGGCTCTGGTAGTTTTCCTTTCCATGCCGACCCTTGCGGCGTCTGCTTCGCAGACTGCGCCTCAAATGACGGTGCACGGATTGCCAGTTGAATTTGAGCCGAATCGCGGACAAGCGACACCGGAGGTCCGCTACATCACTCGCACAGTTGACGGTCAAGCCCAGTTGATGGCGGATCGCCTGCGAATTGTGCAATCCGGAGCGAATCAGCAATCGATCTTCGAATTGCGTTTTCCCGGTGCAAAGCCCGCTCAGATTCTTGAAGAGTCACTCACGGGTGGCGTGGTCAACTATTACAAGGGACAAAACCGCGCTTCATGGGTCGACCATATCCCCCTCTATCGCCAGATACGATATCAGGGTATCTACCCTGGAACTGATCTTATATTTCATGGCAATGGCAGTCGGCTCGAATATGATTTTGAACTTAATCCGGGTACTGATCCCGACCACCTGCAAATTGACGTTGGTAGCGCCGCAGAGATAGAACCGCAGAAGGATGGAAGCCTGTTGATTACATCTGGGGGCCATTCTCTTCGGCTGCTAGCGCCGAGTGCCTTCCAGCATAACGGCGCCGAAACTACAACCGTCCATGTAGCCTACCAAATGCTTTCCCCGTCGAAAGTTGGCTTTGCGCTTGGGCCGTATGATCGCACAAAAAAGCTCACCATCGATCCAGTTGTTACCTATGCGAACCTGATTAGCGCAAACAGCGGCGTTCAGGTGGCGTCAATCGCAACGGACACAAACGGCGACCTCGTCATGATTGGTACTACTAATGCCACAAACTATCCAGTTGTGAACGGGCTGCCGGGGTCGACGAGCAGCTCTCAACAGATTTTTGTCACGAAGCTGGATCCAACTGGTGAAAATATTCTTTACTCCACTTATCTGCCGGCAAGTGGTTTCAGCGTAGCCAGGGCGGTTGCTGTGGATGCAAACGACAACGCCTACGTTGCGGGAGTAGCAGGCGGGGCCGATTTCCCGCTCACCTCACAAAATCTCGGCACATGTAGCAGTTCCTGTTATGCAGGATTCGTTACAAAGCTCGACCCTTCTGGTGCGATAGCCTATTCGACGTTGCTTGCATCCGGTCTGGTTCAGCCACGGGCGATTGCAGTCAATGCAAACGGTAACGCTTTCGTTTCCGGCTCAACCCAGGACAATTCTCTTCAATTAGTGAATGCCTTTCAATCTGATTCCCCAGGAAGCGCTTTCTATGCGGAGTTGAACTCGCATGGCACTGGCTATGTCTTTTCGAGCTATCTCGGCGTTGGCACTAGCGCCAATGGAATCGCATTAGATAAGGATGGAAACGTCTACGTCGCAGGACTTACATCCGGTCCAGGGCAAAGCTCGATTCCGCTCAAGGGAGAGCTTCAGTCTCAAATCGGCGGATTTTTCCTAAACAAGTTCACTAGCGACGGTAAGACGCTCCTCTTCGGTTCCTTTCTTGGAGGTGATATTTCAGGCAATAACGCGCCCGAGACCCTTTCCGGCGTGGCTGTCAGCTCTGATGGCACCGTGTACCTTGCGGGCGACACTGCTTCCAGAGGATTCCCTTATACCCTCAACGCATACCGCCATCCACTAGGCTATGGCCTCTATGGAAGCACACAGATGTTTGCGATGGCCCTCAACCCATCGCTGACTTCTCTCGTCTATTCCACTTATCTCGGCGATGGCTTCATGTACGCGATGACTGTGGATTCTCAAGGCAACCTATACGCTGCAGGGTCGACTAGCGATGATTCAATTCAGCCGAAGAACGCAGTAGTTTCCGACGTTACAACAGGGGGCGTCGTGCTGGAATTGGACAAGACTGGGAATCCGGTTGAGACAAGTGCCTTTGGCGGCCGCATCATATCTCAGCTTCCAGCTGCAATGACCATCGATCCAACAGGCAACATCTACCTCGCGGGGAGTCCCGGCGGCAGTAGTACTCCATTCCCGTTTACGGGCGGGTGCTCAGGACAAGACCCGATCGTCGTCGGAGGAAATGCTTATTCGACGTTGACTAGCTCGGGAAATACCTGTGGATCTACATACGCAGCCTTCTTCGCCAAAATTTCTCCAGATGCGAAACCGCAAATAAGTCTCGGATATCTTCTTCCATTTTTGCCGTTGCATAATGTTGGCTCGGCAGACCTGCATATCAGCAACGTCACGTTCACGGGTGGCCTTGCGAAGGCACAGGGAAACTGTGGCAGTACTGTCCCCGCAGGTTCCAGTTGTGTACTAACGCTTACCGATGCAAACGGTAAGCTGGCCCAGGGTTCGGTCACCATCACCAGCGACGCATCCCCTGCGGTGCAGACCTTTACTCCTTATCTAGATTCGCGCGCGGTGGGGAGCCCGGCATCGGACTTTCCCTGGTTCGATCTATCGCAGCTTTACTTTCCGCCACAGCAGACCAACACCTCAAGTGCTCCGCATCCTCTCCGCATCTGGAACGTCGGGGCCGCGAATCTTACCCTGCAATCCATCATGGCGACAGGTTCGCTCTTGCAGACGCATGACTGTACAACCATTCTGGCTCCCGGCACATATTGCACCGTGCAGGTTGTATGGAAACCAACCGATGGCTCAGCACAAGGAAACGCTGTCTCCATCGGCTATGACAATCTGACAGGGAGCTACTACTATGTTCCCTCCCAATATCTGACCAGCTCGACTCCCCTCCTGGTTTCAGAAACGAGTGCCATCTCCTTTGGTACGCAGACTGTTGGCAACCCTTCTTTTTACCGCACAGTTACGGTTACAAATGTGAGCAATGCCCCAGCGTCTGCTCCCAATGCATCCCTGAGCGGCGCCAGCGAATTCACGTTGTCTGGCAATACCTGTACAACCAGCCTTGCCCCTCAGCAAAGCTGTATCATCGCCGTTCTCTTCACGCCGGTCATAGACGGCGACCGCTCTGCCACGCTCGATATCAGCGAAGGAGCCGCCGCCTCGATACAGCTCAATGGTACGGGACAGATCAACTCTGCCGTCAGCGTATCTCCACTTCAGCTCCTGTGGCCTCAAACCGTGTTTGGCTCTGGATACGCGCTTGATGAAAAGCTGACGAATATCTCTTCTGCAAGTGTTCCCATATCGAACATCGCCTTTTCTCTTGCCGACTACTCTGAGACTGACGACTGCTCGGGCACTGTACCCGCCGGTGCTTCCTGCACCGTACACGTTATGTTCCAGCCACAAGATCTAGGAACTCGCAACGGGACCATGACCATCAACTTTGGTGGCCAGACGAATGCGCAGGTAATAACCCTTCTCGGCAACAGTCTGTTTCCTCTGTTACTGTCGCCAGCTTCAGTCGATTTCGGCACTAACAATCCCGCCGGAACTCCCAGCCCCGTCCAGACCGTGTATCTCTCTAATCCATATTCAGCACAGACTATCAATTACACCCTCGCCATTGATGGCCCTTTCACTTTCGATAACAAATGTCCTAATCCGATGCCTGGACATTATGGTTGTCCTGTGTCTGTGGCCTTTAATCCCACATCAGCAGGAGCGCAGACAGGAAGTCTGACCGTCAACATACCGGGCGTTACCAAGAACAGTTCCATAGCGTTCACAGGTACGGCATATACGCCGCCATCCATAGGCGTCGCCAGCAGCTTGAGCTTTGGTGGTGTGGCAACGGAAACCACCAGTACGTTGGCGCTTTCCGTTTCCGATACAGGCAGCCAGGATCTCGCCATCTCAGGGTTGGCTATGAGCGGAGAGAATGCTGCCGACTTCAGCGTTGCTTCCGGACAGTGCCCCACCATCGGTGGAGGCAGCAGTTGCAACGTCAATATTAGCTTCCACCCATCGGCCACAGGTGATCGGTCGGCCGTGCTCAGCATTACCGGCAACGCCGCAAACAGTCCTCAGACTGTCACACTTACTGGAACAGGCGTAGGTCCTACGGTCAGCATCGGGGCGGCCGACGGAGGTTCCTTCACCAGCACAGTGCCCAGCGGCCAGCCCGCGACATTCAACCTGACGTTAGCCGGCAGTGCAGCCTTCAGCGGCAACGTGACGCTGGCTTGTTCCGGCGCACCGCAAAATGCAACCTGCTCGGTCACACCAGCCACGCTGGCGCTTACTCCTGGCGGTTCCCAGCCCTTTTCGGTGAAGGTGGCTACGCAATCCAGCACAACCGCACATCTGGATGGCGCCGCGAAAGTGTTCATGGCCAGTACCGGCATCGGGTCTCTTCTTGTCGGGTCATTGTTTCTCTTCAGGAGAAGACGCTCTTGGTCCGTTGTGATGGTATGCGCAGTGGGCATCTTGGTTTCTCTCGCCGTCACAGCATGTGGCGGAGGAAGCAGCGACACAAAGCCACCCGCCACCAGCACCCCGGCCAACACCCCAGCTGGAACTTACAAGCTTACCGTTACCGCAACTGCAGGAATGATTAGCACTTCTCAGGTTCTAACCCTGATCGTGCAATAGCATTTTCTAAATCTACCGATCACGGGGAGGAACTAGCGGCAGTGCTTCCGTGTGATCTGCAGCAGTTTCTGGCCGCCAAGCACGGCATTCTTCCAAGGTGCCCTCTGGTCGTTGACGGGCCTGATGGCAGTAGAAGTTGATAGCGGTTCTTACGAGGTTTGCGAACGTAGAGTCTCACTCTGTCACGGCAAGGCTCCTTCATTCCGCGATTTCATCAATGTAGGGGATTGACACAAACGCAAATCGCCGACGGAATAGATCAAAAGCCTGCAATGGAAAGTCAGAAGACAACTAGCGATGAATCCGGCCGCGATAGACAATAGGAAAAGGGTGTAAAGGTCTCCAGTATCTCGTCATCCGTAGCATTGCATTTTTCAGCGTAAGCGGGGGCGGATTCAACTTTCTGAGCACTGATCGGTCAGCATCTGGCGACGGCGTCGTAACGGACATCGGCGACAATGTCCGGAGTTGGCAAGTAATTGAACAAGTCTACAAACTCATTCCATCGACACAGGAGTTTGAAGACGGCAAGCACGCTAGCCTCACTCGATTCAACTCGGACTGCCTCAGAAAAAATACAGGACGCGAGGTTGCAGTTCATAGAGCGACGGGAAAAAACGACGCCGTGCTTAATTTTTGAGATTGTTGGCATCGACCGCCCTCCTCGTTACAAATGGGGACTAAGGAGGGTCACAACATAACCATCACAGTCGCCTCCAACGAGAACAAATCTGATTCCGACAGCCAAATAGGTTGATCGTTCGGCTTGGCTCGTTTCGGCAAGAGTGTCTAGTCGCCCGGGCTACAAGGCTCTGAGAGCTCCGCTGTGTATAGATCGAGACGACGACTGGAATTTGCAAGCAAATTGAAAGCACAAGCGGGCATTCTGGCACTTTCTGTATTTTCGTCATTATTTAGAATGTGTAAGTTGCAGATTCTAAAGAGCAGAACAAACTCCGATCCCGTCTCTGGTCACCATAATTTTGATCAAGAAATCAATGTCGAGTGCAGAGTATTCAATGTTAACCACAGATCGTTATGCATCCGCCTACTGCAGCTGAAGTACGATCGGCGTATGATCCGAAGGTCTTGTTTGCGCCCTTGGCTCCTTGTCAATCTCGCAGCTTTCTAGCGTGCTGGAGAGTTGCGGCGACAGCAGGAAGTGATCGATCCGAATTCCGCAATTGTGCTCAAAAGCCATGCGAAAGCAATCCCAAATGTGAATTGGCCGCCCTGTCCTGGATGTAAATGACGAAGAAACTTCCACGCATTGCTGTCGAGGAGGGTCTCACCTTTGGCATTGATTGTGTCGAGGCTGAATTTCTTTGGATCGGTCACGTAGGGTGGGAGAAATCGCCGCTTGAAATAAAAGATTTCCGGGCTGGGAGAAATGAGTGGCACTATGAGAGTTCGCTGCGTTGGCTTGCTAACCGCGCTTGCCCTGCTGGCTGTTGTGTGCGGTGCGCAGCAACGTGCGACGGAGGCTCCTCTCCAGATTCCGAACCCTCATTATGTAACGATTAGCGAATCGATTATCGTCGAAACGCCCGTGACCAAGGTTTGGGCACGGGTCGGCGGTTTCTGCGACATTACCGAATGGATGAATTCACCCGAATGGGAGGATTGCAAGTATCTGCAGGGTGATGGCGGTCCCGGGAGTGTGCGATCCATTGTGAATGAAGTGCTGGTTGGGCAAACCCAGCACAGCTACACGTATGCCCAGCCACCTCGCAAGGACACGCTCTACAACCTGGCTCACGGAACGCTCGCCGCCGAAGCTTTGACTCCCACTACCACACAGCTGACTTATACGATGCTGCGGGATGACTCGATGCTCCCTGATGATGGTGCGCGCAGGCGGGATGAGGAAGCACGGCGCACACGCGTCTCAGAGTGGCTGAAGAATATGAAGGTGCTCGCCGAGGGAGGCAAACTTCCGCCGAAGCTAGCAGGGCGTCTGCGTCCGCCGATAACCACTACTTTGCTCAATCCCAATCCTCACTATGCCAGTCTACCGATGTCGATCGTCGTCGACGCTCCTGTGCAAAAGGTCTGGGCCCGTATCGGCAAATACTGCGATATCGGAGAATGGGGCTTCCGCAGTTGCGATCTGATCTCTGGCAAAGAGGGCGACATCGGCACCGTTCGCACCATCGGCCATTCAGTTATCGTCGGGCAGACGCGGTATAGCTACACCTACACCCAGCCCTTGCGTACCGGCGGTCTTTACCCTATGTATCACGGAACGCTGGAGGCGCGCCCGCTCGGGCCGGGCCGGACTACCCTCTACTACGTCGTGGTGTGGGATAGCTCCACGCAGCCAGACGATGCTGCACGGCAGAAGCAGGTGGAAACCTACCGTTTGCTTTTCGAGAAGATGCTCAGCAACATGAAAAAACTCGCCGAAGGCAGCACCCTGACCCCGGAAGATAAGCAAGCCCCGGTGGAGTTTTAGGTTGGTTGGGAGTGGACCCGGAGGCAACAGCTCTTCCCGCCTGATTGCCTTTCAGGCGAGGATCGTGCCAAAGAGAAACGAACGTTGGTCAATGAGCACATAATCGCCAAGGCACTTATTGAGAAGTGGGATTAGTTCTCTTAAATCGGGTTGTCGCCACCAATCGAGTGAGGCGCATTGCTACAAGGATTTGAAATCTGGGGCATCCAGACAATATTGAAACTTGTCAACGAACTGTGCCACATGCAGCCCGTCGATTAGAGCGTGGTGTACATGGATCGATACTGGCATAGTGCAGCGGTCACCCGCCTCAGTAATTTTGCCGAACGTGATGCGGGGCGCGGAGTCTTCATGGGAGAAGTCTCGCGCATGCGAGATGCAGGTGAAATCGAACCAGGGTAGAACTGAATAGCGAACTAAATTGGCCTCCGGGTATCGCTCCACGTCATCCCGCTGCCGCACCCGTTCCACTTCGATCGCGGCCTCATCGACGAATTCTTTGATAGATTCACAAAAACGGTAGTGGCCGAATCCGATGGTTCCGTTTGGCCGTCCCACTGCACTTCCGCCGTTGATCCGTTCATAACGCCAGACCGCGCCATCGACGATGCGTGTCCGAAAGTTCTCAACGTAGTGCGCCGCGACGAGAGAACGATGCAGCAGTGACAAAAAGATTGAGAGATGATGCTCTTGTGCATAGCGAAAGGTTCCGGTGCAGTCTACGCGAAGGCACACGCCGTGAAAAGGCTCCGAAAAGCTCTTGAAGAAATCGAAGATGGCGCGGCGCTCCCATGTCTTTAGATCAATCTTCCGCCTTGTTTCTGCGACTGATTCTTGCATTCTCTTATGCTATCTCCCAGCCGGCTGTGGTGTTGCACCTGCTCCGCTAAGGCATTGTGCGATCGCATCGAAATTTGTAGTATCGATGTGCTCCGACCAAGGGTAAATTCCTTTCGTTGCCTAGACAAAGTGAGAGTTGTTGGGTTTTCCGATTGACTCTTGATAGGTTCTGGCGCCATAATTTTTGGCGCTAGTTCGCGGATTGGATTGGATTCGCCATGGACGCTCTGAAGTTGGTCCGGCTCCCGTCCTTAATGTCGCGCGGCCAGGGACGGCCTGAGCTTGCCGTGGCGTTGATCGATGGCCCGATCGTTCTCGATCATCCTGACCTCTCGCAATCAAGAATCAAGCAAGTTATGGGCAGCATTAGTGGCACTTGCTCGCGTCTGCAGAGCGCCGCTTGCACACACGGAACCTTTGTAGCAGGAATCTTGGTGGCGCGTCGCGATTGCTCAGCCCCAGCTATCTGCCCCGGCTGCCGCCTGATCTTGCGTCCAATTTTTCCAGAAGACACGCATGAGAACGGCGAGATGCCAAGCGCAACTCCCGAAGAGCTCGCATCAGCAATCACCGATGCCATCGGAGCCGGCGCGAACGTGATCAACCTCAGCGTCGCCCTCGCCCAACCGTCATCGCGAGGCGAGCACCAATTGGAACAGGCGTTGGACTACGCGTCGCAACATGGAGTTCTGGTGGTCGCCGCGGCTGGAAACCAGGGAACGGTGGGCAGTACGGCCATCACGCGTCACCCGTGGGTGATTGCCGTTATTGGGTGCGATCTCGAAGGCAGGCCCACAACGGAGTCGAATCTGGGAAAGTCCATCGGCAGATGGGGATTGGCCGCTCCTGGAGAAAACATTACCAGCCTCGGAACCAACGGAAATCCCCGGACTTCTAGCGGGACCAGTGTGGCAGCGCCCTTCGTGACTGGCGCAATTGCTCTGCTTTGGTCGGAGTTTCCCGAGGCTAGCGCCGCCCGGATTAAGCAGGCCGTGACCCAGGCTGGCAGGCGATCGCAGAGAACCATCGTCCCACCCGTGCTGGACGCGTGGGCAGCGTATGAAGCAATGACGGTCAATTGACCGTGGAGTCAAACAAGTGAAGAGGCAGAGCGCAGCACCATCTGAGACGACTGACCGCCCGACTCATCGAGTGCGCCTTCCCGGATTTCTGATCGAAGACCAAACCGGCCTGGGAGACCTGATCAAGAAAGCGACCTATGCCATGGGGATCAAACCCTGCGGCGGGTGCGAGAAACGGGCGGCGGCGCTGAACCGCTGGATGACCTTCTCTCGTTAATCTCCGCAATAGACACCATCGTTGAAGGAGGACGACTACATGGAGCAATCTCAGACTGAAGTTCAAGAGCCAGTAATAAGCACTCCCACTGAGGCGAAGGGTCAGTCAACTGTACTCGCCTCGCCCGTTCGTCCGGCGCCTTCCGTTATTGCTCCGCAGGCCTGCGCGACCTGCGGAACGATGCTGCCGGCCACCAACGGCGCAGCTGCAACCTCATCTTCCTGGGTCTACGCCCTCGGCAACATTGAGGCACGCTTTCCCAGCGTTTCGGTGGAGAGAGAGTTCGCCCAGGCCACCGGCCGGGAAAAGACCTCGGGACTTACTGACCGGCAGACGCTGCACACCGTGCTTTCCAAGCCTGAGAACCGCTACCTTGTGCGGCAGTGCTGCTTTGTCATGACGGTTGAAGGTTTGGAGACTTACATTCTGATGCCACGGGATCCCGCAGACCTCGCATTATTGGTGGAGGCCATCCGCCCCAATCCAAGCCCCATGGATCTGGACGTTGTGATCGGAATGAAGGGACCCATCGCTCCGCCGCAAATGTGCAACGGCTTGATGGTCCCCATCGTGGTCTTCGACCAGATCTACTCTTTCGACCGTGATGCGCTGATCAAATCGATTCCCAAACCGGAGAAGACTTCTGCCAAGGAATTTGGGCCCGCGGCAGAGGAACTGTTTGACCGCATTATGCAGTTGACGGACAATGCAGGCGCTACTGACGATCACCGTGCGTTGAACTATCTCGCGGTGCGCTACCAGGCCATCTACGCCAAGGCCGCCGAGTACTTTGGGCAGAATTGTTCGCTCTCCGGAGTGGACGTTCAGGGGTCGCCCCTGAGCGGCGTGCGCAATGTGCTGGACGTGATCTTTTCCTACACCAACCGCAACACCGATGTAGTGGACAAATGTTTTGCTCGGGTGGACGTGACCGACGAGTTTCCGTTCCTGGTCACCAAGCTGTCAGCGTACTACGACCGGTAAAACCCGAGGTGGACTGCTGTCGTGACATTACAAGTAATCACAGAAGGAATGAGGTGAACATGCGACTACCTGGATTCTCTGCAGACATCGTGCTCCGTCAAAGAAGTACACGGACCTATATTGGCGGGGCTTCAAATGGCCAAGCTGATTCCGGACTCATCGCACAACTCCGCGTGGTGCGGGACCCCATAGGCCAGTGCTTTTCCTGGTGCTTTCTGAATGGGGGAACACCACTCCAGTGCTTCTTTCGTTGCGGCCCCGGGCAGCTCGAAACCGGACAGTTCAGGACCGGTGGATTCCTGGTGTGACTGGCGGGTCTCGGCTCTGGGCGGCATCACGATCGCTCATTCGATGACCCGGCTACAACATAATCAAACGAAAAGTATGAACTTGACAGACTAGGTCCAGAAGCTGGATGAGGATGGGCAAAAATGAGCGGGCCTGAATTAGCGCAGAATGTTCACTCTACAGGATCCTGAATTAGTAGGCGATGTTACACATCCTGAAAGTAGAGAATTCCTATACTGCCTCGCCACTTCACCCGGAAGCGGGATGGCCTGAAAACCAGATAGTTTCTTAGAAGTAAGCGACAACGTTTCAATGATCGTTAAGCCCGAATCAACTGAAAGGAGATATCAATGAACGCCATGAACATGCCTGGATTTACTGCCGAGCAATCGCTACGTGCAGTGCGTGGACACCATCGCAGCTGTCACCCGGTTGCTGCGCGGTCGGGCGCTGTCATCCCCGCGATTCCGAGATGTGAAAATTGCGAAGCTCTTCTCGACTATTGCGAGACGCACGGCGGACGACCACGCGCCGCCTGCGCTGCCTGCGCTGCCGGCCGCTGTGATTCGAGCGATGAGAATCCCGGCGGTCACTGCTGGTACGATCCGATCCTCAATATGAGGATTTGCGATTTGTAAGGCGGCGCGGCGATGTTCTAAAGCCGATTGAAGTAGGGCCGTTCCCTCGTCATCGAGAGCGACGAGCTCTCCATCAAGGACAGTTTCCTCGGGAAGGGAATTGAATGCCGCTGCGATCTCCGGATACTTCTGAGTGTTCGAGTTGTTCAGTCGGGAATACAGTTCGGGCTTCTTGAAGCGTTCGACCCTCCTGCGATAGCCGTCGAACTTGATCTCGTAGAACAGCCCGGGCCGTCCGTTACTTTGTCGACCGCAAGGCATTCCAGAGGTTCTACAAAACCGGGTCTCAATATGCTTATGCAAAGATTAACCGATCTGATGTTTAGGGGAGGGCGCAGCATAGCGTGATGTGCTGTACGGCTCACCTGCGGACCACTCGGCAAAATTCTCTAGGCCACCTGCAAAGTCAAGCACGGATATCCGCATAGATGGCGGCTATAAACATCGCCGTTCCGACCTTAAGAAACCCTCATCAGGAGATTAACGAAGGACAATTCGCCATATGGCATGTGGCATAATGTCTAATACGAGGTTTTTATGGCGACTCGCACTCACATCGCGGAACTTCTCGGAGTTGCACCGCTCTCGAAGCTTGATATGGCCGAAAAAATCGAAAACGGCCTTTCCATTGATCACGTTCAGCGGCTACGTGACGCAGGTTTGACGTTTTCAGAGGTATCGGAGTTGGTGATTTCCCCCCGTACTCTTAAGCACAGAAAGTCTCGTGGAGAAATGCTATCGCCTGAAGAAGCCGAACGCTCACTCAGGGTGAGTCGTCTACTAAGCCGAGCAGAAGATGTCTTCGGCGATATGGAGCCTGCCCTTATATGGCTGCGAGCTCCAAGCGATAAGCTCAATGGGAGGACCCCATTGAGCATGTTTCGCACTGAACCAGGTGGCAGCTTGGTCGACGAGATGCTTTGGCAGATCGAAGAAGGTATGTACACTTGACGACCCTCTGGAGAATCAGCAAGCACAGTGATCTAGGAGGAATTGGTGGGGAGAAAGCAGATGCGAGGTGGCATACAGCCGCAGTTGGTAAGCGTATCGTTTATCTCGCGGAACATCCTGCGGTGGCATTGATTGAATCGCTAGTCAACCTAAGTGGAATACCAGAGGCTTTTCCGAGAAATTTCCAACTTCTCAAAATTGAAGCTGACCTGGGCGTTGAGATTGAGGAGTCAGCGAATGGACTTCCGACCGACTGGCGGAACAACCTGAGCTTGACCCGTCGATTAGGCGATGAATGGTTAAAGGAAAGACGGACGGCACTCCTCCGTATTCCTTCTGTACCATCCCCTCAATCCTTCAACTATGTGCTCAACCCTCTCCATCCCGATGCTCAAAAGGTGCGAATCATTGAGAGTACTTGGCTTCCGTATGATGAGAGGCTCTTCAAGACAAAAAAGTAAACGTTCGTAAGCAATCCAATCCTATTCCCTTCACCGGTAGCCTTCGTGCAGCCGTTTTACGATGAAACCACCACAGCTTATTGCAGTCCTCGAATGCTCGACTGATCATAAGCGTCATCGCAGAACCGTCTTGAGGTTTTCGTTTTCTTGTGATTCTTGCGTTGAGGCAGTAAGAGGTTCGTCCTCATAGGCTATGATTACGGACTACCACTTACTCATGACCCAATGACGTTGACGAAGATATAGGCATACGTTTTCGACGAGACGCGTGTTAGCTACCGCTAGTCATGTCTAGACATGCCGGTGGATCTCCGTCGGCCATGTCTTTCAGCCAATTCACAAGCCACCGATAGCCCCGGCGAGAGAAACGTCTCAATGAAGTGTGGCTGTTCCGCCATTGCCTTGTTGAGTCAACGGTCGGCATCTATGAAGGTGCCAGGCGGCCAGAGGCGTGATGAGATGCTCGCGAGTTACCAGTTCGCCGGGCCGATCGAGCAGCGCGAGGAGAAGCTCCAGAGACTGCGCCCTGATAGGGATTCTTGTTCCGGCACGGATGAGCTCTCCCGTGCGCACATCGAGCAAGAATTCCTCGAAGCAGTAAAGCCTGGACGTGCCAACTGGAGGGTCCATGGGCTGAATAGCGTGGTGGTCCATTCAAGTTTATTGCCCTTTCCCATCCGCTATCAGACAAAAAGCCACGTCCGCCACCTAAGTATTTGAGTTGATGGTCTCCCCCGGCTGGTGCTGATTGTTCCAGAGATAGTGTTTCCGCTTCGACGAGCGAATCGGCGAGCGGAAATCCTTCCGGGAATCAAGATTCCACCGCCAGGGAATACGCAAGGAATTGATTTCGCTCGCCCTATTGCACCAAAGTGCAGATCGCCGGCCAGCATTCTTTGCCAGCTCCGGCAGTCGAATCCCATCCTCGGAGGAAACAGTGGGACAACGTCGCCGGACAACAATCAATCTCAACCAACTCGCAGCGTGGCTGTTTCGGCCCTTTGCCTTGCTTGCTTTCGTGGCAATCCTTCTCGCGTCCGGGTGTGGATCAAAACCACAACCACTCGATCCAACGGAGAATCCTGAGCCCACGGTGGTTACCCGGACCTGGACGTTTGAGAAGTTCACCAACGGCAGTGACGAAGCAGTACCAATTGGAGACCCACGCTCTCAGATAGACGGCGTTGTCAACGACAACGTCGAATTAGGATCGCTCGCGGTCACCACAAAGGGCGAGGACTCGAAGGCCAGGCTTGAGGCTTTCTCAAACGAGACGGGCTTTACATACTGGGTTGCTTCACAGGCCCCGTCGGGGCAGAAGCTGGAGGATGAGATCACACTGGGCGGGGATGTTGATCTGGATCAGTATCAGTTCTTTCAGAAACAGGATGGCCAGGCTTTCCTGCGCTTCGTGGTCACGGAAGCAACTTTGGAAACCTTCGACGAGCACACCAACCCGCCAGATGTAAAAGAGTGCGGCTGGGCCGGGCATTCACCGTTTGACGATTGCTCCGACGTGATCGAGACCGATCTGGAGCTTGGGTATGACATGTGCGGGCTGAATGAGGCAGGCGAGATCGACAACAACCTGTGCTTCAACAGCAACGATATCTCAGCTTATCTGAGAGGTTGGCGTGATCATTGGATCTTCAGCGCCGGTTTAGGGGATGGAGCATCCGGTAGCTGCCTCAATCTCGATCACCCTGAGTTCGGGGGCGTCCCCTGCATTGACTGGAGGAGATCCGATTTCGACTTCGATTCCGATGCAGAGGGAAACAAGACAGGTAGTCATGCTTTGGCGAAATTGAAGAAGTCAATCGTCGTCAACATACCGATTGATCAGGTAGACGTAGGCAGGATTTTTGCCGTGAACATTGAAGTTACCAGCACCAGCTTCAACCACCGTCAGGGAGAAACCTACGCAGGTTCAAAATTCCGTGATCCGGCGAAGGTGGCCGGGGTCTCCATTGAAAGCAAAGGGATCGTGCCGGTAAAGATGAATCTGCCCAGACCGCAGCGGGCCGTCATCCAACCTGCGCCGGTTTGCAAGGCACCAGACCCACAGGCCGGGACCATTCAGTTTGAAGAAGCGAATTATGTCAGGGCGGAGCTTCCGGGGAGGGGAGCTTTCGTCTCAATCACGCGCACCGGAGGAAACAAGGGAGATGTCAGCGTGCGGCTGACAACCGCCGACGGAACGGCTCAGGCGGGAAAGGACTATGAAGCGGTCTCGAAGGTGATCCGGTTTGGCGATGGAGACGACCTCGAACGCCAGATCCCCATAAAAATATTGACCGACAAGGAAATTGAACCGGACGAGACGATTCAGCTAACTTTATCGGATCCACGCGGTTGCGCTCAGATAGGTGCTCAGGCAACGGCAACGCTCACCATTCTGGACGATGATTCGCCCCTGCCTCCACCGCTCGCAACCTTTGCGCTTGGCGGAACCGTGACCGG
>Ga0081540_1001438_pt1 | contig 20573 bp, 18 predicted proteins | sample TabmetS2T1R1_FD_71024 | JGI IMG/M metagenome (GOLD analysis project Ga0081540, IMG submission 71024) | Tabebuia heterophylla rhizosphere microbial communities from the University of Puerto Rico - S2T1R1 | ecosystem: Host-associated > Plants > Roots > Rhizosphere ... | reverse complement strand
AGTAGCCGAATTGCGGCGGCACGTTGCGGAACGGGCCCTCGACGCCGAGCTTTTGCGCGGCGTCCATCGGCCAGTTCGGATTGTTGAGGATCTCGCGGCCGACGGCGATCAGATCGGCCTGCTGCGCTCGCAAGATGTCTTCAGCCTGGTCGCCATGGATGATGAGGCCAACCGCCATGGTCATGATGTCGGCATGGCGTTTGACATATTCCGACAGCGGCACCTGGTAATTGTATTTGATCTCCTTGCCGAGGATCGGCGCCACGTCGGTGATGCCGCCGGAGGAACAGTCGATCACGTCGACGCCCTTGGCTTTCAATAGCTTCGCCAGCCGCGCGCTCTGCTCGGGGCCCCAGCCGGCATTGTCCTCGACCGAAAGCCTGGCGAATAGCGGCTTGTGATCCGGCCAATGTGTCCGCACGGCTTCCGTCACCTCTGACATGAAGCGCATGCGGTTCTGCTCCGAGCCGCCATATTCGTCGGTGCGGTGATTGGATTTTTCCGAGAGGAATTCGTGCATGAGATAGCCATGGGCGCCATGCAGCTCCAGCACCTCGAAGCCGGCTGCGTTGGCGCGGCGCGCGGCATTGCCCCAGGCCTGCACGAGGTCCTTCACCTCGCTGCGCGCGAGCGCGCGCGGCGCCGGCCATTTCTCGCTATGGGCGATCGCGCTTGGCGCGACGGGCGCCCATTCGTCCCAATCGTCGATTTCGGTCGTCCGCGTCAGCGGCCCGTCGCCTTCCCACGGCCGCCTCGCGCGCGCCTTGCGGCCGGAATGGCCGAGCTGAATGCCGGCGACGGCATTTTGCTGCTTGATGAATTTGACGAGGCGGCCGAGCGGCTCAATGAACTTGTCGTCCCAGATGCCGAGATCGCCGACCGTGCCGCAGCCGCGCCGCTCCACCTTGGTGGACTCGACAATGACGAGCCCTGCTCCGCCGGCCGCGAATTTGCCGGCATTCATCAAATGCCAGTCGGTCGGAAAGCCCTTGATCGCCGAATACTGGTGCATCGGCGGCACCACGATGCGGTTCTTCAGCGTGATGCCGCGGATCGTCGTCGGCGAGAACAAGAGCGTCGCGGACATCAGCGCTTCCTCAGGTGTCGCGGGCCGGCATGTCGCGGCCGCATTTTGACACAAACGATAGCCGCATCGCGTGGCGCGGCAAGTGCGGATCATTGCATGGCGGCTGCGATTTTCGTACACCACAGCCGACATGACCCCGCCCACCATCTCCCCCGGCTCTGCCGACGTGTTGCTGTTTGATCTCGGCCGCGTTGTGCTCGATATCGATTTTGGCCGGGTGATGCGGATCTGGGCAGATCATGCCGGCTGTGAGCCCAAAGAGCTCGCCGAGCGCTTTGTCATCAATGACAGCTTTCGCCATCACGAGACCGGCCGGATCGACGATGCCGCGTTCTTCCAGAATTTGCGGCATTCGCTCGGCATCGGCATTTCCGATGCGCAATTCCTCCAAGGATGGAACGCAATCTTCGCCGGCGAGATGCCGGGCATCGCGCCGTTATTGTCGCGCGCGGCGGCGAAGATGCCGCTCTACGCGTTCTCCAACACCAATCCGCCGCATGTGGCGCATTTCTCGAAAGCCTATGCGGACGTGCTCGGGCATTTCAGGGAAATGTATCTCTCTTCCAGCATCGGGCTGCGCAAGCCGGAAGCGGCCGCCTTTCAGCACGTCGTGAACGCGATCGGCGTGCCCGCTTCACGGATTGTGTTCTTTGACGATTCCGTCGAAAATATCGCGGGCGCGCGGGCATATGGCCTCACCGCTGTTCACGTCAAATCCTCCGACGATGTGGCGACCACCCTCGCCGCGCTCGGAATCTAGGAGTTTCGCAACTTAGGAGTTTTCGACTTGGCCCTCATGCCGGTGACCGATGCGCTTGCCGCGATCCTCGACGGCGCCCAGCCGCTCGGCGAAGAGATCGTCGCGCTCGATACCGCCTTTCACCGCACGCTGGCCCGCGACGTCGCGGCAAAACGCACCCAGCCGCCGCAGGCGATGTCGGCGATGGACGGCTATGCGGTGCGCGCAGCGGATGCGGCTGATCTGAAAGCGCGGCTGAAGGTGATCGGCGAAGTAGCGGCGGGACGGCCGTTCGGCCGCACGGTTGGCGCGGGCGAAGCGGCGCGCATCTTCACCGGTGGCGTGATCCCCGAGGGCGCCGATGCCGTCATCATCCAGGAAGACACCACAAGCGACGGCGATACCATCACCATCACGGAAGCCGCGGTGAAGGGCCGGCACATCCGCCCGGCGGGCGTCGACTTCAGCGAGGGTGACGTGCTGCTCGCCAAGGGAACCCGCCTGAGCGACCGCGACCTCTCGCTGGCAGCGGCCATGAACTATCCGGAGTTGCCGGTGCGCCGCCGCCCGAAAGTGGCGGTGCTTGCCACCGGGGACGAACTGGTGATGCCGGGAACCACGCCCGGCCCCGGCCAGATCGTCTATTCCAACGGCTATGCGCTGCGGGCGCTGGCCCGCGCCGAGGGCGCCGAGACCCTCGACCTCGGCATCGCCGCCGACACGGTAGCCGCCACCACCGATGGCATCCGCCGCGCCCGCGAGGCCGGCGCCGACGTGCTGGTCACCAGCGGCGGCGCCTCGGTCGGCGACCATGATCTGGTGAAACGCTCTCTGGAGGCCGAGGACGTCACCATAGCGTTCTGGCGCATCGCGATGCGGCCGGGCAAGCCGATGATGCACGGCCGCCTTGGCGCGATGCGGGTGATCGGTCTGCCCGGCAATCCCGTCTCCTCCTATGTCTGCGCCTTCCTGTTCCTGGTGCCGTTGATTCGCGCTTTGTCCGGCCGATCAGACATTCATCACGCCAAAGAGACGGCGCTGCTCGGCCGCGACGCCGCCGCCAACGACCAGCGCGAGGACTATCTACGCGCTCGTCTGGAGAAGCGCGGCGATGGCGAATGGATCGCCACGCCCGTGAGCCGTCAGGATAGCTCGCTGCTTGGATTTCTCGCTGCGGCACAGGGATTAGTGATACGCCCGCCGTTCGCGCCGGCGGCCGCGAAAGACGCACGTGTGGACATCCTGCGGCTGCCGGATTGACCCGCTGATTCGGAGTTCCTGACAAAAGCTCATCGCATTCACCCAAAATTAAGTGGTTGCGGAACACATATCGAACATATAGTGTCCGTTCATGATTTGTTTCGAAGCGGTAGTGCTGTTACACACGCCGCGCGAGTCTCGGAATTGAACGACGCGCTACTAACCTTGGGGATTGCTCGCGATGCTTACGCGCAAACAGTATGAACTTCTGCGTTTCATCAACGAGAGGCTTAAAGAGGCCGGCGTGCCGCCCTCCTTCGACGAGATGAAGGATGCCCTCGACCTGCGCTCGAAATCCGGCATTCACCGCCTCATCACGGCGCTGGAAGAGCGCGGCTTCATTCGCCGCCTGCCCAATCGTGCCCGCGCCATCGAGGTGATCAAGCTGCCCGAACTTGCCGGCGGCGGCGGCAGCAGCCGCCGCGGCTTCACCCCCAGCGTCATTGAAGGCACGCTCGGCAAACGCGGCGGCGCCCCTGCCGGCGAAGACAGCGGCGAGCGCCCCGTGGCGGTGCCGGTGATGGGCCGCATCGCCGCCGGTACGCCGATCGAGGCCCTGCAGACCCGCAGCCACACCATCAGCGTGCCGCCGGACATGCTCGGTTCCGGCGAGCATTACGCCCTCGAAGTGCGCGGCGATTCCATGGTGGACGCCGGCATTCTCGATGGCGACATGGCGCTGATCCAGCGCAACGACACCGCCGATACCGGCGACATCGTGGTAGCGCTGATCGACGAGGAGGAAGCCACGCTGAAGCGTTTCCGCCGCCGCGGCGCCTCGATTGCGCTCGAGCCCGCCAACACTGCCTATGAAGTGCGCATCCTGCCGCCCAATCGCGTGCGCATCCAGGGCAAGCTGGTCGGGCTGTACAGGAAGTACTGATCGTTATCGCGTCCGGGCATGCCAGCGCGGCCCGGACGCTTGTCGTTTCCGGGCCGTCCGCGTTTCCGACGAGATGAAGCGTTTTGCGCCTCGTACTCGAGGCCTGCAGCGCAGCGAAAAAATTCAAAACGCATTTGTGATCGCGCGCCGCTATTGCCGGCCGTATAATTGCCCACGACCCGTTGCAACCTTTCGCAGGTGTCCACTTTGATAGAGAGGCCTGCGCCTTCTCCAGGGCATGATCCCGAAAAGTGGATACCGGCTTTCGGATAGGATCATGCCCAAACAAGCAGGTGGCGCGGGCAGCTATCTCGAAATGAGGAGCAGTTCGATGTGCGACTATAGTTTGCGCGCCGTGGCGTCCCGGCCGGCGGAGGTCGGCGAAACCCTGATCACCACGAACTTCCGCGGCACGTCCACCCGCGGCTTCGCCTCAGGGAGCGATCCCAATACCGCTGTCTGCATGCTGCCGGGCACAGAGCTGGCGTTCGAGGACAACGTTCGCTTCGACAGCCGCTGGATCTGGCCGAAGACGCTGGAATACAAGGTCGGCAAGTTCGGGCAGATCGATCCGCATATTCCCGATCGGCACCATGACGCGATCGAATTCCCGGACGGGCAGTTTGTGCTGGTGACCCAGCTCTGCGAAGGGCAGCGCGTGACCGTGCTGCAGCTTCCGGTGCGCGAAGCCCAGCACGAAGAGAAGAAGACGGACCTCGAGCAGCCCGCTCCGCGTCCGATCGTGGCCGGCTGACCTTACTCGTCGGCCCGTAGATCTTCCCCCGACGGCGTCGCGTCGACGGCTGTGCGAGCCGGGCGCGACACGGGATTGGTCGTGTCGGCATCAGTGGAGTCGCCGCCTGCGGACGGCGACAAAGGCCGGTCGGTGGCTTGACGGCTTCGACCGCAAATCCCTCGTTTGTCCTGCGCAGCGTCGCCGCCCCTTGGCGGCGCAGGCGCTCGGCATCGATCACGGAGGCGCGACAGCGCGAGGCAAAATGAAATAGGCCGCCGCGCTGGTTCAGCGGCCTCCCCGGTAAAAAAATGCTTCGAAATGAAATGCTTTCAGCCCCGGGTGTCGGGGAGACTGACTCAACATTTATGCACAGTGAAACAAAAAAGAGGGTTCTATACTGAGAACCCGCCAGTGCGTTGCACAGACGCCACAAGTCACGTCCCGACACGTTGCGCGGGATGATAAGCAGCCCGCGACAGCTACCAAAGCAGGACGACCCCGAGCAACACCATCGAGAGCAAGCTCGCGCCTACCAGCACTGCGACAAACAGATTTTCCCGGTTCATTCCGAACAGTATCGGGACCACCACTGGAACGCTGTGCGTGTCCTTGGCGCAGGCGAAAGTGACGCAGCCTCAAACGCAAAGCCGCCGCTGGGACTGACAACGGCGGCTTCTCGCTGGCAGGCTAACGAAAGGTTACACGGGCGGCGTTCTTGGAACAGGGTCGGGATCCCCATCGGGCAACCAGCCCCGCGCCTCGCTCTCCTGTTCTTCAGCCTTGTGGGATTGGCGTGATAACCGGAAAACTTAGGGGAGCTCCTCCAACCGAGATAGGCCCTAGCGGTTTAGGTTGCCGACCCGGCCTTTTGCGCACTTCTCGGGATAGCCGGTTACGAGCGTGCCCCGTTGGAATGGAGGAGGTTACTGCCGGGGTTATTGCAGTTTGCAGCGAGTCGACCTTCGCTATAAGCGTGGAAATCTGAGCAGATATCTTCTTCACGTCTTCATTTTCATTCGCTATCTGCGCAGATATTTTCTTCACATCGACTTGCTCATCCATGACGCTTTGTCTTAGGGAAGCAAGCCCAATTGAATCCTGCTGAAGCAGAGCTGTGTGTAGCTGCTGGGCCGACTGAATATCCTTCAGTACGGCGACAACAACCGGATCCGGTATTGAATCGGAAGCTTTCTGGTGCGGAAGCAGTTCGGCCAAACTGCTGACATCCGGCAGGGCAAAATCGGCGGGCGACATTGTATAGGCGGCCGCGGTAGCGTTTAGCCCAAGAGCGAACACCGACAGCGCCAAGATCGACTTCCGGCGCGATTGCTTGGTCGGTGCCGCGGATTCGGGCTGTTCGGTTTGGCTCTGCGTTTCCGATGTCTGGGTCACGTGCGTTACCTCAATGAGTGAACAAAAAAGGAGCCGTCGCTGGATCGTCCCTCGCGACGGCTCCTTCACGCGGCACCCAACTAAAACTGCCCTGGATTATGGGCTGATGAGATTAATTCCGCGTTATCGCCTCAGCCGCCGGCGGTGCGTCCACAATCGTCGCCGGTTGCGCTTCCGGTGCGATCGGTGGCGGCGCTTCATCGCGGGCCAGGCGCATCGTGCGAAGGAGGAAGAATGCCAGCGATCGGCCGCCTACCCCCTGCGGCCAGAGGCTGAAGTGTTTTTCCAGGTAAAGCAGGAGGTCGACGAGCGCTTTCGGATCTTTCGCGTCATGACGCTAGGTCTGCAACCTTGCTCCATCTCCGACTGGCGAAGATGGCAGGTCGTCACCATGTAGGTCGCGAGGGCGAGGATTGTATGAACCAGGTTTCATGCCATGCGCGTGTTCGCACTTGTGCTTTTCCTGTGTCTCTCGAGCATAACGGCGGCGGCACAGCAGCTACTGCGCTACAATCCCTACACAAGTCAGTACAATCCCTACACGGGTCGGTATGAGTATGCTCCCAGGGGTGCCACACCGCGGTTTAATCCATACACGCTGCAACGCGAACTAGCCGGTCCCGGCGAAACGCTCCAGTACAACCCGTACACAAAGCAGCGTCAGTATGCGCCTGCGGGAGCTATGCCGCGCTACAATCCCTACACAAAGCAGCGGGAACTTGTTGGCCCCAACTAGCTGCTTGCAGGCCTCAATGCGATTAAAAGAGCTCTGTGTGTATCCGCCTCCTGCCGGGCACCCAATCGTTCAGACTGACGTATCCCGCGGGTCCCTTTGTCCGCGTTGTGTGCCACTGGTAGGCTAGCCTACCGTTTGCAGGGGGGCATGGGTGCCTCGACGGGCACCGGGCTGCTACTCGTCGGTCTGCAGGTCTGCCTCCGATGGCGTCGCGTCGACGGCTGTGCGAGCCGGGCGCGACACGGGAAGCGTCGTCTCGGCATCAGCGGAATCGCCGCCTGCGGACGGCGACCACGGCCGGTCGATGCCGCGCGGCTTGACGGCTTCGACCGCAAATCCCTCGTTTGTCCTGCGCAGCGTCAGCGCCCCTTGGCGGCGCAGGCGCTCGGCATCGATCACCGAGGCGCGGCAGCCTGACGGAACCTGCCGCGCCGTCACGACGAGTGTGGCGCGTTCGCAATCGTCGGAGGTGGCTTCCGGCCGCAGACTCAAGGCCACAAAGGCGCCGTCGGCGGTTTGCGTCACGCAGCCGGCCTTGTCGCAGGACACGCCATCCGCCAGCGAAGCGTCGGCCGCGGTTCGCGCGTCGGCATCGGCAGCAAGCCACTCCTTCACCGCAAATGCATCCTTGCCGCTGCGCATCAGGTGCAGCTTTCCATCCTTCCCGCGCACGGCGACGTTACGGCCATCGGCCGAGATCAGCGCATCCGGCCGCGGCGCGCCGACCGCCCAGACGATCGCAATCGCCAGCACCCCCGCCCCGCTCCAGCGCAGCGGCGTGCGCAACAGCCCCATCAGGATGATGCCGAGGCTTGCCACGACAAGCGGGCCGATGCCGAACGCGGCCATCCGGCCGACTGCGCCAGGTAGGGCCGCGACCCACTTGGCGACCGCGACCATCCAGTCGATACCGACACCCATCAGCCACCAGAAGAAGCCGTCGAAGCCGAACGGCATGGCGGCCAGGCCCAGCAGGCCCGCGGGCATCACCAATGCCGAGACCACCGGCATCGCCGCGAGGTTGGCGAGCACACCGTATGGCGTGATGCGGTGAAAGTGGAATGCGGCGTAAGGCGTGGTCGCAAGGCCCGCGACCAGCGAAGCCAGCAGCAACATGGTGAATTCGCGCCCGCCCCACAGCGCCACCCGCGCGGTGGTGGAATTGTCGGGCGCGGCAAACAATTTTGGCATTCCGATCTGCACCAGCGCGACAAGACCGAGCGTTGCCGCAAACGACATCTGGAAGCTCGGATGCACCAGCGCTTCCGGTGCGATGGCAAGCACAATCAGCGCTGCCACCGCCAGCGTGCGGAAGGTGATGGCACGGCGGTCGACCATCACGGCGATCAGCACCACCGCGGTCATGAAGAATGAGCGTTGGGTGGCGACCTCCGCGCCGGAGAGCAGGAGATAGAAGGCGGCGGCGAGCAGCGCGCCCGCGGCCGACCATTTCTTGATCGGAAAGGACACGGTCAGCGCAGGCACCAGCGCGAGCAGCGCGCGGATCGCGAAGAACACGATGCCGGCGACAACAGCCATGTGATAGCCCGATATCGACAGCACATGGCCGAGTCCCGAGATGAACATGGCATCGTTGACCGGCTCGGAGATGGCGTCGCGCCGGCCGGTAAGCAGCGCGGTGGCAATGGCGCGCTTGTCGCCTTCGAGCACGTTGCGGATGCGTGCGTCGATGGCATCGCGCAGACCCTGCATGAACGCGGAATAGCGCAAGCCAATGCCGCCACTGTCGGGCGGATCGGCGGCCTTGATCGCGCCCATCACGAAGCCGGAGGCGCCGATGCGCTGAAAATACATGTCGCGGCCGAAATCATAGCTACCCGGCCGCAGCGGTGGCAGCGGCGGCTGCAGCCGCGCCTTCAATTCGACAAAGCTGCCGACCGCGGGCGCCGTCCCCTTCTTCACCGACAGCCGTACCCGCTCGAGTTTCATCTGGTTGCGCGGGCTCTCCATCGAAACCACACGCAGCACAAAGCGGTCGGTGCGCTCGCGGATGTCGCGGGTCTCGACAAAGCCTGTCAGCGCCACCGAATAGATCGGTCGCGCCAGCACGCCGTGCGCCACGCGCGCCGTCTTCCACGTCGCCATGGCGAATCCTGCGGCCGCGGCCGCGAGCATCACCGCGACCGGAAAGATCTTGTGCCGCCGCAGCAGGAATGCCGCCGCGCAGAGCGTGATCGCAATGACAGCGGCAGCTGCTAGAACCGGCTCATGGTCGGCGGAAAAATAGAAGGCGATGCCCGTGCCGAACGCGACCGGCACCCACGGCAGCAGCCGTCCGGCGCCGGTCTCCGCGCGCGCCCAGCCGCGCAGCGTCTCGACGAGAGATAACCACGCCCGGAAATCCGACGGCGCATAGCCGCCGGCCTGCGCCGCAGCAGCGCGCGGCGGCCACGTCCCGGCATAGCCCCGCCTTCCACCCGGCGTCTCACTTTGCTCGACCACGCATCCGCACCCTGTGATCCCGTCGCGGCCGCAAGGCTACCGGAAGGCGAAATGTGCAGAAAGGGAACGGATGGAGAAAGTGGAGGAGAACGCGCGCCATTTGCGCGATAACTTGAACGATCGACCTGACGCCACTTCGGTACACGCAACAAGGAGGCCACCATGACCAGACTCTTGATTGCGCCGGAGAAACCTCAGGGCCCTGATAGCGCCACAAGACGCAGATTGCTGCACCTTTCTCGATGGAGAAGTTGACGGCGGCCTACAATCCAATTGTTTGCTGGGCCAGCGCTACATGTCAACGCTAACTGATCCGCAGGGCTTGAAGGTTTGGAGCGAGCGTCCGCGCAGGCACCCCTCATGTTTCTGGGCGTAGGCAAGCGTGACCATGACAATCAAAGCCACTATGACAAATCCGATTACGATGTTCTGCATCATGGCTGTCACTCCACACGTTAGCGCACTAGGTAGCGGCCGCGCGGCCAGACATGATGAACACCGTGGGTGCGGCCCGTCAATGCGCCGCAAGCCTGACCCGGTCGATACGGGCTGCTTGCCTCATGGCAAGCCCGAATGCTGATCGTTGTTCTGTCTGGTCGCGCTGCGCACGACCAAGCTCACGTTGAGCGATCCACCATCAAGCTGGTGGCCGGGAGAGCAGTAGCGCGACTTTGCCGTGCGCTGCAACATTCCATGCGCGCCGCAGTATGACCTTAATTTTGGCACGCGAACTTCACCGCGCCACCTCGACGAGGCCCCTCGGAACGACCCAACTTGCCTGTTACAAAAAATGAGATCGGGACGGAAACTCATGCAAACGGCGCTCACCATTATTTTCTGGTGGTTTGCAATTAACTTCGTCGGCGCGGCGATCTGGACTTGCTACTGCATATGGCCTCGTCAACGCTACCATTCGAGGTCTGAGCCGGTCCGACGCCTTCGAACCAAACTTCCGTAGCGCGACGGCCTCGTCTTCCCACTTGCGGTTTTCCCATTCCATTCATATGCTTTTGATGGGTGGAGACACGCACTTCGGGAGCAGATATGAGCCCACGGACCGTCTTCACGATTTTGCTTATTGCATTCGCTATCGCCTCGGCCTGCGCTGGCCTTACAACAGCAAGACAGCTCCACGAGCAAGCTTCCGTCGCTCGGATAACCTCGCGCGGTTGATCAGCCGCATGCGCTGCGTGCATCGAGAGTTCGTTGGAAGCCGTAGTGGCGTTCACGTCCTCCACCGCAATCCGTAGCGGCTTGCGAATGCGCCGCCGGCCGCGAAATCATGGGCCACGCGCCCGCAAAGATCACCTTCGGCAATACGCAAAAAAACCGGCCCGCGGGGCTGGGTTGCGGGCCGGGTATCTATCACACGACATGCCGGACTGAGGGAGCATCACCGGCATGGGTCCTTTAACTGCCTGCAATCCGGTTTTTTCCGGCCAAGATTTGTAATCTTCGCCACAATCGTCGTATCTTTTGGACTAGCCCCGTCGAGCGACACTCACGCGTTGAGAGACGTTCCCGCAAGTGTGCCTGCTCTGCGAAGACACCGGCTGGGTTTGTGCCGAGTCGTTTGCATAGTGATGCAAGGTTGACGATGGAGCGAAGATGAACGGAAGCCGCTACTATGTGGTCAAAACAGAGGGTGCGAAGTGGGGCGTTAGCTTTGGCAGCGCCCTCGCCATCGCAATCAGTTACACGGCCAACCACTCTATCCTCTGGGCGATCATCCACGGCATCTTGGGCTGGCTGTATGTAATCTACTTCGCGCTGTTTCGCTCGTAGCCGCAGCCGCCAACCGAGGCCTCAACAGGCCCTCAGGCCCATCCATAGCAGAGCCACGGAAAACAGGCTTATGCCGATGACGGTAAGCACGAGGAGATCAAACATCGGCGTCAGATTAGCTTACGGCTCGCGTCGCGAACAGTAGGTCGAAAGCTGGATGTTTGAAAAAAAGTAGCCCCCGCCAAGGAATGCGAAAGCATACAAGAGCCGGATGATTGCCTAAATAAGCCGCTTGCTGGAACCCGCTTGTGTTGTTGAAGTATGTCACGGGTCCTTGGCGTGACACCTGAGCGCGCCCTCGGCCTCACGCCATCCACCCGAAGAGAGCCCCCATCGACCCGGCTCGGTGGGGGTTTTCTGATTCTACGAGGCTTACACTCTAAAAAGGAACCTAACTGCTCCGCGACGATTGACAAACAACAGCTTGGCGAGGCCAGCATTGGAGTTGCTGCTTATTTTCGGCATTCCGTTCGCGGCAGGCTTTGCGGCGGGTTATTATTTCCGCGCGTACCTATCCAGGCGAAGGCGACGGCTCGCCCAGCAACACTCTCTGTGGCAGAAGCCGCCAGACGAACGCCGGTGAAGTTCACATCATGTACAAGAGCACATAGGCCAAGAGTGCGGCGAGAAACATCGTCCAGACAAACCACACGATGCTTAGCCAATCGGGTCTGTGCATGCTGCCTCCGGCCTCCATCGTGGTGGTAGGAGGCCGAATCCCGATTGACCTAGGTCAATGGGGCCGGAATGCGACATACCCATGTTCGCGGTTGCGGCGCTTGTTGCCAAGCGAGCGCTTGCAATTACCGTTGTACCATCCCAACGTTTGCAATCGATGGCCGCATCGGCCGTGCTATCGACCACCGTCACCGCACCGGAAGCGGGCCTCGGCTGGGCTTGCTATCACACCTGATCGATCAGCGGCGCCCTGGACGAGACGTGATGACTGACGATCTTCCACTCGCCATCCTCTCGCACGATGACCCAGGTGATCTTCACGGTCAGCGGTGATCCGTCGACGACGAAATTCGCGGTGCCCGCCATGTTGACCAGGTCAGGACCGGCAGCATCTGTCGACACATCGGTGAACCGGACACTCTGCCAATTCCAGCGTGGCAATCCCTTGAAGTAGGATTTCACGCCATCGCGACCGCGATAGAGCGTCGGATTCGAGCCGTAGAACAGCGTGTGCTTCGAATAGAGCGAGGACAGCCCGGCGGCGTCGAGCTTTGCGAACGCCGCCGACCACTTTGCGATGATGCCGGCGGCGATGTCGTCGGCCGCGCTCCCCATGCTCATCCCTTCCCGCCAACTTCCTTGGCAAAGGTGTCACGCAGGCCAATAGTGCGGTTGAACACCGGACGGTCTGCGGTCGAATCCGGATCGCGGGCAAAATAGCCCTGGCGCTCGAACTGTATCGGCTCGGATGAGTTGCTCGTGGCGGACGCCGGCTCGATCCGCGCGTCCTTCAATATCTCCAGCGACTGCGGATTGAGATCGGCGGCAAAATTGCCGGCGTCCGGGTTCGGCTTGGCGAACAGCTGATTGTAGATGCGGATTTCCGCGGGGATCGAATCCTTCGCCGACAGCCAGTGCATGGTTGCCTTCACCTTGCGGCCGTCAGGAGCATTGCCGCCCTTCGTCGCGGGATCGTAGCTGCAGCGCAGCTCGACGATTTCGCCGGCAGCATTCTTGACCGCCTCGCGGCACCTGATGAAGTAGGCGTAGCGCAGGCGCACCTCGTTGCCCGGAGAGAGACGGAAGAATTTTTTCGGCGGGTTCTCCATGAAGTCGTCCTGCTCGATATAAAGCTCACGGCCGAATTTGATCTTGCGCGTGCCGGCGGCGGGATCGTCGGGGTGGTTGACGGCCTCGAGCTCCTCGTCCTGGCCTTCCGGATAGTTCTCGATCACGACCTTCAGCGGCCGCAGCACCGCCATGCGGCGCTGTGCTGTCTTGTTGAGATGCTCGCGGATGCAGAATTCGAGCATGCCGACATCGACCACGCTGTTGGCCTTGGCCACACCGATGCGCTTGACGAATTCGCGGATCGCCGCCGGCGGCACGCCACGCCGCTTCAGGCCGGCAATGGTCGGCATGCGCGGATCGTCCCAGCCCGCGACATGGCCCTCGCGCACCAGCTGCGTCAGCACGCGCTTGGAGAGCAGCGTGTAGGTGAGATTGAGCCGCGCAAATTCATACTGGCGCGGATGTGACGGCACCGGCAGCTTGTCCAGGAGCCAATCGTAGAGCGGCCGGTGATCCTCGAACTCCAGCGTGCAGATCGAATGCGTGATGCCTTCAATGGCATCCGACTGGCCGTGCGCGTAGTCATAGCTCGGATAGATGCACCACTTGTCGCCGGTGCGCGGATGATGGGCATGCAGGATGCGATAGAGCACGGGGTCGCGCAGATTGATGTTGCCGGCGGCCATGTCGATCTTGGCGCGCAGCACCCGCGCGCCGTTCTGGAACTCACCAGCCTTCATGCGGCGGAACAGATCGAGGTTCTCCTCGACCGAGCGCTCGCGGAACGGCGAGTTCCTGCCGGGCTCCTTCAGCGTACCGCGGGTTTCGCGGATCTGATCCTGCGTCTGGTCGTCGACATAGGCCAGCCCCACCTTGATCAGGCCTTCCGCCCACTCATAGAGCCGCTCGAAATAGTCGGAGGCAAAAAAGAGGTTGTCGCCCCAGTCGAAGCCGAGCCAGTGCACGTCGGCCTGGATGGAATCGATATATTCCTGCTCTTCCTTGGTCGGGTTGGTATCATCGAAGCGCAAATGGCACTTGCCGGCAAATTCCTGGGCGACGCCGAAATTCAGCGCAATCGACTTGGCGTGGCCGATATGCAGGTAGCCGTTCGGCTCCGGCGGGAATCGGGTCACGATCGCCTTGTGCTTGTTCGATGCAAGGTCGGCCTGGATGATGTCGCGAATGAAGTCGCGCCCCGCCTCTGATGTCACCGGTTCTGTCGTCGTCATTACGAGTTCCTGATTTCTGGCGGCCCTTCTGCCAAATTCGCTCCCGGCCGCCAAGCCCGGTTTACCCCCGCAGAGGCTTTAGTTATGTCCGGTTCCTGCTATACACCACCGCCTCTTTCCGCATGCGACCCCGCCTGATGACCGATTCCATCGTCACCCGCTTTGCCCCCTCGCCGACCGGCTTCCTCCACATCGGAGGCGCGCGCACCGCGCTGTTCAACTGGCTCTACGCCAGGAAGCATGGCGGCAAGATGCTGCTCCGAATCGAGGACACCGACCGCGAGCGTTCGACGGAAGCCGCCATCGCTGCGATCCTCGACGGGCTGAAATGGCTGGAGCTGAACTGGGACGGCGACGTCATCTACCAGTTCAGCCGCGCCGCCCGCCACCGCGAGGTGGCCGAGCAATTGCTTGCGGAGGGCAAGGCCTATCATTGCTACGCGACGGCGGAAGAGCTCGCTGCGATGCGCGAGAAGGCGCGTGCCGAGGGCCGCACCCGCCTTTATGACGGGATGTGGCGGGATCGCGACCCCTCAACAGCACCGGCCGGCGTGAAGCCGACCATTCGCCTGAAGGCGCCGCAGACCGGCGAGACCGTGATCGAGGACCAGGTGCAGGGCCGCGTGGTCTGGCAGAACGAGAATCTCGACGACCTCGTGCTGCTGCGCGGCGACGGCACCCCGACCTACATGCTCGCGGTGGTCGTCGACGACCACGACATGGGCGTGACCCATGTCATCCGCGGCGACGACCATCTGATCAACGCCGCGCGGCAGAAGCAGATCTACGACGCGAAGGGGTGGACCATCCCCAGCATGTCGCATATCCCGCTGATCCACGGTCCCGACGGCGCCAAGCTTTCAAAGCGTCACGGCGCACTCGGTGTCGAAGCCTATCGCGCGATGGGTTATCTGCCCGCAGCGCTGCGCAACTACCTGGTGCGGCTCGGCTGGAGCCATGGCGACCAGGAGATCTTCTCGACCCAGGAGATGATCGACGCCTTCGATCTCTCCGGCATCGGGCGTTCAGCTGCGAGGTTCGATTTCGCCAAGCTGGAAAACCTCAACGGCCATTACATCCGCCAGACCGACGACAAGACGCTGGTGAAACTGTTTGAGGATGTGCTGGATCACGTGCCCGACGGCGCGGCGCTGAAGGCAAAGCTCAACGATAGAACCCGCGCGCAGCTGTTGCAGGCCATGCCGAGCCTGAAGGAGCGCGCCAAGACGCTGATCGAGCTGATCGGCGGTTCCTATTTCATCTTCGCCGACCGCCCGCTGGAAATCGAGGCCAAGGCGGAGGCGCTCTTGACCGACGATGCCCGCGCGCTGATCGCAAAACTGCGCGGCGTACTGCAGGCAGTCTCTCCCTGGAGCGCGGAGACGACCGAAGCCGCCATGCGGAATTTCGCCGAGCAGAATAACCTCAAGCTTGGCGCGGTCGCCCAGCCGCTGCGGGCGGCGGTGACGGGGCGCACGACCTCGCCCGGCATCTTTGAGGTTCTGGCGGTATTGGGGCGCGAGGAATGCCTCGCCCGGCTGGCCGATCAGGCGGCTTGATATTTGACGCGTTTTCCTGACGCGAACCGGTATCCACTTCGCCTCGAAAACGCTATGGGCGGGCCCGGATGGCCCCCTCCCTGCGTCCATCTTGCAGCGCACAGGGCAATAAGATACCCATCTTGCACCGCTTCTAGACAATCAGGCCCTGCTCGCTCTCTCCCTGGAGAAAGCATCCAGCCAGCCCGATTTTCACAACGATTTCATCGGGGACTACGACGATGGACGCCAAATCGAGCAACAAAACAGCGACGCTTACGGTCGGTAACAAGACCTACGATTTCCCGATCCTGAGCGGTACGGTTGGGCCCGATGTCATCGACATCGCCAAGCTCTACGGCCAGGCGGGCCTGTTCACCTACGACCCAGGCTTCACCTCGACCGGAAGCTGCCAGTCCAAGATCACCTATATCGACGGCGACGCCGGCGTCCTCGAATACCGCGGCTACCCGATCGAACAGCTCGCCGAGAACGGCGACTTCCTGGAAACCTGCTACCTCCTGCTCTACGGGGAACTGCCGACCAAGGCGCAGAAGCAGGATTTCGACCACCGCGTCACCCATCACACGATGGTGCACGAGCAGATGGCCCGCTTCTTCCAGGGTTTTCGCCGTGACGCCCATCCGATGGCGGTCATGGTCGGCTGCGTCGGCGCGCTGGCCGCGTTCTACCACGACTCCACCGACATCAACGATCCGCAGCAGCGCATGATCGCCTCGATGCGGATGATCGCGAAAATCCCGACGCTGGCGGCGATGGCCTACAAATACACCATCGGCCAGCCCTTCATGTATCCGAAGAACTCGCTCTCCTTCGCTGCGAATTTCCTGAACATGTGCTTCGCGGTGCCCTGCGAGGAATACAAGATCAATCCAGTGCTGGCCGATGCGCTGGACAAGATATTTATCCTGCACGCCGACCACGAGCAGAACGCCTCGACCTCGACGGTGCGCATCGCCGGCTCCTCCGGCGCCAACCCGTTCGCCTGCATCGCGGCCGGCATCGCCTGCCTGTGGGGCCCGGCACATGGCGGCGCCAACGAGGCCGCGCTCAACATGCTCTACGGCATCGGCAAGGTGGAAAACATTCCGGACTTCATCAAGAAGGTGAAGGACAAGAACAGCGAAGTCCGCCTGATGGGCTTCGGCCACCGCGTCTATAAGAACTATGATCCGCGCGCCAAGATCATGCAGAAGATGTGTCACGCCGTGCTGAAGGAAACCGGCCACGGCGACGATCCGATGCTGAAAGTTGCGCTGGAGCTGGAAAAGATCGCGCTCAGTGACGAGTATTTCATCGACCGCAAGCTCTATCCAAACGTCGACTTCTATTCGGGCATCACGCTGAAGGCGATGGGCTTCCCGACCTCGATGTTCACTGTGCTGTTCGCAGTCGCCCGCACCGTCGGCTGGATCAGCCAGTGGAGCGAGATGATCGAGGATCCGCATCAGAAGATCGGCCGTCCGCGCCAGCTCTACACCGGCGTCGCCCGCCGCGACTACGTGCCGATGGACAAGCGGAAATAAGCGCGGCCCAAGGCGAGCGTTAAGGCAAGCGTTCAGCAATCCCGCCCCGGATCGGACATCCTGGGCGGGATTTTAGTGAGGCGCGCGCGCCTTCCGCATTGTCGCCAGCACGATCTCGGCGGCGCGGACGCTCGGCGGCTGGCTGCCGGTGGACATGATGGAATCGATGCGGGCAAAGGCTTCGACCTGCTTGCGCCGCAGCGGGGTATCGCCCAGCACATCGCGCAGCGGCGGCATCAGCCGTTCCGAGCGCACATCCCTCTGGTGGAATTCCGGCACGACGTTTTCGCCGACCACGATATTGGCCAGTATCACCGTGTTCAGCCGGATCGCCCGCCGCACCACGAACGCCTCCAGCGCGCCAGTGCGGTACGCCGCGATCATCGGCACGCCCGATAGCGCAAGTTCCAGCGTCACCGTGCCCGATTTGGCCAGCGCGGCATGCGCTATGCGGAATGCGGCGCGCTTCTCTTCCTCGCCAATGACGACGCGTGGCTGCACTTTCCAGTATTTCAGTGCGGCACTGACCGCCTGCTCGAGATGCGGCATGGTCGGCAGCACCGCCTCGAACGCCACGCCTTCCGCCTGCAGGCGCGTCAGCGTCATGCCGAACGCGGTCATGTGGTGCCTGATCTCGCTGCGGCGGCTGCCAGGCAGGACCAGAAGCACCGGCGGCTTGTGCTCGCGCCGCCTCTGCTCCTCGGCATTGGGGCGGAGCTGGGCGATCTGTTCGGTCAGGGGATGGCCGACATAGCTGCAGGGCGGGCCGTGCAGCTCTTCGTAGGCTGCCGGCTCAAAGGGCAGCAGCGCCAGCACGTGATCGATATAGGGCTTCATGGCGCGCGCCCGCCCTGGCCGCCACGCCCACACCGTCGGCGAGACATAATCCACGATCGGAATGTGCGGCGCCTCGGCACGCACCCGTTTGGCGACGCGGTGGGTAAAATCGGGGCTGTCAATGATGACGAGGATGTCGGGCGCCGCAGCGATGATGGCTTCCGCCGTTTCGCGAATGCGCCGCAGGATCGCCGGCAATTGCCTGACGACAGCAGCAAAACCGATGATGGATAGTTCCTCGATCGGAAAGCGCGAAGCCAGCCCCTCGATCGCCATGGCGCGGCCGCCGACGCCCTCGAACTGCACGGCGCCGCCAAGGCGCTGGCGCAGCACCTTCATCAGGTTGGCGCCAAGCCGGTCGCCGGATTCTTCCGTCGCGACCAGGAAAATTTTTCGCCCGACATTCGGGCCTGAACGCGCCGGGTTCACGAGGCAACACCGATGGCAAACAGACCGGCCTTGTCGGCGGCCTCGATCATGGCCTGCGGCTCGGCCGCAATGGTGTTTCCGGCGGCCACTGCGATGCCGGCGAGGCCAGCCTGTGCCGCCCCCTCCACGGTGCGCGGGCCCACAGTCGGCAAGTCGTAGCGCAAATCCTGGCCGCTCTTCGGCATTTTTACCAGCACGCCGCGGCCCACCTTGGCACGGATGCGTCCCTCCTCGCGCAATCGCGCGACCCGCGCCAGCAGTCCGTCGGTGCCTTCGATGTCTTCGACGGCGACGACATGGCCGTCAATCACGACCGCCGCCTGGCCAATGTCGAAGGGGCTCAGCGCCGCCAGCACTTCCCTGCCCTTGGCGATATCCGCCGATGCGTCACCATCTGGCGCCGCGCGGGTAACGCATCCCGCGGGCATCAAGAGATCGGGCGCGGCGTCCTTGACGCCGACCATGCGAAAGCCATCCTGCTCGAAGATGCGGCCGACGCCCGACAGCAGATGATCGTCACCGCCGCGAAACGAAGCGATCAGACGGCCCATCACGCGCAGCGTGCCCCAGTCGAGCCTGATTTCCGACAGCGCGGGCCGCGACAGGCTGCCGATGAAGACGATGTCGCGGCAGCCTTCGCTGCGGAGCAATTTCTTCGCCGTACCGATCTGGCCGACATAGATCCAGCGATGGCGAAAGCGCGCGACGCGGGCCGGATCGCAGAAGCCCTTCAGGGGAAATAGGACAACGCCGATCCCGCGCGACGTCAGGGAATCTGCAACCGCGAATGGCATGCTGCCGCCGCCCGCGACGATGCCTACCGGCGAAGAGAGGTTAGCCGCTGATGTCATGGCCTGCGGCTGCCCCCGTTTACTGCTGGCGATTGCCGGTGTCGGCCGGCAGGCAAAGCGCGCGATGCTTGGCTTCGGCAATGAAGGCCAGGATCTCTGCAATCGCGGGATCTTCCGACGCCATCGGCTGCACGGACTTAAGGCGCTCGGCGAAGATGCCGGGGCCGTGAAACAACTTTTGATAAAACGCGCGGACGGTGGCAAGGCGCTGCTTGGTGAACTTCCGGCGCTTCATGCCGATGATGTTGAGGCCCTCGAGCACGGCGTAGTGTCCGTTGGCGAGGCCGAACGGAATGACGTCGCCGCGCACGCCGCAGACGCCGCCGATCATCACCTGCGGCCCGATCCGCGTGAACTGGTGCACCGCCGACAGCCCGCCGATATAGACGAAATCGCCGATCTCGCAGTGGCCGCCGAGCGTGGCTGAGGTCGCGAAGATGACGTCATTGCCGACCGTGCAGTCATGGCCGACATGGCTGTTGTTCATGAAAAACCCGCGGTCGCCAACGCGCGTCAGCCCGCCGCCCTTGACCGTGCCGACGTTCATGGTCACGCCCTCGCGGATGGTGCAGCCATTGCCGATTTCCAGCCGCGTCGGCTCGCCCTTGTAGCTCAGATCCTGCGGCGGACCGCCAAGCGCTGCGAACGGCGAAATCACGCAATCGGCGCCGATCGTCGTATGCCCGCTGACGGTGACATGCGAGGCCAGCTTACAGTTCTCGCCGATCACGGCATTGGCGCCGATCACGCAATAGGGACCGATGGTGGTGCCGTCGCCAATCACGGCGCCGTCCTCAATTCGCGCAGTCGGATCGATCTTCTTCATGTCAGTCAGTCGGACAGCATCGCGCCGACATCGGCTTCCGCGACCACCTGCCCGCTAACCTTGGCGTCGCCGTGGAACCACCACATCGACTTGCGCCGGCCGATCAGGCGCAAGTGGTACTCGATGGTGTCGCCGGGGATCACGGGCTTCCGGAATTTGCACTTGTCGACGGTGAGGAAATATACCGCGCGGGGTTTTTCGGTGCCGGGGTTCGAGCGGATGCCGATCACGCCCGCGGTCTGCGCCATGGCCTCGATCATCATGACGCCCGGATAGACCGGGCGATCGGGAAAGTGCCCGAGAAAGCAGGGTTCGTTGAAGGTGACATTCTTGATGCCAACGCCGCTGTAGTCTTTCCGGACGTTGATCACACGGTCGATCAGCAGCATCGGATAGCGATGCGGCAGCGTCTGCAGGATATCCTCGATGTTGACGACATCGAACAGAACCGGTGCTTCCTCCATCACTCCTTCCCCTCGCCCT
>Ga0081540_1001437_pt1 | contig 20597 bp, 22 predicted proteins | sample TabmetS2T1R1_FD_71024 | JGI IMG/M metagenome (GOLD analysis project Ga0081540, IMG submission 71024) | Tabebuia heterophylla rhizosphere microbial communities from the University of Puerto Rico - S2T1R1 | ecosystem: Host-associated > Plants > Roots > Rhizosphere ... | reverse complement strand
CTGGCGTCGCGACATCGCGCCGACTGGCGACCGCATCTTCGGCAGGATGCTCGACCTGATCGACGTCTCGGTCCGCCAGCAGGACCCTTGGCCGCCCGCCGACTTGCCGGACGGTCCCTTGGTCATTATCGCCAACCATCCGTTCGGCATCGGCGACGGCATAGCCATCCTGTCGCTGACCGAGCAACTCGGCCGCCCGTTCCGTGTCATGATCAACGCCGAGCTGCTCAAGATCGAGGAGATGAAGCCCTATTCGCTGTCGATCGATTTCACCGAGACCAAGGCAGCGCTGAAGAACAACCTCGCCGTGCGCAAGGAGGCAGTGCGCCTGATCAAGGAAGGCGTGGTCATCGTGATCTTCCCCGGGGGCGGCGTCGCGACCGCGCCGCGCGGCTTCGGCAAGGCTCAGGATCTGCCGTGGAAGATGTTCCCGGCCCGCCTCGTGCAGGAGGCGAAGGCCTCGGTCATTCCCGTGCATTTTTCCGGCCAGAACGGCCGGCTGTTCCACATCGTCAGCGGCCCCATGAACATGGTCGACGAGGAGAACAAGCTGAAGCGCATGGTCGGTCAGGTCTCGCTGACGCTGCGCACCTCGCTGTTGATCCGTGAGTTCATCCGGCTTTCCGGCAAGTCGATCAGTGTGCGGATCGGCAAGGTCATCCCGTGGTCGGAGATCGAGCCGCTGCGCGATCGCAAGGACCTCATTTCCTATCTGTACAAGGCGGTCTTTTCGCTGGCGCCGCAGCAACCGGACCGCAGGCGCGCCGCACGCCGGCGGCTCGGCCGCGAACACCCCCGGCTGATGGCCTATTGAACTCGGCTCACCGAGCTGCGCTCAGCTAAAATAGCAAGAAAGAACAAAAGCTTAGCGCTGGATATTCAAAGGTCAGTCGGCTTCGTCGGCTTGGTCCGCGGCGGCATCGGTCGCGACGACCTCGACCTCCTGGTTGCGACCCGACTCGACCTTGAAATCCCGCTGGTAGAGCTTGTCGCGGTTCTTGGCGATGATGGTGTATTCGCCCTCGGCCAGCACCATGGAAGCGTAGGCACCGACCACCTCGCGGACGGGATCGCCGGAATCCGACACGACCGACCAAGAGGTGTCCGCCATGGCCTCGCCGCCCGGCTCGCGCACCAGCTTCATGGTCAGCTCGGCCGCATGATGCTCGATCGTTGCTTCGACCAGCTTGCCCGCTTCGACCCTGATGTCGGATCGGGTCACGGCATTCACCGATCCGTAGGTTGAGACGATCTGATAGTTGCCCGCATTGAGACGCACGACTGTGCTCGGACTGACGTTGGGCGCTATAAGCACGCGGTGGCCCTTGGCGTCCGCCTTGGCGTCGTAGATGTCGAATTTCAGCAGCGATGGGTTGATGCGCTTGCCGCCGGCGAGCACGGCGTTGAGTTTGAGGCCACCGGCATCGAGGACGAGGCTCTCCTGCTTGCTCTCATGCCCAACCGTGATGCGCTTGGTGGCGCCGGCGCGACCGAACGAGGCGTGCACGAGATAGCTGCCGGGCTCGAGCTGGAAGACGTTGGAGCCGCCCTGGGCCTGGGCGACCAGCGGCAGCTTGCCGTCGGCGCCTGGCTGCGGCTTGAAGATGCGCCAGACCAGGCCGCGGCCGATATCGGCGCCGTCGGGCGTGAGCTGCGCGGTGAGCTTCACCTCGCCGAGCCCGAGGCTCGCGGCCAGCGGGATCTGCCCGGTCGCCGGCGCGTAGCTGTTGGCGAAGGGTGAAGGAGCGGTCGTCGCAGGCACCTCTCCGGCGTCCTGCGCAAGCGCAAAGCTCGCGGCGCACAGCAGCGCAGCCATGCCGAATCCTGCAATCGACAGCCGTGAGACCCCTCTCATCGCTTGCTTTGAAACCCAAGCTGGTGGCAATTTCAAGGCCATCACCCACCAGCCCGAGCGTGCCGCCTTTCCAAAGGGTCCGCTTTAGCCAGGAAACCCAACGAAACAGGCATCCATGACCTCTACCATCGTCGATTTTCTCTCCAACCGGATCTCGCCGCCGATCCACGAGCTCAAGGAGCCGGCGCCCGGCGATGCCGAGATCGAGCAGATGATTCGGATCGCCACGCGCGTTCCCGATCACGGGCGCCTGGCGCCGTGGCGCTTCATCCTCTATCGCGGCGAGGCCCGTCTGAAGATCGGCGAGCAGCTCGCCGCGTTGGCCGAAGCGCGCGAGGGGCCCATGCCGGAGGCGAGACGCCAGAAGGAGTTGACGCGTTTTTCCCGTGCGCCGCTTGTGATCGGCGTGGTCTCGAGCCCGAGGGAGCATCCGACCATCCCGCAATGGGAGATGTTCCTGTCGGGCGGCGCGGCGGCGATGAACCTTGTGCATGCCGCCAATGCGCTGGGCTACGGCGCGCACTGGATCACCAATTGGTATTCCGACTCTGAGGAGGGCCGCCGCATCCTCGGCCTTGCCCCGCACGAGCGCGTGATCGGCTTCGTCCACATCGGCACGTTCCCTGGCACGGCAGCCGACCGCCCGCGGCCGGACGTCGCCGGGCTCATCTCTGACTATAGTGGCCCCTGGCAGGAATAGGACCGGCAGCGCGCCGACGCTCGGCGTCGAACGGTCCCCCGCCGCCGGAGGATGGGTTCAGCCGCGATTCGCCGCGGCTGCCGCCCGCGCGAGCAGCCGCTCGGCGCGGCGCAGATGCGGTCGGTCGTACATCTTGCCGTCGATCGACACGACACCCGCGATGCCGGCGTCGGCGAAGGCCTTGACGATTGCCGCAGCCTCCTCGATGGCTTGCGCCGACGGCGTGAAGCTCACATTGATGATCGGCACCTGATCCGGATGGATCGCGAGCTTGCCTGTGAAGCCGTCGCGGGTTGCTTCCGCGCACTCCTTCCTGAGACCGGGCGCGTCGCGGAAGTTTACGAACACCGTGTCGATTGCCGCGACGCCGGCGGCGGACGCTGCGAGCACGGTCAGCGCGCGCGACAGCCGGAACACGTCTGTGTAGTGACCATGCGAGTCGCGCGCGGCGGTGGCCCCGATCGCCGCCGACAGATCCTCCGCGCCCCAGGTGAGGCCGGCGAGCCGCGGATGCGGATTGCCATAGCTCGCAGCGGCGAGCACTCCGGCGGGCGTTTCGGTGATCAGCGGGATGATCGCAGTGGCGCCGTCGGCAATCCCGTGCTCGGCTTCGGCGACGCGCAGCATGGCGGCCAGTTCGACGACGTCGACCCCGGCATTGCACTTCGGCAGCATGATACCGTCCGGCCGGGCAGCCATCGCCGCAGTCAGATCGTCTTTGAGCAGTCCGCTGCCGAGCTCGTTGACGCGGACGTAGAGCTTGGGCGCGCCTTCGCGCGCGACGCTGCCGAGGAAGGCCGAGGCGACGGCGCGGGCGGCCGCCTTGTTCTCGGCCGCGACCGAATCCTCGAGGTCGAGGATGACGACGTCGGCGCCGGACGACCCCGCCTTCGCCAGCTTTCGTTCGGAGTCTCCTGGCACGAAAAGCAGCGAGCGCATGTTACGCGACGGGCTTCTTGCGGATCATCGCCTGGCGCCGGCATTTGGCGACCAGCGAGCCGTGCTGGTTGAAGGCGCTGTGCTCGAATTCGACGATGCCGCGGTCCGGCTTGGATTTGGATTCGCGCACGCCGACCACCGTGGTCTCGACGTGGATCGTATCGCCGTGAAAGACCGGGTGCGGAAACACGGTCTCGGTCATGCCGAGATTGGCAATCGTCGTGCCGAGCGTGGTCTCGTGGACCGAGATGCCGATCATCAACCCGAGGGTGAAGAGCGAGTTGACCAGCGGCTTGCCCCACTCGGTTTTCGACGCGAAATCGAAGTCGATGTGCAGCGGCTGCGGGTTCATGGTCATGACGGAGAACAGCACATTATCGCTCTCCGTCACCGTGCGGGTGAGCGCATGCCTGATAATCTGGCCGACGGTGAATTCCTCGAGGTAGAGTCCAGCCACGCGAGCCTCCGTCAACGTTGATACGGGCTCAACTTTCCCGCGGCAAGCGGGTTAACGGACATGGTAAATCCTTCGTAAACCAATTCTCCCTAATGTTCCAAGGCGGTACGAGGGGCGGCGGTTCGCGGATGGTGGTTAGCCATTTTCTGAAGTGGGTCGACACGGCCAAGGTGGCCGAGCGTTCGGCCGCGGCCGCGGCGCTGGCCCGCGCCTATGTCAATCACGACCTGCCGTTCGAGGATCGCTGCGCGGCGGAGGCTGCGCTCACGCTTCTGCTCGACGACCCCTCCTACAAGGTGCGGCTGGCGATGGCCGATGCCCTCTCGCTCAGCCATCACGCCCCGCCGCAGATCATCAACGCGCTGGCCTGGGATCATCAGGAGGTCGCAGCACTCGTGCTGTCACGCTCGCCGCTGCTCAGCGACGCCGATCTGGTCGACCGCGTCTTCGGCGGGGAGGGACCCGTGCAGGGGATCATTGCCGGCCGGTCTCTGGTTTCCGCCGGGCTTGCCGCGGCAATCGCCGAGGTCGGCGACGAGGATGCCTGCGCTGTGCTGCTCGCCAACAGCGGCGCCGCGATCGGCTCGCTGAGCTTCAGGCGCATCGCCGAGCGCCATGGCGGCATTGCTCGCATCCGCGCGGTGATGCTCGCCCATCCGCTGCTGCCGACGGACTGCCGGCATCTCCTGCTCCGCGAGGTCGGCGAGGGGACCTTCGAGCGCCGCATGGAGGGGCTGGTGCTGCGGCTGCTCTCCCCCGGGCTCGCGGAGAGCACGCTGGAGACCCTTCGCGGCATCCTCAACGACGCCTCGGCCAGGGTGGCCGGTGGCGTGGGCTTCATCGTTCTGGTGATCGCGGCCGTGCCGCTCATCCGGATGCTGGACCACGCGCTCAACGAGGTCTGGAACGTCCGCGAGAACCGCCCGTGGCCGGTGCGGGTCCTCGTCTGGCTGGCGGCGCTGATCTCGGTCCCGCTCCTGCTCGGGAGTGCCGTCTCGGCCAACTCCCTGCTCCGGCGCCTGCTCCGGGAGTCTGGCATCCCGTTCAGCGGGGAGATCCTCTCGATCGTCGCGATCCTCACCGCCATCGGCGCCCTCACCCTCCTCTACGTCGTCACTCCGAACTGCCGGGTTCGCTGGATCCCGGCCTTCATCGGTGCCTCGGTTGCCGGGGTGGTCTGGACGGTGCTGCGCGCCGGCTACGCGAGCTTCGCCGCGCAGACCTTTCGGTACGGCGTGCTCTACGGCTCTCTGGGCGCGATCCCGCTGTTCCTGCTCTGGCTGTACCTCAGCTGGCTCATCGTCCTCGCCGGGGCCCGGCTCGCCTATGCGCTCCAGCACGCACGCTTCCAGTCGGTGTGGCCGGCGCTGGTCGGCCACCCACGGGGGCGCGAGCTGGCGGCGGTGCGCGTGGTCCAGCACCTCACGCGCGCCTGGCTCGACCAGCAGCGCGCCCCGGACCAGGCCTCGCTCGCCCTGGAGACCGAGCTTCCCGAGGAGGTGGTCCAGCCCATCCTCGAGGCGCTCCGGGACGCAGACCTGGTCCACGAGGGACGGCACTCCGGATGGAGCCCGGCCCGCGACCCGGCCCACCTCACGCTCGGCCAGGTGACGGCGGCGATGTGGGGAACCGGGCTCGGCGCTCCGGATGCGCCGGACCCGTCACTCCCCGCTCGCGACCTGGCGCAGATCGACGCCGTGCTGCTCGCGGTGGACGTCGAGGCGTCGCGCCGCCTGGAGTCCTGGTCCTGGGTGGACCTCGCCGACCTCGAGCGCCGGCCGCCTACACCAAATTCCTGAGGCATTGCCGCAGCTTGTCGCAGCCGCCAGCTTGCATGTGACGCTGGATTCTGCAAGTGTCCAGAACCACTGGCGGGTTCGCCGACCTGCCAAGGGAGCGTCCCGGCGATGCTGAAGAGCGACCTCATCAACATCCTCGTGTCCAAGCGCGGAATCACCCAGAAGCAGGCCGAAGCCACCGTCGAGACGATCTTCGAGGCGATGAAGGACGCCCTCTGCCGGGGAGAAAACATCGAGATCCGCGGGCTTGGGGCCTTTCACGTGAAGCACTACGAGGGCTACCAGGGCCGGAACCCCAAGACGGGCCAGGTCATCCCGGTGAAGCCGAAGCGCGGCCTCCTCTTTCGGACGGGCAAGGAGCTGCGCGACCGGGTCAACCGGGCGACCCCGACCACCACACGCGTGGACGGCTCCTCCTCGACCGAAGACGACGCGGCCTGACCCGCGTCGAGGCACGCAGCGCCAAGCTCAGGCCGAGAGCCTGCCCAGCGGCTTGACCCGGAGCGCCGGGTCGAGCTCGGCGTACGCCAGCACCGCCACCTCGGGAAACGCGCCCTCACAGAGGGCCCGGAGTGGGCGCCGCACGTCTCCGGAGGCGAGGAGGACTGCCCGGCCGTCCTCCACCAGAGCGGCGACCGCCTCCAGCAGCGCCTGCACCCGCTCAGGCTCGAGCGCCGGAGCACCATCGACCGTGCGGGTGCGGAGCGTCTCCTCGAGCGCCGGATCCACGAGCCAGGCGAACAGCGCGCCCGATGGGGCGTGCCGGTGGCTGATCCACCGGGCGAGGGCCTGCCGGCACCGCTCGGCGAGCACGGCAGCGTCGCCCTCCACCGCGGGCGAGGCGAGCGTCTCCAGCACCCCTCTGAGGTTGCGGACGCTGACCCCCTCGTGGAGGAGGCGGCGAAGGACGTCGGTGAGCACCGGGAGCGGTACCTTCTCCAGCACCGGGCGCACGAGGGCCGGACTGCGCGCCTCCAGCCCGTCGAGCAGCAGCTGCACGTCCTGGAGGCCGAGCAGCGAGGGGGCATGCCGGCGAGCCACGCTCGCCAGATGCTCCACGACCACCTCCGCCGGTGGCCGCGGCTCGAGGCCCGCGAGCTCGAGACGCTCGCGTGTCGGCTCCGCGACCCTTGCCAGCGGGCGCCCCGTCGATGGGTCCTCCACCGCCTCCGCATCGACGGAGAGAAAGGCCAGCTCCGATGCCGCGCTCTGCACCAGCAGGCCCGACGTCGGGAGGCGGCCGGATGCGGCGGGGACCTCGTCCACCAGGATGCGGTAGGCGCCTTCGGGGAGCGCGGCGCCCGCGCGGACGTGCACCCCCGGCATCCGGAAGCCCAGCTCGGACTCGAGCACCGCCCGCATGCGGCGGAGCGCCTCCTGGAAGGGGCGCGCACCCTCCGCCCCGGCGATCCAGCCGGCGGCGAGCTCGAGCGCGAGCGGTGAGATCCCCACCGCCGTCTCCGGGTTCTCGGCCGGCGCCGGTCCAGCGACGGGTGCGGGCGCCGTCTTCTCCGCGACCTCCGTGGCGTGCCCCGGCGATGATGACCACCCGTGTCCGAGGGCGGCCAGCGCCCCGGCGAGACCGAGGAACGTCAGCTGCGGCATCCCCGGCACGAGGGCGAGCGCGCCGGCCACACCGGCGAGCAGGAAGAGCGCCCCGCGACTGCCGAAGAGCTGCGCTCCGATGTCGTCGCCGAGGCCCTGCCCCTCCTCGCCCGGCGCAACGCGGGTCACCACCAGACCGGCGGCCACCGCGATGCACAACGAGGGGACCTGACTCACCAGCCCGTCGCCGATGGCGATGAGGGCGTAGCGCGCGAGCGCCTCCTGCGCCTCGAGGCCACGCTGGAGCATTCCGACCAGCACGCCTCCGATCAGGTTGACCAGGACGATGACCAGGCCGGCCAGGACGTCGCCCTTCACGAACTTCATGGCTCCGTCCATCGCCCCGAACATCTGCGACTCCCGTTCGAGGTTCCGGCGGCGCTCCCGCGCGACGCTCTGCTCGATGAGCCCGGCCCGGAGGTCGGCATCGATGGCCATCTGCTTTCCGGGCATCGCGTCGAGCGTGAAGCGCGCGGCGACCTCGCTCACCCGCTCCGCGCCCTTGGCCACCACCAGGAACTGCACCAGCGTCACCACCGCAAAGACGACTCCACCGACCACGTAGTCCCCGCGGACCACGAACTCGCCGAACGCCTGGATGACCGCGCCCGCGTGCCCCTCGGCCAGGGCGAGCCGCGTGGACGAGACGTTCAGCGCGAGTCGGAGGAGGGTCGTCACCAGGAGGAGCGTCGGGAACGCGCTCAGCTCCAGCGGCCCTCCTGCGCGGAGCGCGGCCACCAGCAACGCCGCCGCGGCGACGAGGTTGAGCGCAAGCCCGAGGTCGAGCAGCCATGCGGGAAGCGGGACGACCAGCGCCCCGAGAATGGCCGCGACCAGACACGGCAAGAGGAGCTCGCGGTGGCGCCGAAGGGTCGCCAGCGCCCGGCGGAGGTGCGAGGTCATCGGGCGGACTCCGTCCGGTCGAGGGCGTACTGCAGGACGATGGCCGCGGCGCGATAGAGCTCCTCGGGGACCTCCTCGCCCACGTCGTACTGGACCAGCCCTCGGGCGAGCGCCACGTCGCGAACAAGGGGAACGCCCAAGGCCAGCGCCTCGGCCCGGATGGCTCGCGCTTTCTCCCCGCGCCCGCGGGCGACGAGATACGGCGCCTCGCATTCCTCCGGAGCCCAGCGGAGGGCGACAGCGACGTGCACCGGGTTCACCACCACGACCGAGGCCGCCTTCACCCCGCGGGCGCGACCAGCCAGGAGGAGCTGCCGATGCGCGGCCCGGCGATGCGCGCGGTGGCGCGGGTCGCCTTCCTGCTCTCGATGCTCGCGCCGAACCTCGTCCCGGCTCATCCGGAGCGAGCGGCGGTGGCGCCGCCGGGCGAGCAGCAAGTCCAGGACCCCGATCGCCGCCGCCAGGAGGAGCGCACGGCTCCAGATTCCGAGCGCCTCCGGCAGTATCAGAAATAGGCCGGCGCCGGGCGCGTCGAGGGCGGGAAGCCGGATCGCGGCGGGGAGCAGGTTCCACGCCCCCGTGACCAGCACGCCCGTGAGGAGCAGCGCGACGAGCACGCAGCGAGTGAGCTCGATCGCCGTTCGCCAGCTGAAGAGTCGCTGGAATCCGGCGAGCGGGTCGATCCGCTCCAGCCGTGGGGTGATCACCGCCGTGGACGGAGCCCAGCCCGACGTCGCCAGCCCCGCCACGACCGCGCCGAGCACCGCGCCGCCGAGCGCGGGGGCGCAGGCCCGGACCAGCAGCGAGAGCGCCTGGTGCAGCGCCGCAGCCACCCCGCCGCCGTGCGCAAGCAGTCCCGCGGTCCAGGCACGGAGCTCGACCGTGGCGCCACCCAGCCCCAGCGCGGCACCGGCGCTCCCGCCGGCGAGCACCAGGCTTCCCGAGAACAGACGGCTTCGCGGCACCTGGCCGCGCTCACGCGCCTGGCGGAGCCGTCGTGGCGTGGGCTCCTCGGTGCGGTCGCCGCTCACTGGGCGAGCACCTCCGCCAGCCACTGCGGCGAGAGCGCGAGGCTCAGCAGTCGATCCGCCACCATCCCGAGCGACAGCCAGAGGACGGTGGCGCCGCCCAGGATGCGTACCGGCGTGGCGAGCTCAGTGGCAGCGATGCCCGGCGCGGCGCGGAGCACCAGCCCCACCGTGGCGTCGGTCGCCCAGCTGAGCGCCACGACCGGCGCCGCCACCGCAAGCCCGGTGGCGAGCGCCACGCCCACGAGGCGAGCGACGGCGAGGGAGCCGGCGCCGGCGAGCTCCCCTCCGAGCGGCACCAAGGCGTAGCTCCGCGCCACGGCGCGGACGAGCACCGGCAGGGCTCCGGCCGCGAGCGCGAGCGACACGAGCAGCTGGTGAAGCAGGTCGCCGGTCACCGCCTCCCGGTGCCCCGCTCCCGGCAGCGCCGCCTCCGCCGAGGTACCGCGCACGAGGTCGATCAACCGTCCGCCGATCCGTGCGGCGTCGAACGGGAGCGCTGCGCCCATCCCGATGAGGAGCCCCACGGCGGCCTCGCGGGCGCCACGACCGAGGAGGTCGGGCGAGACGTCCGGCACCACCCCGGCGAGCGGGCGAAGCGCGAGCCCCAGCGCACCCGCGACAGCGAATCGCACGGTGGCGGGGACCAGCGGTCCGCCCAGCACCGGGCAGAGGAGAGTGACCGGGAGCACCCGCATCGAGGCGAGACTCCAGGCCAGCAGCTCCGGCCTCACCGCTTCGGCGAGCATGGCGAGCGCGCGGATCACCGGACCGACCCCACGAGTTGCAGGAGGGCGGCGGTGAAGCGAATCAGCTGTCCGCCGATCCAGGGGAAGGCCACGGCCAGCCCGACCAGCGCGGCACACAGCCGCGGAACGACCGACAACGTGGGCTCCTGGACCTGAGTGACGGCCTGGAGCAGTCCCATCCCGACGCCCACGACCAGGCCGGCGAGGACCGGAGGCATCGAGGCGAAAACCATCAGCACCAGGGCCTCGCGCCCCACCGCGAGGAGCGCCTCGGTGCTCATGCTCGGTACCCCTGCACCAGGCTCCTGGCCAGGAGCGCCCAGCCGTCGACGGCGACGAAGAGGAGCACCTTGAACGGGAGGCTCACCTGCGAAGGCGAGAGCGACTGCATGCCCAGTGCGAGGAGGACGTTGGCGACCACCATGTCCACCACCAGGAACGGGAGGAAGATCAGGAACCCGATCTGGAACGCCTGCTTGAGCTCGGAGAGCACGAAGGCGGGCGCGACCACCGCGAGGTCGCTCTCCGACACCTCGACGCCGCCCCGCAGGTCGCGGGAGAGCGCGGCGAACTCCGTGCGGAGCTCCGGGCTGCCGTGCTCGACCAGGAACGCGCGAAGCGGCTCGGCGGCGCTCCGGACCACGCGGAGCATCTCTGGCCCGGGCGTGGCAGGGAGCCGCTCGCCGTGGACACGGGCGAGCATGGCCTCCGCGACGGGGCTCATCACCACGAGGGAGAGCACCGCCGAGAGGCCGGTCAGCACCATCGTGGGGGGCGCCTGCTGAGTGCCCAGGGCAGAGCGCGTCAGCGAGAGCACGACGCTGATCTTGGTGAAGCTGGTGAACATCACCAGGAGGAAGGGGAGCAGGCTCATCCCCGCGAGCAGCAGCAGCAGCGACACCGGGTTGGGCCCCGGATCGGGGAGGGAGAAGGGCGCGGCAAGAAGCACGGGCACGGCGTTCACCGCCGCTCTTCCAGCGGGAGGGAGGTGACGGTCGCCCCGGTGGCGACCAGGTATTGCCGGCCCCCCGCTTCGACCAGCACCAGCACCTGCCGATGGCCGAGGTGCAGCCGCTCGACGACGCGGAGGCACGGAGCCACCGCGGGAACGGGGGGGCCGGAGCGAATCGCCAGCCCGAGCCCCGCGCCGGCAGCCAGCACGGCGGCGGCGGCGCCTCTCAGGTTCGGCCCCAGCACGCCCAGCATCAGGAGCGCGCCACCCAGCGCGGGCAGGAATGCCAGGGGGCGTCTGGCGAGCGAGGCGAAGCTCACGGAAGGAGCTCCAGCACTCGCGCCGCAACCTCGCCCTCCACCTCCACCAGCTCGGCCCGCCCGATGCGACGGTCCCCCGCGCGCAAGAGCACCGGATCTCCGGCGCTCACCCGAAGCGGGACGATGGCGCCAGGCTGAAGCGCGGCGAGCTCTGCGAGGGACAGCGGGACACGGGCGAGCTCGACCTCGAGCTCGACGGGTAACTCGGACAGCGTGGGATCCACCTGCGTGACCTCCTGCGAGGGTGAGCGCCGCTCGGCACTGGCGTGTCGGAAGCCCTCGTTCCCGAGCGTTCCGTGAAGTGACGCTCCGGGACGCACGAGCGTGAGCGGACCGTGGAGCGCGCCACCCACGAGCCGCGCGCCAGGGAGCACGACCGCCGCACCGCAAAGGTTGGCGAGCTCGTGCGCCCACACGGCACCGCAACGAACGCGTGGGGAAAAACCGATCCGCGCGGCGGCGGTGACCGGATCGGGAGGCCCGCGATGTGCCGGGACGCCCAGGGCCACCGCTCGGAGGGCAAGCTCCGGGACGTGCAGCACGGCTCGACCGCGCACCGCTGCTCCGTCGAGCCCGAGCTCGACCAGGAGGGTCGGACCGGAGCCAAGCCGCCGCTCGGCTTCGATCCGGGTGATGCCCATCTCGATCAACCGGGGACGCCACCGCACCTCGGCCGTTCGGAGCTCGCGCAAGGCCGCGAGCACGCCGAGCAGCAGCTCGGCCAGCAGCACGCGCTCGAACCGGGTCGCCGCGAGAACGGGCACGTCTGGCGCAGCTCCACCGGTTCGCATGCTCGCGAGCGTCGCGGCGAGTCGCGGGTCCAGCTCGAGGATGGAGTCGGCTCCGGGACCGACCAGCGCGAGAGCGCAGAACAAGGCAGCGTGTCCGAGGGCGCGGCCGGGCACGACCGGCGTGTCTGCCATCCGGGCGCTCAGCCGGATCTCGGTGCCGAGCGCGCCGGCCAGCGCGTCGGCAGCCGCGGCCCGGAGCATCTCGAGCTCTCCGACCAGTGCCGGGCGTGCGCCGAGAAGGACCCGCGCTCGCCCCAGCTTTCGGCTGGTCAGGCGGACCGGCAGACAGCCACTGCTCGGGGCGGAGCGCGGACGCATCGGACCCGGCCTGGTTGCGAGGTCCGGGCCAGGTCGCCCCCGAGGAGAGGCGACAGCCGAGCCGTCCAGATCACGGGATGGGCCGACAAGCGACGGAGACGGTGAGGTGCAGCCACAGCCGGATTCGACGGCGGGCCGTCAGCGAAGGCCCCAGCGCATCGGACTCGCCGCCACCCCTACATGCGGAGCGCCGTCATGGATCTCGGTCGGTTCCGAGCTCGCCGCGCTCGGCCAGCAGCCGCCGGGCCCAACGGGTCATTCGCTCCGAAGCGGAAGACGTCGCGGCACCGTCCCGGGAGGAGAGCTGGTTCCGGACCTCGGTCCCGAGCAGGCCGGGGATCTCCTCCGAGGTCGCGAGTGGCATGGGACGCGGGGCGAAGACGCGCGCCAGCCGGGCATGGCGCTCGCCGCGAGTGCGGCGTGCGGCGCGCTCGAGAATCCCCAGGGCCGTGGGCTGGAGCGGGTCGGCCAGGCCCGAGAGCAGCGTCGCAGCACGCGGACCGTCGAGCGTGGCCACCGTCCACACGAGCTCCTCGAGCGCCCGCGAGGGGTGTGGCGGGAACGTCCGCCGCTGCCGGGAGCCAGCCGTCGCGTTCCTCATCCAGCCTCCCGACGCGCGAGCGGCCCTTGAACCACGGGACGCAGCGCGAGGCTCGTCGGAGGCGCCGCCGCGGGGCTGCTCCTCTTCTTCCTGCGCCGCAGCAAGATCAGCGCGAACCCCGCGGCCCCGCCGAGGAGGAGCACCGTCGCCCCCAGCAGCGCGGGTGCCCATCCCGAGCGCACCGGCGCCGGCGGACGTGGCGGAACGGTGGACACGACTTCGGAGACCACCAGCGTCACCGCCGCCGGCTCGAGCCCCTCGACCGATCCGGCGACCAGCGCCCGGAGCTCGTCCCGCATCGCCTGCAGATGGGCCGCCGCGGCAGGCTGTGCACGGAGATAGACCGCCGCCTTGGTCGGTGAGGCGGGCGCGCCCGTTCGCGGAGGCTGAGGCCGCACGAGGTGCACCCGGGCCGACACCACGCCATCCACTGCCTCCAGCGTTCGCGCCAGCTCTCCGGACTGCGCCTCGAGGAGCAGAGCGTGCTGCTCGAGAGGGTCGGGCACCAGGCCGGGCTTCAGGATCTCGCGGACCCCGGCCGGCCGCGCGCGTGGAAGGCCGAGCTCCGCGAGGACCCGCACCGCGTCGGCTGCATCGGCCGACGGGACCTCCACTGCCCAGGTCGGAGGCCGGCCGTCCTCCACCGTCTTCCGGGCGCGGAACCCCCGCTCCATGAGAACCATCTGGATCTCGTTGGCCTGGCGCTCGTCGAGCGCGTGCTGCACCTGCGCCGAGCAGCCCGCCTCGGCCAGCAGGAGCCCCACGAGCGCGAGAGGCAGCCGCCTCTTCGAGTCGAGAGCCATCCCTAGACCTGCGTCTGGAGGAGCGTCTTCACCCCGCCGCTCACCCGGTCCAGCACCTTGCCGGCGAGGTCCACGGTCTGGCTCGCTTCCGCGACACCCGCCTGCAGCGTGAGCAGCTCCGCCGGGGAGAACGTCCGGCCCGAGGCTGCGAGGGCGAGGATGCGGTCCATCCGTGCCTGCGCCGCGGCGACCCGGGCCAACCACGCCCCGGGTTCCACCGAGGCGTGCCGGGCGGCGGCCACCGGGCGCGGCGCCAGCTCCGAGGACGGCGGCAAGGTCGCCGGACGCTCCCGGAGGTGGGCCTCGAAGCGGACCGGCGAGGTGACACGCGCCCGGTCGGGCGCGGGGACGACGGCGGCGCTGCTGATGCCCTCGATGGCCATGACTAGCGGATGTTGTTGATGGCTGCCTTGGCCGAGTCCGAACGCACCTTGAGGATGTTGGACACGGCGGTGAACTGCTGCGCCTCGGCCTGCATGTACTGCTGGATCCGCAGGTAGTCCTGGCTGCTCAGCTCACCCGGTTGCGAGAGGAGCGCGAGCAAATCCGCATCCGAGCGGATGGGCTGTGGGCCACCCCCGCCACCGGTCAGGGCGGACACGGCCGAGGCCACGCCCGAGACGATGCCCCCCACCAGCGCCGCCGGCGGCGACAGCATCGACAGCGCTCCCCCCGCTCCCCGGGCGAAGCCTCCCAGCGCCGACCCGAGGATCTCTCCGAAGCCCTTCTTCGGCGCCGGCGGCGTGCCTGCACTCGGCGTGATGACCCGCGTCTCCATTCCGTCCTCCTCCCCCGTGGCAGGGGTGACCCGGCGGCGAGCCGGTTCACGGACCATGCCGGGCGGCGGCGAGGGAAGGGAGGAGTCCGGAGGCTCCGGCGATCGGGACGCACCGGCCGGGAAACGGGACGGCCCGCCTGCCGGTCACGGCCGAGCACCCAGGAAAGTTGCCCGGCAGGAAAACCTCCCTCACACTCCAGCCGGTCTCACTGCAGAGCCCCGCGATGCCGGACTCCCCCGACCTCGACTCGATCCGCGAACGCCAGCATCCGCGGGTGGCGGCGAACCTGCCGGTCGAGGTCAAGGGACCGGGAATGATCCGCCAGGCCGTGGCCGAGGACATCTCGCTCGCCGGCCTGCGCGTGCTCGGGCTCCGCGCACCGGTCGGCCAGTCGCTCACGGTCGCCATGCCGCTCCCGGGCGATCGCCGGGTACAGCTGCGCTGCTCGGTGGTGCGCCAGGACGCGACCGGCGTCGCGCTCGAGTTCGACGGGTTGGACTGGGACGACCTGTTCGCCCTCGCCCGGTTCCTCCACCCCCGGCTTCCCTAGCCGGGAGCGACCTCGCCGGTCCGCAGCCGCTCCACCAGCTCCATGAGCTCCGAGCCACGAAACGGCTTGTGGATGTACCCGTTCGCCCCGGCGGCGAGCGCGGCCTCGAGGTCTGCCCGCCGCGTCTTCGCGGTCAGCATGTAGAGCGGGACGGCGGCGGTGGTCGCGTCGGCCTTCAGCATCCGGCAGACGGTGAGCCCGTCCATTCCAGGGAGCACCACGTCCAGCAGCACCAGGTCGAAGCGCGACTCCTTCGCCCGGCGGAGGCCCTCCGGCCCGGATCCGGCGGTCTCCACCTCCACCGGTCCGTCGTCGAGCATGCTCCGCACGAGCTCCCGGATGACGGGCTCGTCCTCAACGACCAGGATCCGGAACGGAGAGCGGGAGTCCACGAGGGGTCGGATCACGTGGTCTAGCACGTCCTCCGCGCCCGCGAGGGCCTGGCTCAACGCAGTGGCGAGACGCCTGCTGGGTCGGTCCAGCCCTCCAGGCCGTTCGGCAGGCGCACCCTGACGAAGTCGCCCGACCGGTCGAGCATCCGGAGCTTTACCCCTGGGTGGAGCTCGAAGGAGACCTTGCTCCGCGGCTCGGGGACCTCGTGCACGGGAAGGGTGCGCGCCAGCACCACACCTTCCTGGACCGCCTCGTGACTGTAGAGGTGGGCGCCGAGCACCGCTCCGGCAGGGATGCTGAGGACCAGCGCCGAGGCCGCCCCGCCCAGGAGCCACCCCCGCCACTGGCGCATCACCAGCCGGACCGCGAGGAGGAGGAAGCCGAGCGCCCAGAGCCCGGCGAACAGCCCTCCAGCGAGCGCCGGAGACGTCGCCGCCGCCACGCGCTCCACGAACGGCTCGTCGCTCGAGACGCCCACCAGCTGATCCAGCTGCCGGCCCCGAGCGATGGTGAGGTTTGCCTCGACGTCGGACCCGCCGCCGGCCCGCCGCGCCTGCTCGAGCGCGTACACGGCCTCGCCGATCTTCCCCTGCGCCAGGGCGGTGGTGCCCAGGTTGTAGAGGACGTCGGCTCCGTCGTGACCTTGCTCGACGAGGGTGCGGAAGGCGGCTTCGGCCCCTCCCACGTCGCCTCGACCATAGGCCTGGAGCCCTTGCTGGAAGAGCAGCTCGGCGTCACCGGCCATCGGTTTCCCCCCAGCCGGCGACGAGGGCCTCGGCGTCGGCGAGCACGGCGGCGCGATCCATCCGCGAGACGCCGGGCGCGAACCGCACCTCGTCGCAGGAGTCCTGGATGCGGATCACCCGCGCCTGGAGCTCGGCAGGCGCCCCGGCCGCGGCGAGGCGCGCGCGCAGCGCCTCGCGGGTCAGCCCGGTGACCGGTGTGCCGAGCCGGAGTGAGAGCAGCTCGCCCATCAGGTCGTCCACCTCGGCGGAGAAGGCGACGTCGTCCGTGCCCTCCCCCGGGGCGCGGAGCGCCGCGAGCCTGCCGCGGATCCGGTGCTCGCGCCGGCGCTGCTCCCCACGCGGATCGGACCGCGCGCGACGCCGCTGCACCGCCTGGCCGGCGAGCGCGCCCACGAAGGCCAGCGGCGGCAGCGCCAGCAGCACGAAGAACCAGCCCTGTCGCCAGGGCGGGGGCGGACGGTCCAGCATCGCCTGGACGCGGAGGGGCCGGAGCGCAGTGGCGGCGAGCACGTTGCGGGCCGCGGGCTCGTCATTCCGGCCGGGGGTGGCAGCGACCGCGCTCCCGCCAGCGCCCGGCACCACGGCGAGCGTCAGAGGCGCCGTGCGCGTCTTCTCGTATCGACCGGTCTCCGGGTCGAAGTAGGCGAGCTCCATCGCCGGAATCTCGAAGGTGCCGGTCTGCTGCGGCAGCACCAGGAACTCCTGCGTCCGTCGCCCCTGGATGCGCGAGCGCACGGTGGACGTCTTGTCCGTCGTGGTCGGGTCGTAGAGCTTCAGCGCCGGCGGCACCGCCGGCTTCGGCAGCACCAGGTCCTTCACGTTGCCCCGCCCGTCCACGGTGACGCGGAGGCTCACCGGCGTGCCGAGCTCGGTCCGCGTCGAGGTGAGATCGGCAGTGAGGTTCCAGGCTCCCACGGCGCTGGGCTGGAATCCGTGCGGAGCGCCCGGCGGCAGCGGCTTCACCTTGAGGCTCACCGGCTGAGAGGCACGGTGCTCGCGCCTGCCGGCGAAGAGGAACCCGGTGGTGATGTCCGCCTCGACCGGGCCGATCTCCCGCTGGCCGGTCTTCACCGGGAACAGCGCCAGGCGCCGCAAGAGATAGGCGCGGTACGGCACGCCGTCCACGGTGCGTGTCTCGCTGCTGAGCTCCTTCGGGGTCTCGACGTCCTCGGTCCAGAACCCGTCGAGCTTCGGCATGGTGACCGCGTCCACGCGGCTGAGGTCGACCCGCGCGTAGATCCACAGCGAGAGCGTGGCCTGCTCCCCCTGATAGACCTCCTTCTTGTCCAGCTCGCCGCGGAGGAAGAGGTCGCGCTCTCCGGCGGCCTGCTGGCGCCGGCGGAACACGTCGAAGGGGTTGTCGCCCTCGTCGTCACTTCCTCCGAAGGGGCTCATCCCGAAGGGGTCGGGGCGCGGGCGCCCCCCGCTCGGGTCGGGAACGTGGCCCTGCTTGACCGTGAGCGTGACCGGTTGGGACCGGAACACCCCGCTGGAGGCGTGCAGCTCCGCCGGCGGCAGCACCAGCTTCCCCGGCTTCAGCGCTCGCATCCGGACGCGGAGCGTGGAGACCTGCTGGACGCGCGGGCCGCCGGAGTCCACCCGGATGCTGGTCTCCGTGCCGCGACTCGTTCCGATGGTCTCCACCGTCGGGGAGTCCCCGAGCTGGAGCGAGGCACCGGAGGGCACGTCGGTCGCCCGGACGGTGACGACGAAGATGTCGTCCGTCCCCACCTCCGCGCGGTCCACCTCCTGGGTGACGGTCGGCTGCGGAGCGGCCGCGAGCGCCAGCGCGGGCACGAGCGCGACCAGGACGGCGAGCGGGAAGTGGCTACCAGTCCTTCTCATCGGGCTTCCTCTGCCTCTTCTTCTGCTGGAACCGCCAGAGCTGGAGATTCCTTTCGTTCTGCCGCATCGCGTCCAGAAGTCGCTCCGCATCGCTCCGATCGAACCCTCCGGTCCGCCCCACGCCGCCATCCCGGAGCATGTCCTGCTCGGGCATCCCCGCGTCGGGGAGGTCCGGGCGCTGGCCCGCATCCATTCCGCCGTCCTGTTGCTCGGCCCCCTGTCGCTGCTCCGCCCTGGAACCGCCATCGGTCTGCCCCCCATCCGCCCCGCCCTGGGAGCCGCCGTCTCCACGCTGCCCGCCGTCGCCGGACTGGCCGCCATCCCCCTGTCCGGCGTCGCCCTGGCCACCGTCGCCCTGCCCGCCGTCCGACCCGCCATCCCGCGAGCCACCATCCGAACTGCCGCCGTCGGTTCCTCCATCCCCGGATTGCGACTTCGGCGGAGGAAGCTTCCGGAGCAGGACCTCGAGGTTGTGGCGGGCCGCCTCGTCCTGCGGCTCGAGGACCAGCGCCTTCCGGTAGGCACCGATGGCGCCCTTCGTGTCGCCCAGCTGCGCGAGGGCGTTCCCCATGTTGTAGAGGTCCCGCTCCTTGAGCGACGGACCGGCGGACTCGGACGCCCGCCGATATGCCTCGCGTGCCTCGTCGTAGCGACCCAGACGATAGAGGGCGTTCCCCCGGTTGTATTCCAGCGCCGGATTCCCCGGCGCCTCCTTCTCGGCGGCCTTGAACTCGCGGAGCGCGTCGTCGAAGCGGCCCTCGTCGTAGGCCTTCAGCCCGCGCTCGACCGAGGGCGGGTTGGCCTCGAAGGGGCCGAGGGCCTGTGCCGGCGCGGCGAGCAGGAGCAGCCCCGTCCCGAGCGCCGCGCCGGACCCCCGCCGTCGCCAGGTCGACCCGGCGACCATGCCCGCCACCAGCACCAGCAGGCCCGGGAGGAGGAAAGACTGGAAGCGCTCGTCGTAGCGAACGGTGATCCGGCTCTCGAGCTCGCTCTTCTGGAGCCGGTCGATGCGGGCGGCGACCTCGGGGACGGCCACCGCGCCGGTCCGGTGGAAGTACTCGCCGCCGGTCGCCTGGGCGATGGCCTCGAGCCCCGCCTCATCCAGCCGGCTGAGGACGGTCTGCCCCGTGGCGGGGTCCTTGAGGTAGCCCGTGCGGTCGCCCTGCTTGTCGAGCACCGGGATGGGCTCGCCTGTGGTGCTCCCGATGCCGACGGTGAAGACCTTGATCCCGGAAGACTTGAGCGCGTCGGTGGCCTCGCCCACCTCTCCGGACAGGTCCTCGCCGTCCGAGAGCAGCACCACCACCCGGTCCTTGGCGCCGCGGTCGGCGCCCTCGAGGACCTTCTGGGCCGTGGCCAGCGCCGCCCCGATGTTGGTCCCGCCCTCCTGCATCTGGTCCGGGTCGATGGCGCGGAGGAAGAGCTTGGCCGCGGCGTAGTCCGAGGTGAGCGGACACTGGACGAAGGCGTCCCCGGCGAAGGCCACGATGGCCACCCGATCGCCCTTGAGCTCGTCGAGCCGCCTTTCCATGACGGGATAAAGAGGTTGCCCCCAACGATCATAGAGATCGATCCACCTCGAATTGCCGACTTTGGGCCGGACCAGGTACACCTGCCGAGGACGGTCTGCCGGCTTCCAGTGCTCGCACCTCCATGACGTCAGGATTGCCGTCGGGCGGATTTGAAACTCGTGGGATGCCATCCCGCCGGTTCCTACATTCGGCCATTCCTCCAGTTGAGCACCATGGTCGAACAAGACGGCATGCAGCAGCGAGGACGCGAAGACCGGGATCTTCTGCTCCTTGAGGTGGCGCGTACCGTTGAAAGGATTCAAAATCGGCACCCCGTCGAAGACGCCGCGCATGTTGTTGAAGACGAGGCGCCATAGCTCGCGGGCTCTGTTGGACCCCTTCGGGTCGGCGACGCCGAGTCCCACATCCGCGATGTCGTACAGGATCGCCTGCGCCGTCGGCAGATCGAGGAGGCTGACCGGAAGGTCGAACAATCGCATGCCGCGAAACCTCTCGAGCTTCAGGACGTGGTTGCCCGAGTGATTGAGAACCTGGTTGTGGCTCTTCCGCGTGGCTGGACTGATCAAGCCCGCAAAGGTGATGTGCGCGCGCTGTGCGGAGACCAGGTCCTCCAGGGAGCCTTTCCTTGGCCTGAAGAGAACGACCGGCGCGCTCTTTGCGGCGCGGTGCTGCAGAAGGCGGGCGTATAGTTCGCGTGCCTGCTGGACAGCCACATCCATGTCGGGGTCGAGCAACAAGCTCTGAGGCTCGAAACCCTTCGAGTTTTTACCTACGACATCCCATCGCAGACGCACCCGGCCGCCTTCCCGACGCATCACGTAAAGGTCGGTGTATTTGGGAGTCTCAATTTCGATTTTCGCCATGCTTATCAATATAGCATTACTGTATTGATTATAACATGATTGATGTGCAAATATCTCCCTTCGATCATC
>Ga0081540_1001436_pt1 | contig 20603 bp, 15 predicted proteins | sample TabmetS2T1R1_FD_71024 | JGI IMG/M metagenome (GOLD analysis project Ga0081540, IMG submission 71024) | Tabebuia heterophylla rhizosphere microbial communities from the University of Puerto Rico - S2T1R1 | ecosystem: Host-associated > Plants > Roots > Rhizosphere ... | reverse complement strand
GACGGGCCCCCCCGACCGAACGTGGCGGCCCCCGCGCCCCGCGGAGACCTCGACACAATCGTGCTCAAGGCTCCCCGGAAGGAGCCGGCCCGCCGGTACCTGTCTGCGCAGATGCTCGCCGAGGATCTCGAGCGATACCTCGCCGGCCGGCCGGTGCGGGCCCAGAAGGACACGCCCGGCTACCGCCTGAGGAAGTTCGTCGGACGCCATCGGCCCGGCGTGCTGGCCGCGGCGGCGGTGGCAGCGAGCATCGTCGTGGGGCTGCTCGGCGTCGTCCACCAGGCGCGCATCGCGGAGGCGAACCGTCAGCGAGCAGAGCGCCGCTTCGCCGACGTCCGGCGGATGGCCAACTCGCTGCTCTTCGAGCTCCACGACGCGGTGAAGGACCTTCCGGGCTCGACCGCGGCCCGTGCCCTGGTCCTCCGTCGCGCTCTCGAGTACCTCGACGGCCTCGAGCGAGAGGCGAGCGGCGATTCGCGCCTCCAGGAGGAGCTGGCCACGGCGTACCAGCGCGTCGCCGAGGTGCAGGGCACCCCGTCAGGGGCCAATCTCGGGGACCCCGCGGGAGCGGCTGCCTCGCTTCAGAAGGAGCTCGCGCTGCGCGAGGCGCTTGCCAGCCGGAGCCCCGGCGATGCGACGCTGGTGGAGGCATCGGTGGGCGCCTCTCGCCGCCTCGCGCTCCTCGAGGACGAGATCGGACAGACGCAGGCGGGCCGGCAACGTCTGGCGCGAGCGCTCGCGATCATCGAGGAGCTCGCTGCACGCCAGCCGTCCGCAGCCGGGGCACGTCGTGAGGCCGCCCGCGTTCACCGCGTCCTGGGACAGCTCCTGTTCAAGACCGGCGACCGGTCCGGCGCACTCGATCACCAGCGGCGCGCTCTCGCGGTCTGGAGGAGCGAGCGCGACGCGGAGCCCGGAGACGCCGACGCGCTCCGCGAGCTGTACCTGGTCTCCGGCGACGCCGCGCGGACACTGGAGAAGCACGGGGCAGCGGCCGAGTCGCTCGAGCACTACCGCGGGGCCGTGGATGCCGCCGAGGCGCGGCTCCGGCTCCGGCCGAGCGATCCGGTGGCCCGCCAGGACGCGAACACCGCCTACGGCAACCTGGCCGTCGGCCTGCGCGCGGCGGGGCGGGAGGACGAGGCGCTCCGGCACATGGGACGCGTCCTCGCCTTCGACGAGGAACGGCTACGTGCCGATCCGCGCGACTCCAAGGCCCAGCGCGATCTGAGCTGGGACCTGTCGATGCTGGCGCAGCTCGCCTTCGACGCCGGACGCTACGAGGAGGCACGGGGCCACTTCTGGCGCTCCCAGGAGATCACCGAGGCCCGGCTCCGGGACGACCCCACGAGCTTCCAGGCGCTGAAGGACGTCGCCGAGGGTCTGAGCGGGAAAGTGGAGCTGCTGGTCAAGCTCGACCGTTTCGAGGAGGCGGCGGCGATGGGCAAGGAGGCCGTCGCCGCGTTCGAGCGTCTTCGCGCCCTGAATCCGGACCATGCTCGGGTGGTCCAGCTGCTCGCGCAGGCCCACGCCGCTGCCGCGGAGATCCACGAGCAGCTGGCGCTCGCCGCGCACACCGGCGTGCGACAGGCATTCCACTGGCGCGAGGCGCGCTTCGCCGGAGGTCAGGCGGTCACCCTCTGGAACGAGCTCGAGCGGCGCGGCGCACTGGACCAGGATCAGCGCGCGCGGCTCCCCGAGCTGACCGCCGCGGTGGCGCGCTACGACGCGGCCCTGGCGCGTCTCGGCCGCGGCGCACCGTAGCCTCCAGGCGTCGGCCAACACCTCGAATTCACGAGCCTCCAGCGAGCCGTGAGCCGGTTTCGCCGCGCCCCTCGCGTTCCGGCGCAAGGAGGCAGACATGCGGCTCGTTTCATTGCGCCTGGGGATCGGGGTCCTCGCGTCGCTCTTCTCGCTGGCGTGCGGTTCATCCGACAAGCCCGGGGGTGGCGGAGGCGGCGGCGGAGGGGGAGGCGGAGGCGGGTCGAAGCCGTTTCCCGCTCAGCCGGTGTGGCAACCGGCGGGGAGTCGGGTCACCTGGAACGGCTTCTCCTTCATCGTCCCGCAGGGAATGGTGGGGACCGATCGGACCGACAGCTACGAGATGTCCGACCCGGCGTGCCTGATCATCGCGAGCCAGCCTCTGGCGGCCAGCGGCGATCTCGCCCAGCAGGCCCGCGATCTCATGGTCAGCGGGTTCGGCGGTCTGGGCTACCAGCTCATGGACGACACGCTGCACGACGCGGACCTCCTGAGCTTCCGGACGCAGGGACGGTCGGCGGGTGGCTGGGAATACGTCGAGCTCCGCGCGCAGCTGCTCCAGTCCGGAGGGTCGGGCGAGGAGCGCGGTCACCTCATGCTCGTTCGAGCAGGGAACCAGGTCTTCCCGCTCTTCGGCTACTCGCCGACGTCGGTGGGCTGTACCCAGCTGATGTCCGACAACGGCGCAGGCTTCGTGGGCGAGCTCCGCTGGCGCGAGCTGGAGTTCAGCCTCGACTTCCCGTCCGCGACGAAGGACGACACCGCGCTTGCCTCGGCGGTGATCGGCCACTGGTCTTACTTCCAGGGCGTCAGCGCCCAGGAGTACGTCTTCGCCGCCAACGGCCGGTACCAGTACTGGGGCGGTCTGGGGCAGGTGCACGTCGTCTCGTCCACCGAGTACGAGATCGTCACCTCCCAGTTCGCCGGCGACGGCTCGTACCAGGTGAAGGGAAACGTCGTGGCGCTCTTCCCCGACGGGCGCGACGCCGAGTCGATGCTCTTCCGCATCTACGAGACACACACGAGCTACCCGACGACCACGACGACCGGGAAGTTCGGCCTGATGAAGAAGGACTCCGCCGGGACGTACGAGGTGCCCCTCGAGAAGGTCCACTGAGGCGCCCATGCTCCGGACATGTGCGAGGCAGCTCGTTCTCCGCTGCGCGATGGTGTCGACGGTCCTCCTTCTCGCCTGCCAGTCGCCGGCGGGGCCGTCCGGGCCGGGCCCAGGCGGAGGAAACGGTGGCGGTGGCGGTGGCGGCGGTGGCGGAGGTGGGGCGTCAACGGGCGCGATGGCGATCGCGCTCTCCCCGGGAGCGATCTGGGTCGGCTGGGAGCCGGTGACCGGCGCGGGCTCGTACCGGGTGGAACGGCGTACCGCCTCAGGCGACTACGCGGTCATCGCCGAGGCCGCGGAGCCAGCCCTCCTCGACACCGATCTGTCGGCGGGGACGCGCTACGGGTACCGGATCCGCGCGCTCGTCGGGAGTGAGCCGGGGGCCGGTGTCGAGGGCGAGACGACCACGCCGAACGGGACCCCTGGTCCTGAGGAGGCCGCGCAGCTCCTGGTGGGGGCGACGACGATCGAGCAGGCGATGCAGGGCACCGTGGCGGCGCTCTCGGCAGCCGGCGTCGCCGTCGCCGAGGGCGACCGGGTCGTGGCCGCGGCCCAGGTCCCCGCCGCGTCGTGGACCGTGGGCGTTGCGGTGGCGGCGCATCTCGCCCGGGAGGCCGCCGAGCGCGAGGTGTCCGGTCGTCTGACCGCGGACGAGCTGGCCCGGATGTGGGCCGACGGTGGCTTCCCCTTCCAGGGCCTGGGCACTCCCGGCGAGCAGCTGATGGGCTTCCTCCAGACGTGGGCGGAGGAGGCGACGGCCGCTCCGGACGAACCGTCGAGCTTCGTCCCGCTGTTCCTCACTGCGATGGCGGCACGCCAGGCGCCGCCCGTGGCCCTCGGCGCAGGGAGCGCAGCGCCGCAGGACCTGAGGCTCACTCTGCTGGAGCTGGAGGTGCTCCACGCCACCTTCGATCGCTCGGTCCAGCTCCTGCCGGAGGGCAACCTCCGCGCGCGGGGGGCCGCGGCCACCGCGGTTCCGGACTGCGGCGTCCTGAAGAAGGGCCTCGCCGGGAAGCTCGGGGGCAAGGGCGTGAAGTGGGTGCAGGGCCAGCTGACCGACGCTGCCCTCCGGAAGCTGGGACTCAGTGATTCGGAGATGGCCTTGCTCGGCTCGACCGTCGGCAACGTGTTCAAGGCGCTCGACTTCGCGATGAAGATCGCCAACTTGATCCAGCTCTACGCGAACACGCAGGTCACGCTGTCGGTCGGCCCGCCCGACCCGGTGCACAAGCCGATCAAGTCAGACCCGCGGCGGCTGATCGAGGTCACGGCACGCGCCGGAATTCCCGACGAGGCGTGGGCGAGGTTCATCGACAGTGGATCCGCCGCGCCGTCCTACCGGAACGCGATGGCCTGCTTGCAGTTCCTCGGAGCACCGTTGCCCTCGGACGCCAAGGACATCGCCGACAAGGTCGACACGTGGCGCGTGGCGTGGGACCTGACTTCGGGCTCACCGCGACACGCGCTCATTCCAACCGACGTGAACACCTTCGACGCCTCGAGCAACGGAGATCCCTACGGGATGAAGCTCCGTCGCGACGGAGCGGCCACTGCCAAGGCGCTGCTGAAGGTGGACATCACCCGCGAATCCCAGTGGGCGACGCTCTTCGACGGCCCCGAGCGACAGGTGGACGTGACGGTGCGGGCGAAGGTGTTCACCGACTCCCCGCCCAGTCCCGCGCTCGTTCTCAAGCTGCTCAGCTTCGTCGGCACGGTGTCGGCGCTGGTCGACATCGGGGCCGAATGGTTCAAGAGGGTGTTTCCTCCGGCGGCCACCATTCCGATCCACGTCCGCTACCGCGAGCCTCCGGCCGCGCTGGACGCTTCGATCGATCTCTCCATCCACTATCTCTTCGGCGGCGCCGGCACGCCCGAGACCTCGTACGACGTCACGGTCGGCGGCCACTGGTCCGCCCGGCTCGACTACCACGAGGAGTCGATCGGCTCGATCAAGGACGTGGAGTTCTACGCCGGCGAGGGAGGCTTCACCTTCGGCGGCCTCACCGTCGTCGTGCCCGGACAGGAGACCAGCGGGTGCGAGTGGCGCTGGACCCCGGTGGCGGGCCAGCTGACCGGCCTGGTCGCCCCGGCCCAGAGCGTGGACCGGACGCTGCGGCCGGAGCTCCCCGGCGAGCTCCGACTCGGCTTCACCAGTCCGGCGGTCGCGCCGCACGAGAACGTCGTGGTCCTCTGCCCGAACGTGCCGCCCGCGCCCCTGCAGGGGTTCACCCTGGCCTACGGCGGGATCCAGACCCATTTCGACGGCGCGCCTCCGCTGACGCCCGCCGGAAAGATTCCGGGGATGCCCATCGACCAGTGGGTGCAGACCTCGGACGGCGCGGTGGAGCGCACCTACAGCGGTCCGCGCACGGTGAGCTGGGCGGTTCCGCCTTCACCGGTGCTCTCGGAGAGCACGGTCTTCCGGCTGAAGCCGATCTTCAAGGCGGCCCAGCCCTGAGCGGGCGCCGCCGCGACGGTGCGGCGGCGAGCTTCAGGCGGCCTGCGCGGTGAGCACGCGCTCGCGCCCCGGAACCGTGCAGAGGAGCAGGAGGCGGTCGCCGGTGGACTGCTCGATCCCCATCCGGCGGAAGAGTTCTCCGCCGGCTCCGTCGTCCAGGGTGCGACGCCAGTCGGCGCCGCCGCAGCTCAGCCGGGGGAGGGCGAACGGACGATCGGCGCTCACCGTCGCGCCGAGCCAGGCCCGGGCGGCGTCCGCCAGAGGAAGGACCTCGTCGCGGAACGACGCATCGGAGGACGGCTGGACGTCGGTCCAGAATGCCTCCGCGGTCCGGACTGCGAGCGGCGTGGCGGCGGCGGTGAAGACCACCAGGCGAATGCCCCGCGTCTCCTCCTCCTCGCGCGCGTCGGAGCTGAACCGCTCGAGAATCGCCGCGTTGCCCTCGTCGCTCCGGGCGACGCTCAGGCCCAGATACCGGGCCTGACGCCTCTCCGGGCCCACCGGCAGCCGCACCCGGGCGCCGAGCAGGAAGGCGCAGGGGCCCTCCGCATCGGACGCCAGATAGAGGAGGTCACAGCGAAGCAGCTCGTGCTCGAGGATCGCCCGACCGGGTCCACTGCCCGGGCCCAGCAGCCTCGCGAGCGCCTCGAAGACCTCGTCCGACCACGCTCCCTTTTCGTGCCGCGTCACGAAGATGTCGCTCATGGGAGTGCGCCCGAGCAGCACGTGGGATGCCAACCACCATTCGAGTGAGATCGGGGGGTTGCGGCGTCCGGTTGTAGCGCCCGCGGCAACTCGTCGCGGCGGATGAAACATCCCCGTCCGCACCCGGAACTGGACGGCGCGTCTCTACTGCGGACCGGGTGGCTGCCGCCGGCTCGGCGATGCCATCTGCGCAGTGGCGGTCTGGGTACTGCGGAGCGAGGGGACCTCGTCGAGCCGGCTCCCGCGGGCGCTGAGGGTCGCGCTCCAGCTCAGGGTGATCTTCCCCGCCAGGTCGGTGACCGTCGCGCCGTAGTGGCGTTCACCGTTGGAGTAGGTCCGCAGGTACAGGAAGTCGTTCCGGCCGCGCAGCTCGCCCTCGTCGTAGTCCGTCGACGACCGGCCGAAGGAGACGAGGTTCGGACCCGGATCCCGCTTGCTCCGCCGGAGCACGAGCGAGGCGAACGGCCGCGCGCTCGGGTCGTCGGGCTCGAGCGAGAAGCGCGCCGTCCTCCGGTCGTAGACGATGAAGCAGAACTTGCCGGGATACCGGGTCCGCGGCGGGGCAGTCATCTCCGAGTTGCCCATGAGATCGTTGTCCCGCACCTCGACCCAGACACGGTGACAGACGGTGCCCTGCGCCCACGCGCTGCTCCCGTGGAGCAGGGTCACGAGCAACGTCACCGCCCCGAATTGACCCACCCGATTCGATCGTGAACCCATCGAAATCCCTCGCGACACGCCACTCGGCTCCGGGGGGATCTGCAGGAAGCATGCAGCGAAGAAGATCAGCCAGGCTGGACGGCCCGAGGAGGTCGGCTGGCATCCGACAGGCGAGAGCGCTAGCGTTTTCGGACCGTGCCGCATCCGTCGGGCAGGCAGTGCTGTTGCTGTCGTTGAGGGGCTGACGAGCCGGGGATTTCCCCCGTCCGCTCTCGCCCCCTCGGTGCCGTCCCCGCAGCCTCGCCGTTAGAGGAGCCGCCCGATGGATCACTCCGCACGCGTTTACGAAGACATCACCCAGCTGCTCCCCGACGAGGAGAACCCTTCTCCCATCGTGCGCCTCAATCGACTGGTGCCGCAGGGCTCCGAGCTCTGGGCGAAGCTGGAATGGATGAACCCCTTCGGCTCGGTGAAGGACCGCGCCGCCTGGTTCATGGTCAAGGACCTCGAGCGCCGGGGCGAGCTCGGGCCGGGCAAGCCGGGCCGCGGCATCGTCGAGCCCACCAGCGGGAACACCGGCCTCAGCCTCACCGCCATCGCCGGCGTGCGTGGCTACCCGATGCTGGCGGTCGTCCCCTCCAAGGTCCCGGCGGAGAAGAAGGTCCTCCTGCAGGCCTTCGGGGCCAAGGTCGAGGTGGTTCCCGACGCGCTCTGCCCGCTTCCTGGAAGCGAGGACGGGACCATCGGCCTGGCCAAGACCCACGCCAAGGCATCGGCGGACCGCTACGTGATGCCCAACCAGTACGCCAACCAGCAGAACGTGGAGGCCCACGTCCGCACCACCGGCCCGGAGATCTGGCGCCAGACGCAGGGGCGAGTGACCCATGTCTTCACCTCGCTCGGGACCTGCGGCACCGTCGTGGGACTCAGCAAGTTCCTGAAGGCCAAGAATCCGGCGGTGAAGGTGATCGCCGTGCAGCCCAGCCCGGGTCACGACGTCCCGGGCATCCGCAACGTGTCCGAGCTGGACGTCTCGCAGCTCTACGACCCGAAGCTGGTCGACGAGGTCCTGGAGATCGAGTTCGAGCTCGCGTACACCGTGGCTGCGGAGCTGGCTCGCCACGAGGGCCTGCGCGCCGGCCCCAGCTCCGGGCTCATCTTCGAGGGAGCCCGGCGCATCGCCCGCACGGCCCCCGTTCCCTGCGGAGTCATGATTTTCTGCGACGACGTTTTCAAGTACGCATCCAACATGCTCAAGCACGTGCCCGGCCTGGTGGCCGAGCCGTGAGGAGTCCGATGCCCATGACCGCGCGACCGCCGACCCGACCTGCCTCCGTGTCCGGGTCCGCGGCGTGTTGTCGCGGCCTCCGCGGGGGCTGACACCCAACCGTCCGTCAAACGAAGGAGCACCGTCATGGCCGATTACTCGAACCCCGAGGTCCTGGTCACCACCGACTGGCTGAGGCAGAACCTCCAGACACCCAACGTCCGCATCGTGGAGATCGACGTGGACCCCAAGCTGTACGCGGCGGGCCACATCCCCGGCGCGGTCGGCTGGGACTGGACCACCCAGCTCCAGGATCAGGTGAAGCGAGACATCATCTCGAAGGAGAACTTCGAGAAGCTGAATTCGGAAGCGGGCATCAAGAACTCGGACACCGTCATCATCTACGGCGACTCGAGCAACTGGTTCGCCGCCTACGGGTTCTGGCTCTACAAGATCTACGGGCACAAGGACGTGCGGTTGCTCAACGGCGGCCGCGCCAAGTGGCTCAACGAGGAAGGCGCACCGCTCACCACCGACGTCCAGAAGGTCGCGAAGAGCGAGTACAAGGTGAGCTCGGTGGACGGCGCCCTGCGCGCAAAGGTGCCCGAGGTCCTCGCCGCGAGCGAGAAGAAGGCCCCGCTGGTGGACGTCCGCAGCCCGGACGAGTTCACCGGGAAGATCATCGCGCCGCCGGGCATGAGCGAGACCGCCCAGCGCGCAGGCCACATCCCGGGGGCCACCAGCATCCCCTGGAGCACGGCAGTCACCAACGAGAACACCTTCAAGAGCGCCGACGAGCTTCGGGCCATCTACCTGGACCAGAAGCGGCTCGATCCCGCCAAGGCGACCATCGCCTACTGCCGCATCGGCGAGCGCAGCAGCCACACCTGGTTCGTCCTCAAGTACCTGCTCGGCTTCAAGGACGTGAAGAACTACGACGGAAGCTGGACCGAGTACGGCAACCTCATCGGCGCCCCGATCGAGAAGGGCGGCTGAGCAGGTTGACCCGGGTCGCTCACCGCCGAACGACCCGGGTCCACCTTCCGCACCGGAGCGCTCGTCTCCGGTGCGGGGCCTGAAAGCAGGTCAGCTCCGGGCGAGCTGCCGCCGGGCCTGCGGCCGGACGAACCCGTAGATCCCGCTGAGCTGGTTGAAGTCGGCCACCTCCCGGAAGGCCTCGGCGGCCTTCGCCTGGTCGCCCTTGCCCTGCCACGCGAGACCGGTGAGGTAGGTGACGCGAGGATTCTGCGTTCCGGCCTTCCCGAGCTCGGCCAGCGCGCTGTCCCACTCCTTCGCATGCACGGCGACGAGCCCGGTCAGCTCGTGGGCCTGGCGCACCTCGAAGGGAACCTTCTTCGCGTTCACCGCCGCCGAGTACTTGCTCGCCGTGGCTCGTGCGCCGGCGAGATCTCCCTTGAGCACCGCGACGCGTCCCATGTCGAAGAGGTGGTTCCGGTGCGCGGCCTCCTTCACCGCCTCGGAAGCCTTGGAACGGTCCACCAGCTTGATGCTCTCCTCGAACTTCTGCGCCGCCTCGGCGGGCTTCCCGGCTCCCAGGAGGAGGTTTCCGATGAAGTTCAGGTCCTGTGACGCGGAGACCAGGTCACCCGAGGCGTCGGCGATCTTCTTCTCCTCCTCGATGGCCTTGATCGCTTCCGGCCAGCGCTCCTCGTGCGCATAGGTCTCGGAGGTCCAGAACCACAATGCGCGCTTCTCGCCGTCGGTCCGGGCCTTGGTCAGCGCCTGCTTCAGCGTGGCCCGTGCCTCGTCCCCCTTGCCGGCGAAGATCTGGTTGTTGGCGATGCCGATATAGGCGCTCTGGAAGTGCGGATCGATCTGGAGCGTCTTCTTGTACTCGGCGATCGACTCGTCGAACCGCCCCATGCGCATCAGCAGCTCGGCGTAGGAGTCGTGCGGGTTCGGATCGTCGGGGAGCAGCTCCGCGTACTTCTTGAACGTCTTCTCCGCCTCGGCGTTCTTGCCCTGCGCTCGGTAGGCGTAGCCGAGCTGGTTGTAGGGGAGGGTGAACTTGGGGTCGATCTCCACTGCCCGGGACAGCTCGCGGATTGCGCCATCGAAGTCCTGACGTCCGAAGGCGATGATGCCGATCTGATTGTGGATCCGCGCGTCGTTCGGAAACTGCTTGACGAGCTCGGCCAGCAGACGCTCCTGGTCCGCTGGACGCGACCTGGCGCCCGCCTCGGCGGCGCGGATGAACTTCGCCTCGGCCTCGCTGGCGTGGCTCGCGTTGGCCACGGCCTTGTCCAGTCCGTTCTGGAACTCCGCCGCCGTTCCCGAGGTGTTCGCCCACTGCAGCCAGCCGAGGGCGAACTGCGGGTCCTTCTTCACCGCCTGGTCCGTCTTGAAATGGGCCTCGGTTCCCTTGAGGCGCTCCACCAGGTCACGCCCCTCGAGGTACAGGGCGCGCGCCTCGGGCGAGCTGGTGGTGATGGGCAGGGTCGCCGGGTCGGCCGCGAAGGCCAGCGCCGGCAGGAGCAGCAACGGAGGCAGAAGTCGTCGTCGCATCGGAGTTCTCCCGCGGCCAGCGGCCGCGAAGGCTGGGATGCGTCCTTGTACGCCGCGCGCCGGAATCCACGGCGGAACGCGGCTGCACCGTGCGGGCAGTTCGCTGGTCTCGCTCCAGGAGCCTTACCGCTCGCTGCATCGAGAGCGCTGCTCGCCGGGATCGACCGCGCGCAGGCGCATCTCAGAGCGGGAGGCGCACCTCGAAGGTGGCGCCGGCGCCCCGCTCGCTCGAGGCCGAGACGCTGCCGCCCATCGCCTCCACCACCGTGCGCGAGATGTACAGCCCGAGTCCCAGCCCGCCGTAGTGCCGCTCGGAGACCGCGCGCTCGTAGCGCCCGAAGATGATGTCGAGCTTCGCTGGGTCGATGCCGATGCCCTCGTCGACGACGGTGAGCACTGCCCAGCCCGGCTCGGAGTCGAGCCGGACGTGGATGGGCTTCCCGTCGCCGTACTTGATGGCGTTGTCGACCAGGTTGGTCACGACCTGATCGAAGCGGAGCCGGTCGGATTCGCCCTCGAGACACTCGGGGGCCTCCAGCGTGAGTCGCGAGCCGGCGCGCTGCGCCTGGGGCTCGAACCGCGCGACGACCTCCCGCACCACCGCGGCGAGGTCCACCCGCTCGCGCTCGACGGTGAAGCGGCCGGCGGCGATGCGCGAGACGTCCAGGAGGTCCGATACCAGGCTTGACAGACGGGTGACCTGACGGCGAGTGGCGTCGGTGTAGCCGATCACCCGCTGCGCGAACGGCGACGGCAGCAGAGCACGCGCCTCGCGGGCCAGCATCTCCAGCTTCAGCGAGAGCGGGGTGAGCGGCGTCCGCAGCTCGTGGCTGGCGACCGAGAGGAAGGTGTCGCGAGCGGCCAGGGCGTCCCGCAACACCGCCGCCTGGCGCTGCTGCTCGTCGACGTTGGTCGCCACCCCGAACCAGCGGATGATGCGCCCCTCCGAGTCGCGGAGCGGCTGTACCCGGGCGAGGAACCAGCGGAAGACTCCGTCGCCGCCCCGAAGGGGAAACTCCATCTCGAACGGGTCGCCCGTGGCGAGGCTGTGGGTCCAGCGCTCGAGCACCCGGGGCAGCACCGCCGGGTCGTGCACCGCCTGCCAGCCCCAGCCCTCCATGCTCTGCGGAGGACGGCCGGTGTACTCGGTCCAGCGGCGGTTGAAGTAGTCGAGGAAGCCGTCGGGGAGGGCGCTCCACGCCAGCCCGGGGATGTTCTCCACCACCGCGCGGAACTGCCGCTCGCTCTCCCGAAGCGCCTGCTCGGCGCGCCGGCGATCCTCGATGTCGATGACGCTGCCGATGTACCCCACGAACTCGCCCGCGCCGTCGAACCGGGGCATGGCCGAGTCGATGAACCAGCGGTACTCACCGTCCCACTGCCGCAGCCGGTACTCGCTCCGGAACGGCACCTGCATCTCGTTGGCGGCGCGGAAGTTGGCGCGCACCCGCTCGAGGTCGTCCACGTGGAGCGCGCCCATCCACCCGTCGCCGAGCGCCGCGTCGCGGGGCTGGCCGGTGTACTCGAACCACTGGCGATTCAGGTAGACGCACGCCCCGCTGGGATCCGTCACCCAGAGCATCACCGGGGCGTGGTCGGCCATGTTGCGGAACCGGGCCTCGCTCTCCTCCACCTTCTTGCGCGCGACGACCTGCTCGGTCACGTCGCGCCAGGCGATCGCCACGCCCTCGTCCACCCGGGTGATCTGGAGCGCGAGCCAGACACCGTGCCCGTAGAGCTCCCCCGGGCCCTGGTACGGGTACTCGTCCTCGAAGATGGGCTCGCCGGTGTCCCAGACCTGCCGGTACATGCCGAGGAAGCCCGTCTCGTCGGCGTTGGGGAAGACCTCGGTGATGAGCCGCCCCTCGTACTGGTCGCGCGGAAGCCCTGCGTACCGCTGCGCCACCGCGTTGACGTACTCCACGCGGAAGTCGACCGCCTTGCCGTCGGGCCCGAGCACCGGAGTCAGGAAGCCGAAGGCGTCGAGCATCCCCTCGACGACGTGGCGGAACCGCCGTCCGCTGCGCCGGATCGTCTCCTCCAGCGTCCTCTCGGCGCTGATGTCCTGGGACAGCGCCACGAAGCCGCGAACCTTGCCGTCAGGGCCGAGGTCGGGCGTGAAGGTGGCGCGGACCTGGATGGGCGGAGCGTCCTGTCGCGTCACCTCGGTATCGAAGGACACGGTGCGGCCCTCGAGAACGGCCCGGACGTGCGGGCGGACCCGGGCATAGGCTTCCTCGCCGAGGACCTCGCGCAGGGTGTGTCCCTGAATCTGGGGGCGGGGCCGGAAGTAGTGCGTCTCGTAGAAGCGGTTGGCGAAGACGTAGCGCTCCTCAGCGTCGACGTAGACCAGCGCCGCGGGGACGGTATCCAGGACGAGGCGGAGGCGTTCCGCGTCGCCGCCCGGCCCATTCACCCCCCTGGACCGCGCTGCAGCTGCCTCGACATTCGAGCGCCTCTCGGACAACGGCGACATCGCGGCGGAGTGTGTCAGGACGACCCATCACTCGATCATGTGCGCGCAGGACTCCACCCGATCCGTGCTCGGGACTCGACACTCGGGAATGCCCCTGGATCAGCGGCTGCCCGGCCGGTCCTCGAGCAGATCCGGCAGGGTGTCCAGCTCCTCGAGTGATTTCCGTTCGGCCGGTACTCCGAGCCATCCCGCGACTCCCGCGGCCATGAGCATCAGCGCCGCGCCGAGGGCGTCTCCGAGCGCCACCTGGACGCGACTTCCGGAGGCGATGAGCGCCCCGAAGAGCGCCGGCGCGAGCAGCCCGCCGGCGGCGGTTCCCACCGCGTAGAAGAGCGCGATGGCGAGCCCGCGCATCGCGACCGGGAACAGCTCGGAGACGGTGAGGTACGCCGCGCTCGCCGCTGGAGAAGCGACGAAGAACACCGCGCACCAGAGAACCGTCTGGGTCACCGCGGTGAGCCACCCGAGGGCGAAGGCCCAGCCGGTGGCGAGGAGGAGCAGCCCCGAGATCGCGTAGGTGACGACGATCATCCGCCGCCGTCCCACCGTGTCGAACAGATGGCCGAGCACGAGCGGCCCGGCGAGGTTCCCGAGCGCGAAGGGCAAGAGGTAGAGGCCGATCCGATCCGGTGGGACGTCGTAGAACTTTCCCAGCACCAGGCCGTAAGTGAAGAACACCGCGTTGTAGGCGAACGCCTGCGCCACCATGAGCGACAGACCGAGGACCGCGCGCTTGCGGTGACGGCGGAAGAGGATCCGGGCGATGGTCCGGTAGTCGAGCCCCGCGCCCGCCTGAAGCCGAACGATGCTGCCCGGCGGAGCGAGAGGCCCGTGCCGCCGGGCGCACTCCTCCTCGATGTCGACGAGCAGTCGCCCGGCTTCCTCGTGCCGTCCGTGGAGGAGCAGCCAGCGCGGGCTCTCCGGAACGTGCCGCCGCACGAGGAGGATCGAGATTCCGAGCAGTGCGCCGAGGGCGAAGCACACCCGCCACCCGAGCCAGGGTGGCAAGACGTGCGGATCGAGCAGCACCAGGGTGGAGAGCGCGCCAAGGGCCGTTCCCGCCCAGTAGGTCCCGTTGATCGCCAGGTCGGCCCGCCCGCGCACCCGGGCAGGGAGCAGCTCGTCGATCGCGGAGTTGATGGCCGCGTACTCGCCTCCGATGCCCGCGCCGGTCAACGCCCGGAACAGCGCGAAGCTGACGAAGCCGGTGGACAGCGCGGTGAGCAGCGTTGCGACCAGGTAGACCGAGAGCGTCACCAGGAAGAGTCGCTTGCGGCCCACCAGGTCGGTGAGCCGGCCGAAGACCAGCGCGCCGAGGATGGCGCCTGCGAGGTACGCGGTGGCCGCTGCTCCGACCTCCTGCTCGGTCAGGGCCAGCGTGTCCGGTCGGACGAGGGCACCTGCCACGGCCCCGACCAGCGTCACCTCCAGACCGTCGAGCACCCAGGTGACGCCGAGGGCGACGACCACGCGCCAGTGCCACGCCGACCAGGGCAGCCGGTCGAGCCGGGCGGGGATGTCGGTCTCCACCAGCGTCCTGGCATCCATCGACGGGCTCGAAGGGTGGGGCCGAAGGAGCGCCCGGGGAACCGGGCGCCCGGGACCGGCCATCGTCCAGGTCGGATGTTGCACAGCGGATTCACACCATTCCCCGGGGATGCACGGCCCTCGCCCGTGCGCAGCTTGCATGGCCTCGACCAATCGGGAGGTTGAAACACATGCGACTCGTTCCCTGGCTTTCCGCCGGCGCCCTCGCGTTCGCCGTCGGCTGTGCATCCACAGAAAGCAGCAGCTCCCCCGGCACCGCGACCGCGCCGCATCCCGCGACCGCCGCCGCGCCGATGGCCAACGCGAGCGGCAGCATCCAGAACTACACCACCGGACCTGGCGGCCAGCAGAACGGGTTCGTGATGGCCTCCGGTCAGCGGGTCCACTTCCCCGAGTCGATGGGGACGAAGGTCTCCGACCAGTTCCCGCCCAACACCCAGGTCACGGTGCAGGGCCACACCATCACCGACGCCGACGGCCGTTCGGTGATCGAGGCGGCCAAGATCACCGCCCCGGACCGGAACATGACGCTCGACCTCACCGCTGCTGGAGCGGCGCCTCCGTCGCCCTCGACGTATGGCGGCTCCGGGACGGGGGGCTCCACGCCGGTGAATACGCCCTCGGAGCCGCAGCCGGGCGCGGCCACTCCCCCGCAGCCGGGCGCGCCGGTCGCCCCGCCGCCTGGCGGTCGGTAGCGGTCGAGCGCCTCAGCGCTTGACGATCTTCCCGTCCTTCATCACGAAGGACACCCGGCGGAGCACGCTCGCGTCCGCCAGTGGATCGCCCGGGACGGCCACGATGTCCGCGGCCATCCCCGGGCGAATCGCGCCTCGTTGGCCGTCCACGCCGAGCAGCTTCGCGGCACCGGTGGTCATGAAGCGGAGAATCTCCGCCGGGGTGTAGCCGGCCTCCTGGAAGCTCTCGATCCCGCCGATGGAGAGCGTGCCCCGCGTCTCTCCTTTCGCCGGGAAGACGATGTCCGTCCCGTAGGCCTGGAGCACTCCCACCGCGCGGGCGCGCTTCAGCCGCTCGACGACCTTCTGGTGGTAGTCCGCCATGCCCATGGCCTCGGCCGCCGAACGGCTGAAGTCCGTCCCGACCAGGTAGACGCCCTTCTTCTTCATCAGCTGGAGGGCCTCGGTGGACGCGGTGTACGCGTGCTCGATGGAGGCCACGCCGCCCTCGGCGGCGACGCGAACGCCGGCCTCGGTCGCGGCGTGCGCAGCCACCTTCAGGCCGGCGCGGGCGGACTCGGCGACCAGCACCTTCACGTCCTCGACCGAGTAGAGGTACGGCTGGTCGTCGATGACGATCTTGATCACCTTCGCGCCGAACAGCGCGTTCTTCCGGACCGCCTCGCGCATCTGCTCGGGAGTGTCCGCGTAGAGGTACTCCGGCTCACCGAGGTCGGGCCGCTCCGCGTGAAGCCCGTGATACTGCCCTCCCAGCGGGGTGATGATCCGGCCGGCGTTGATGATGGTCGGGCCGGGGATGAGCCCATCCTCGATCGCCTTGCGGAGCTCGGTGTCGGCGAAGTTTCCGGCGTTCCCCACGTCGCGGACCGTCGTGAAGCCGGACTCGAGCATGTCGCGGGCGTTCTTCACCCCGACCAGCGCCCGGCGAGCGTTGGTCTCCAGCAGTGTCGCGGCCAGCAGGCGCTGGAGCAGCTCGTTCAGCCCCTGGCCGCCCTGCGTCGCCACCGTCAGACAGAGGTGGGTGTGCGCGTCCATCAGCCCGGGCAGCACGGTGCGATCCGAGAGGTCCACCACCTGCGCGCCCGCGGGAGCGGCCACGTTCCCGCCCACTGACTTGATGATGCCGTTCTCGATCAGGATCTGCTGGGCGGTGGCCGCCGTGCCCGCCGCAGGGTCCACCAGCCTGCCGGCGCGGATCAGCACCGGCTCGGCCGCGGCGGCGAAACCGATGGCGAGGAGCAACAGGGATGGACGCAGGTCGAGGCGGCGTTTCATCGTCGGCGGAACCTCCGGTAGGGGAGGCCGTCTTATCCGACGGTCGCGTGGAGGCGTGGTGCTTTTCGACCCCGCGCGGAGATGGGCGCCGGCACGACCCCGGCGGACATGGCGCACCGTTGCACGCACAACCATGTGGCCCCGTACGCTCCTGGACGATCATGAGGTCGCGCCCAGGTCGCCTGCTCGTCGTCGCCGCGCTCGCGGCGCTCTCGCTCTCCGGTTGCTCGGAGGCCTCCGGGCACACGCAGGGCGCCGCGCCGTGCGCCAAGACGAAGTACGACGCGATGTACTTCGCGGTCGATCCCTCCGGGACGGTGGTGAAGTTCCCCGAGGAGGAGCTGGAGAGCTATCAGCGTCGCGGCTTCCGGCCGGCGAGCCAGGAGCAGGCGAAGGCGCTGGTTCGCAAGGAGTGCCCGGCCGGCTTCCGCTGAGCTTCTCGCTCGCGGTCTGCTCGCCGGCTGTCCACCACCGTGCGTTGTAGAGGTGCATCCAGCCGCGCGCGCCATGGCGCATCTTGATTTGCGGCCCTGTCCGGGAACAACGCGGGGCCCGGCGATGTGTCTCCGGGGCACGAACCTCGGAAAGGAACGACACCATGGCAGCGCAGTCCACCGTGAAGATGGGTCTCTTCGTCCGGCTGATCGCGAAGGAGGGCAAGGAGCGCGCGGTGGAGGACTTCCTCCGCTCCGGCCTCGAGATCGTCCAGGCAGAGCCTGGAACGGTGCAGTGGTATGCGGTGCGGTTCGACCGGAGGACCTTCGGGATCTTCGACACCTTCGCGGACGAGCAAGGGCGGAATGCTCACCTGAGCGGGCGCGTCGCGGCGGCGCTCATGGCGAAGGCCGAGGATCTGCTGGCCGAGCCGCCCCGGATCGAGAAGCACGACATCCTCGCCTCGAAGACCTGAGACGGACGCTCGGTCCCGACCGGAGCTGGCCGGCTGCGCGCCGTCCGTGATTCATTGACCGGATGACGACCGCCGGGGGCGAGGCCCCCGCCCGGGCCGCGACGCGCGTGCCCAGCCATGCCTCGCGCACGCTCGCCGTCGCGGGGCTCGCCCACGCACTGCACGACGGCTACACCGACGTGATCTACGTCCTGCTCCCGGTGTGGCAGGCGGAGCTCGGTCTCGGCTACGGGCGTCTGGCGACTCTCCGCGGCCTCTACGCCGGCGCCATGGCCCTGTTGCAGATTCCCTCCGGGCGGCTGGCGGCGGCGCTCGGCGGACGCACCGTGCTGGGCGCGGGGACCGCGCTCGCCGCGCTCGGCTACGCGCTGGCCGGCGCCGCCGGGGGGATCGTCGGCCTGTCCGCGGCCCTCGCCGTCGCCGGAGCCGGAGGCAGCACCCAGCACCCCATCGGCTCCGGAGCGGTCTCGCGAGCGTACGGCCTCGCCGCGCGTGGGCCGCTCGGCGTCTACAACTTCAGCGGGGACCTCGGGAAGGCAGCGGTACCCGCCCTCATGTCGCTGGTCATCGCCGCCACCTCATGGCGGCACGCGCTCTGGGGGCTGTCCGGCCTCGGGCTGGTCGTCGCCGCCGCGGTTCTCCTCCTGATGCCGGCGGCGGATCCAGAGCCGGTCGAGGCTGCCGTGGCCCCGACCGTGCCCGACCGCCGTGAGGGCGCGGCGGGCTTCGGTCTGCTCCTGGCCATCGGTGTCCTCGACACGGCGGCCCGGATGGGGCTGCTCACCTTTCTTCCGTTCCTGCTCGAGGCGAAGGGGGCTTCGCTGGCCACGGTGGGGCTGGCGCTCGGGCTGGTCTTCCTCGGTGGCGCGGCGGGCAAGGCTGCCTGCGGGTGGCTCGGTGCGCGGCTGGGCCTGCTCCGGACCGTGCTGCTGACCGAGGGCGGGACCTCAGCGCTCATCCTCGCCGTGCTGGCCTTGCCGCTCTGGCCAGCACTCGCGGTCCTCCCGCTGCTGGGGACGATGCTCAACGGCACATCCTCGGTCCTGTACGGGACCGTCCCGGAGCTGAGGACCGGCGCCCGGGCCGAGAGCGCCTTCGCCGTGTTCTACACCGGCGTCATCGGGGCAGGAGCGGTCGCCCCGGTTGGCTTCGGGTACCTGGGCGACGCGACCGGAGCGGGCTGGGCGACCGTCGCCACGGCGGTGACGGCCCTGGCGACGCTCCCCCTGGCGCTGCTCCTCGCGCCCCGCCTCGCGGTGGCACGACGCCGCCCCGGCGCGCACTGAACGGCCGGCCCGTGCCGTTGCCTGGTCGCGGCTTGACGGCCGTCCCTCCGTGGGTCGAGATCCGCCGCCGGGGAGAGCACCCAGTGGAGGGTCACCGGTGCGTGCTTCCAGCTGCGTCCTGATCGTCTCCTTCGGCCTCACCGGCTGCTACAGCTACGGCCCCACGGGCTATCAGTCTCGTGACCCGGCGGCCGCCGAGCTTTCATCCGCGCCTCGTCACGCGTCGAGCATGGCGACACGCCGCGCGGGCGCCGCGAAGCTGTCTTCCGACGACCTGGAGGACCTCGGGGGCCCGGTGGTACCCGACGCCACCATGATCGCCATCTGGTGGGGCCAGGCCTCGCGCTTCCCGTCCGACGCGATGTCGGGGATGGACACCTTGCTCACGGGGCTGGACGGCTCGCGCTACCTCGCCGTCGTGGACCAGTACATGCGCCAGCAGTCCCGGGCGAAGTTCCTCGGCCACATCATGGAGACGTCGCCCTCACCGACGCACTCGCCTTCCACCGAGGAGATCGTCGCCAAGGTCTGCCAGGTCCTCGAGGACGCCAGGCAGGTCCCGAACCCCAACACGCTCTATCTGGTATTCACCGACGGGTTCCCCGAGCAGTCGGACTTCTGCGCCTGGCACGACAGTGGAAAATGCCCCGGTGGGCAGCGGATCCGCGTCGCCTACCTGCCGAACATGGCCAGCGCGCCGCAGTGCGACCCGGGAGACCTCTTCAGCTGCAACCAGTTCAGCGAGCCGACCCGGGCGCTGGCCAACGTCACGGCGCACGAGATCATCGAGATCATCACCGACCCCGACGGGAACGGCTGGCTGGACCGGTCCGGGGAGGAGATCTCCGACAAGTGCGTCTGGCGCTTCGGCAGCTGCACCACCCTGGGGAGCACCCGCTGGCAGCTGCAGAAGAACTGGTCCAACGCGGACCACGCCTGCGTGCAGGAGAAGGCGTCTCCGGCCCGGGTCGCCAGCGCGCGCTCCCGATAGCCCCTGGCCCGGGGGGTTGCCCCTTGGTCCCATGCGCTTGGGGGACGCCCGGGACGGCGTTCCTTGGCAGAGTGCAGGCATGAGACCCTGGGGCTCGCTCCTCGTCGCGGCGGTGGTCTGTGCCTGCGCAGGCTCTTCGAAGGAGGAGGCGAAAGCCCCGCCCGCACCGCCTCCGCAGCCCGCGCCAGTCACCGTTCAGCAGCCGGGTGCTGCACCGGTCGCTCCGGCCCCGCAGCCGGCCGCGGCCGCAGCGCCGCAGGCAGGTGCCGCCGCTGCAGCACCGGCCGCGGCCGCGGGCTCGACGCAGGGCGGGTTTGCTCCCGAGGCGCTCGAGTCGATCGCGTCCCCCATCGCGCTCTTCCCGGATCCTCTGCTCGGGCAGGTGCTCGAGGCGTCGACCCGTCCGAAGGAGGTCGCCGACGCCGACGCGTTCGTGAAGGCACACCCCAGCCTCAAGGGGAAGGACCTGGACACCGCGCTCAAGGACAAGCCCTGGGACGCGAGCGTGAAGGCGCTGGTGGCGCTGCCGGACGTGCTCAAGATGCTGAGCGAGCACCAGGACTGGGCGCGGGACATCGCCACGGCGTACCGGACGCAGAAGGACTCGCTGCTGTTCGCCGTGCAGCAGCTCCGCTCGCGGGCGATGGAGGCGGGGAACCTCAAGTCCTCGTCCCAGCAGACGGTGAAGGTGGAGCAGGGTGGCGCTGCGCCCGATGGAACCGCGACCACCATCATCCGCATCGAGCCGGCCCAGCCGCAGGTCGTCTACGTGCCGGTCTACAGCCCGACGGTGGTGTACGGGACATGGGCCTACCCGACGTATCCACCGCCGCCGGTGTATCCGCCCGGGTACGTGGCGGGAGCGGCCGCCATCAGCTTCAGCATCGGGTTCGCCATCGGCTCGAGCTACTGGCGCTATCCACCGTAT
>Ga0081540_1001435_pt1 | contig 20610 bp, 18 predicted proteins | sample TabmetS2T1R1_FD_71024 | JGI IMG/M metagenome (GOLD analysis project Ga0081540, IMG submission 71024) | Tabebuia heterophylla rhizosphere microbial communities from the University of Puerto Rico - S2T1R1 | ecosystem: Host-associated > Plants > Roots > Rhizosphere ... | reverse complement strand
CTCCTCGGAGAGCGTGTTCCATTCGCCGCACGCCTCGCACTTGCCCTGCCAGCGGTTATAGGCCGCGCCGCAGTTCTGGCAGACAAAGGAGAGGGAGGATTTGGCCATGTGCGATTCTACCGCTGTCACCGTCATTAGCGCGCGCACACGCGCCTGTCAGGACATTTCCTACGCGATGACGTGGATACACACGTTCTCATTCCCACGGCGCGTTTTCGCCCGGGTTGTGCAATTGCGTTGTCCCTCTCTTGAAGAGGGCGCAGGGAAAGCCGGGCGCCGACTGCGCCCGTAGCCCCGTGTGCAAAGAAAAGCACACGGGTTAGAACTACAGGTACAGCCAGGACATCCCGGCTTTCCCCGCGCAATGGTTTTACGGCTTATACGTGCTCTCCCCGGGGAAGCGGCCTTTCTTGCCCCCGTTGCCGGCATTGCTGCCGGCGTAGCGCCAGGGTCGCGGCGCCAGGACCACACGACTTCGCCGTCCGCTGCGAGCGTTCTCGTCCGGTGACGTGATCACCTGACGCCGCAGCGTCCACTGCATCCCAAGCCCAACGTATCGTGACGATCGCGAAACGTCCCTCAGGCGGGCTCGGATGTGCGGGGTTATGCACCTGATTTCCATTTCTGTAAAGCAGAATATTTCTTTCCGAGGGACTTGACACGATTCGGCAAAATCGAATTGATTTGCCCGTCGTGCCGAATGTGCAACACGGCTGCTGTCACGCGGGGAACCGCAAATTTCGTATCCGGACCGGAACGCAATTTCGATCCGTTGATTGCCTTGCATGGAGCGGATCTACCTCATGCTGGCGTGCGTGGGCATCGTCTTGTTGACGACGGCCATCGGCATTGCGTCGCCGCCTTTGGACGGGGCCCATCAGCCGGACCGCGTACCGCTGTTGCTGCGTACGATCCCGCGCTAGAGCGGCTCGTGCGCGATGCGCGCCCGCAATTCATGATCGCCAACTCATCCGACACCTTGCGCCGAAACCAGATGGCGCTTCACAGGGTGGACGAAGAGCGGCTTTGCGGCCGGACGTGATGCGACGTGGACGAGGATGGGAGCAGGGTCGCCGAGCGCTTCCTTCTCGCGAACCAGGCCGGCCATGACCGTGCGCATCTTGAGAAGCTCCTGCGCCACGAAGGTGCAGTCCTGGTCACGGGTTATCTGGTCACGCATGATCGCTTCGGCTTCCATCATGCTGACCCTCAGGGCCTTGATTACTTTACGGATTTCGTTGACGCGATTGTCCATGTCGGCCTCCATTCAGGGGAGGGATCATAAGAACAAATAGTGAACATAAAGTCAAGACAGTCAAGATGATCTTCGGATCAGCTTCGCCAATTTCCGCAACCGCCACTGCTGATCCGTCGGCACCGAATGAATGGGCCAGGGAACGATCGAGCGTGCGGCTGATTGATCCTCGGAAAAAGGTGAGGAAGCCCGTCACCAGGGAAACGGAGGGAACATGCGCATTTCCGCGATCATCCTTTGCTTTGCGGCATTCTCCGCAATCAATGGCGGCGCGCTTGCACAACACGCCGGAACACAGCGGGAGCAATCGGCCTGCTCGCGCGACGCCTCCCGCTTCTGTCGCAAGGACCTCGGCAATGATGGCGCAGTTCAGCAATGCCTTCAGATGAGGCGCGCCAGCCTTAGCGCCGGTTGCAAGAAGGTGTTCGAGAGCCACGGCATGTGAAGGCTGCACATTCACCGACAAACCAGCACCGGGGTTTTCGCGTAGGTCAGTACCTTGTTTGTCACACTGCCAAGCAGCAGCGTGGAAAGTCCGCTGCGCCCATGCCATGACATAACGATAAGGTTACAGCCTTTGTCCTCGGCCGCTGCGACGATGGCTTGATCGGGCGGAACGTTCTCCACTTGAATTGTCTCGCAGGTGACGCCTGCCTCCCTGGCAGCAATTTCCGCGCGGTCCAACACGCTCGCAAAGTCGCCTGTGACTGCAAGAAGCGGCTCCACAACGTAGATAATGGAAACCTTGGCCCCAACGGATTTCGCCAACGCCAGGCCGTGCGTTACGCCACGCTCCGCTAGCTCCGATCCATCTGTCGGAATGAGAATGTGTTGGTACATGCTTCACCTTCGGATTGTCTGGACGCTGCTTTCCGAAGGTAGGCTGAGCCTGCGTTTGGGATGCAGTTTGAGATAAATCAATTTCTCGACCGAGCAATCTGCGGTCTAGCAGGTCTCCGGCTCGCGGCGCCTGGATTTGACCATTGCGCGGTTCTCCGCGTTACGGGCAGACCAGTACCGGGATCTTCGCCTGCGTCAGCACCTTGTTGGTCACACTGCCGACTAGAAGCGCGGAAAGGCCGCCGCGCCCGTGCGATGACATCACAATGAGATCGCAGCCTTTGTCCTGCGCCGCTGCAGTAATGGCTTGATGGGGTTGTTCGTTCTCCACTTGAACGGTCTCGCAGGAAACTGCGGCCTCCTTGGCCCGATTCGCCGCGCGATCCAACGCACTCGTAGCCTCTTCCTTGCGCAATTCCGCATAGCTTGCGATTGTTTCGCGGAGCCGTCCTGTCATTTCTGAAAATGGTTCCAAAACGAAGATGACGGACACCTTGGCTCCAACGGATTTCGCCAACGCCAACCCATGCGCCATCCCGCGCTCCGCCAGCTCCGACCCATCCGTCGGAATGAGAATGTGCCGGTACATGCTTCACCTCCCGATTATCTGGACGTATCGCCGCCTACCGAAGGCAAGCTGGCCGGCGTTGCGGATTCAGTCTTGAGATAAATCAATGGCCTTGGCGCTGTTGAAGTCTGCGCCTGACCCTTTACGAGAGTCGCCGCAGCGCAGAGCGCCCGAGACCAAATGGGTGCGTTCGCCGTTCAGCCGGGGGCACCAAGGAGCCAATAGGTCAGTTGCGCTGCCGTGTTTCACTTCACTTTCAGCCAACCCGCGAAGGCCATATAATGAGGTTCATTCAGACCAATTAATTGCTTGTCACTAATGGGAGGGATGCATGCGAAAGTCCCTGTTCTCCTTCATCGCACTGGGTATCGGCCTATCGGCGCCACAGGCGCTGGTCGCGCAAAGCCAAAACGATGTCGATCAGCAGCTCGGCAGCGTTCACTTCCAGACCTCCTGCAACGACGTGGCCCAGCGCCGTTTCGATCGCGCGATGCGCTACCAGCACTCCTACTGGTACGTCAACGCCAAGGAAATCTTCGAGGAGGCCATCAAGGCCGATCCAACATGCGCCATGGCCTATTGGGGCATCGCGCTCACCTACATGGACAATCCGCACAATGCGATTCCGAAGCCAAATCTGGCGCCGGGTCTGGCCGCCATCACGAAAGCCAAGGAAATGGGAGCGGCGAGCGAGCGCGAACGCGATTACATCGACGCGCTGATGGTGATGTATGCCGATTACGACAACGTCCCGCATGTGCAGCGCATGCGCATGTTGCGTGATGCCCAGGCGCGCGTCGCGGCAAAATATCCTGACGACGACGAAGCCCAGATCGCCTACGCCATCACGCTCAATACGTCGGCGGATCTGAACGACAAGACCTATGCGCAGCAGATCAAGGGCGCCGCCATCCTGGAGCCGATTTCCAAACGGCTGCCGCTGCATCCGGGCGTGACGCATTATCTGATCCATCTCTACGACTATCCGGCGCTGGCGCAAAAGGGGCTCGATGCCGCCAACCGCTATGCCAAGATCGCACCGGCTGCGCCGCACGCCCAGCATATGCCGTCCCACATCTACACCCGCGTCGGCTACTGGAAGGAATCGATCGACTCCAACGCGGCTTCCGTGAAAGCCGCGATGGCCGAAAAGTCGGTCGGCAATTACCTGCACGCGCAGGACTACATGGTCTATGCCCACCTGCAGCTTGGCCAGGACAAGCAGGCGCGCGCCGTGATCGACGACATGATCAAGGAGACCGATTTTAAGGCGACGGTCGCGGCCGCGGACTACGCACTGGCGGCTTCGCCGGCGCGTTATGCGATCGACCGCAGCGACTGGGATGGTGCCTCGCAGCTACAGGTCAGGCCGAGCAACCTGAACTTTGCAATGGCAGTATCGCATTTCGCCCGTGCCCTCGGCGCCGCACGCTCCGGCAAACCGGAAGCCGCAAAGGCCGATGTCCAGAAGCTGGCAGAATTGCGCGACAAGCTGCGTGAGGCCAAGGACAACTATTGGTCGGGAATCGTCGAAGTCCAGCGTCAGGTCGCCGCTGCCTGGGTGCTCCACGCCGAGGGCAAGTATGACGAGGCACTTGCTGCCATGAGCGCTGCGGCGGATGCAGAGGACAAGACAGAGAAGCACGTGATCACGCCGGGCCCGCTGGCGCCGGCGCGCGAGCTTTACGGCTTCATGCTGCTCGATCGCGGCATGACCAAGGAGGCGTTTGCTGCGTTCGAGGCGACCAAGGCGAAGGAGCCGAACCGCTTGCACGGCTTTGCGGGGGCGGCGAAGGCGGCTGAAACCCTCGGTGACAAGGAAGCGGCGCGGCAGAACTATCAGCAGCTCGTAACGCTGACGGCGAACGCCGATTCAGAGTGGCCCGAGGTGGCGGCCGCGAAGAAGTATCTCGCCAGCAACTGACGGGGAATAACAACGGTGGCGCGATGAGAAGGGCAGCCGGTATCGCGGTCGCGGCGATCTCGCTGGGAAGCGCACTGGCGGCATCGCTGTTATGGCTCTATCTGCCTCGGCATGCCGCCGCGACGGCGGCCATTCCGGTATGGCACGAGGTGGCCTGGCCCTTCCCGGTTGACCCATGGGGCAAGGGAAAGTCGTTCCGATGCAAGGCCGCGGACTGCGGGGTGGAAGTGACGCTTTACCTGCGTGCCAAGATCGGTTTGTGCAATTGCACGACTGGTGTCGCCGATGACGACGATGTCGATCGCATGGGAGATACCGTTCTGCTCGGCGAGGTCTCTCCACTCGGTTCCGGCCGTCCAATCAGCGTCGCGTGGATGAAAGGCCGCAGCCGCGCCTACAAGCTCAATTCGGGTGGTCCGTCCGGCAAGACCGTCCTATCGGTTGTCTACAACGAACGTTGCGACATGATCGCCGCGACCGCCTTGTTTGGCCGCGACCGGCCCCCCGAGACCATCGAGCGCAGCGTGATCGAGTTTCTGAGCGGCAGCACAGCGATGCGCTGGGCTGAAATCACACTCGGCCTTTGACTGATGGTGCTGATCCCAACGGGCAGGGCCGTTGTGGCTATGCCCTGCCGGGCTCGTCCAGCGCCTTCAGCGCGTCGGCAGCGCTGATGATCGCATCCCGAATTTTGAGGAAGTACTCCGCATCGACCCGCGAGGCGAGCCAGTCGAGTTCGCCGGTATGACCGTTTTCATTCACCTTGCGCACCACGCCTTCGCTGATCAGCGCGTCGAGGCAGCGCCGGACGTTGGAGCGCGGAAGTCCGAGATATCTGGAAATATCCGAGGCCGTCCGTGGCGGAGCGCCCAGCTCGTCGCTCATGCGGATCATCATCGCGATCAGCACCTCTTCAAACACCGCGCCTAGATGCTTGCGCGGGTAACCGCTGCGCATCGCCACGAAGCACGCCACCAGCAATCTGCCGATTATCGCCGATTGCTTGTGGCGCTTCGCCAATGCCGCATCTGAATTCCTTGAAATTTCCCCGGCCATTTTCGCCACCGTTGTTCTTGCTTGCGACTGGGTGTTTAACGAGCGCATGCGTCGGTTGCAAAGGGGAGCTGGAGCGATACGTGCCCTACGTCGGATCGCACAGGCGTTTGAAAATGAGACGGCCTTTGCGGCTGGTGTGATCTGTCTCGGGCTTTTGCCTGTCACATTGTTGCTGGCAGCCCTCTTCCTTAGGTGAGCGCCGGGCGCTGCCGTGACAGACGCCCCGGTCGGCGGGCCGAGATGCGGCAAATGGCCGAGGGGGCGGGCAATCAATTTGAGGTCAGGACCAATCGGCGCGCGCCGCCGCCGCCCGAAGGCGGCTCGGCCGAGGGCTGCTCATCGCCCGCCAATGAACTGGATCGGCACAGACGCGACTAATCGCGTGAAGGAGCCGGAAAATGACGGTTAGAACATGTTTGATGGGGCTGCTTGTGGTCGGCGGTATCGCTGCCGGCAGCATCGGCGCGGCCGCCGCGCAGGGGGCGGCTCCGGCCGCGGGTTCAACGCTCAAAGAGGAATATACAAAGAAATCGCCGGACGGCTCGGTAGCGATCGAGCAATATCTGAACAAGGAGACGGACGAGTGGAAATTTACGTTCTGGGTGCGCCGGCAGGGCACATTCGCGCAGCTTGATCCGGAGCCGGCCGACTATCCCGCGGGATTTGTCTTCAGCAGCGATCTGAAATGGATCGTTCGCGGACAAAAGACCGGCTCGGGCGAATCGACGATGTATCTGTACCGCCTCACGCCGCAGGGCTATGTGCGCGCGAACAAGGAGCCGCTCGGCGACCTGGCGTGGGCCTATATGAAGACCCGGCCCGACTGGCGAAAGATCGTGAAGGCGCCGGAGTATCACGAGAACGCGTATCTGCTGAAGGGACTTGAAGAGAACTATCGCGAGCTCGGCGATTGGCCGGCGAACCGCTATGTTCTGATCGGCCTGTCGGGCCAGGCCGACGTCAAGGGCCGCAAGCACAGCCAGACCAGCGTGGTGAACGGCTGGCACTGCCGATACGATCTGCAAACCGGCAAGTTCGACGTGCCGGCGGTTTTTTCCGCTAACAATGCGAAGGCTCTCGTGCCCGAGTAGCCCGGAGGCTTCTGATCATCGCAAGTGGTGAGTCGATCGCCTAGATGCCTTCGGCGCTGAAGAAGCCGCAGACGACGTTCGGGCACAGTCAATTTCGACTACATCGAACATCGCGATCCGACATTTCGCAAGCCAAACGCATGCACTCGGATCCGCACCACGCGCTGGCTTACGTGATGGCCGCATCCAGCGTGCAGGTGGGATAAACCCGCGACGCGCGCTTCCGCACGAAAGGGGTCAAATTTTGACGAGGCCGGTGGCGCGCGCCGACTCACGCCTTCTTCAATGTCATGTTGCTGACGCATTCTCTGTCTTAACCCCTGACAACTAAAACACTGCGCGGAGACCCCGTCGGTCCCGCAACGGTTCCGTCGCCAGGATTGGCACGAATCCGCAATAAATTGGCGCGAGTTCGCAACGCTTCCGCGTTCGCTTGACGCAATTTTGCGGCATCGGGAACCGAACGATCACAGAAAAAATCAGTCAGGAGTTATGATGGTGTTCGGTTCGAGCGCCGCCATGTGCGGCGCCGTGATTGCGCTTTGCGTTTCTGTTACCGCTGCTCGAAGCGATGGAGTCCATTCAAGCGATGTCGTCAATGCGGCTTCCGGGGATGCGATCGTCGGCGCAGCATCCACGTACAATCCGTTCAAACCCGGATGGCGGGAAGGCGGCCCGAGCACCGCTTCCGGCGAGCGCTATGATCCCTCCGCCTGGGCGGCTGCCATCAAGACGACGTTGCGCGAGAAATTTGGCGGGGTGCTCTATGGCGCGAGACCGAAGTTTGCCCTCGTCGAAGCGATCGGCAAGAAGGTCATCGTCAAGATCAATGACGTCGGACCGCTGACGCCCGGCCGCATCATTGACCTGAACGAGCGGACGATGCGCTTTTTCGATCCAAGCCTGGAACTCGGGGTAATTTCCCAGGTAACAGTCAGGCCGCTGTTCGGTGACTACTGGATCCCCGGTCCGGTTAGCTAAAAATCGCACGCAAGAGAGGTGGAGCGCGGTCTTCCCGGACAACGGGAACGCCCCGCTCGCCGCTGATCTTTCGGGGCATCAGACCCGCAAACAAGCGGTTCGCCGATCGGCCTGGGAATGCTAGCCTTGATGGGACCTGGAAGGAGACGACCCATGGCTCGCCATCCCGATTTCGTGCCTCAAGGCGTAATTCCCGCGGTGCTGCTGCCGTTTCATGATGACTTGTCGATCGACGAGACAAGCTTCCGGGCACACTTGCGGGACGTTGCCGCGGTAGGCGGGCTCTCGGCGATTACAGTCAATGCGCACTCCACCGAGGTCGCCTCGTGCACGCGCGATGAGCAGCGCCGCGTCATGGAGATTGCCGGCGAGGAAGTCGGCAACACCTTGCCGATCATCCACGGCGTGTGGGCCGACGGAAGCCTCGAGGGGGCGCGCATCGCGCGGCAGGCGCAAGCGGGCGGAGCTTCAGCGCTGCTGGTGTTCCCGCCGGCGCCGTTTGCGCTCGGCCAGTCGCCGGAAATGGTGCTGGCCCATTTCAAGACCATCAGCGATGCGTGCGATTTGCCCATCATCGTGTTTCAGTATCCGCTGGCGACGGGACAGGGCTATCCGGCGGCGACGCTGGAGCGGCTATTTGACGAGGTGCCCGCGATCCGCGCGATCAAGGACTGGACGCCGCTGGTGCCTCAGCATGAGAACCAGATTCGCACGTTGCAAAATCGCAAGCGTCCGATCCACGTGTTGTCGACCAACAGTGCGTGGCTGCTGAGTTCGCTTGTGCTCGGCTGCCACGGCTTGCTGTCCGGCAGCGGCAGCGTCATCGCCGACTTGCAGGCGAGGCTGTTTCGCGCCGTACAGTCCAACGATCTGGCGGAGGCGCGTCGAATCAATGACCGGATTTATCCGCTCGCGCGGGTGTTCTACGCCGATCCGTTCGTCGACATGCACAATCGCATGAAAGAGGCGCTGGTGTTGCTTGGCAAGCTGCCACGCGCCGTTGTTCGTCCGCCGCTGGTCAAGATCGGAGCGCAGGAAATCGCGCGAATCCGCAGCGCGCTGCAAGAGGCGGGCCTGCTCGACACGAGCGCTGCGCGAGGGCGGGACGCCGCCTAGCCGTTCTGTCATTGCAGCAGTAACGCTGTCGTGAGCGACAGTGAAATCAATCACTATCGCCGCCTCCCTCCGTGGTATATTTACCCGTTTTTTTGGGAGGAGCTCGTATGAGTTTCACAAGGATTTTTCCAGGTTTGTTGTTTTTGCTTTGGGGCGCGACGGTTCAGGCGCAGCAGGCCGCCCCGGCGGCGCCACCGCCGCCCACACCCGTCGCATTTGACGCCGCGCTGCTGAAGGCGGCAAACGACCTGCTCTCGAAAGCGAACCTCGAGGGCGCGCCCGACAAGGTAACGCTCGTCATCGATCCCCTGATCGACGGCGTCACCGGCGCGCAATCCAGTGCGACGCGCCTGGAGGAGAAGCGCGTCATCGAACTGATCAAGAGCAACTATCCACGCTTCCAGGTGGCCCGTTTCTCCTCCGAAGCTGTCGCGAAATCGCCGATCGTCCTGATCGGCACGTTCACGGCGATCAATAATGCGGGCGTGGCGGGTGGCGCGCGCGATGCCTATCGCATCTGCCTTGCGCTGGCCGATCTCAAGACCAAGACGATCATTTCCAAGGGCGTCGCGCGCGCACTCCCCGAGGGCATCGACCCGACGCCGACGGCCTTCTTTGCGGACAGCCCGATCTTCGTCAAGGATGCTTCGATCGACTCTTATATCAAGAGCTGTCAGGGCACCAAGGTCGGCGACACCATCGATCAAGCCTATGCCGATCGCATACTGGTGGCTTCGCTTGTCAACGACGGCATCGAGGCTTACGACGCGGGGCGATATCGCGATGCGCTCGACGTCTATCAAAGTGCGCTGAAGACGCCGGGCGGTGAGCAACTGCGCGTTCTCAACGGCATCTATCTCGCCAATTTCAAGCTTCGCCGCAGCAAGCCTGCGATGGAAGCGTTCGGAAAACTGGTCGATTACGGCTTCAAGGGCGACCGGCTTGCAGTGAAATTCCTGTTCAAGCCCGGCTCGACCCAATTCAATACCGATTCGAAGGTCAGGGCGCCCTACAGCGCCTGGCTGGAAAAGATCGCCGAGCGAACCGCGGCAAACAAGGGCTGCCTCGAGGTCGTCGGCCATACCAGTGCAACCGGTCTTGCGGCCATGAACGACCGCCTTTCCGCTCTGCGAGCGGACTACATCAAGGACCAGCTCGAGGACAAGGACCGCTCCTTGCGCGGGCGACTGATTGCAGCCGGAAAAGGGTCGCGGGAAATGATCGTCGGGACGGGCAGGGATGATGCCAGCGACGCGCTCGACCGGCGCGCAGAGTTCAAGGTCGTCAAATGCTCGACCTGACCTGCTGACTGTTTGCGCAAGAGCTTCCCGGAAGACGGTGCGAAGCGTTTTTTCGGGAAGCGTGCGCTAGTTGCCGAGGGTCCGTGCAACCCGGAAGCCGATGTCATCGTGACGCGCAGTGGCATCGGCTTTGGCGCGAACCGCTGGACGCAGCGATGCTTCGCCGCTGAACCAGTCGCCGCCGCGCACCGAGTGTGTCGAGCAGGCGGCGGCCGGGTGAGCCGCACCGTCGGCTCTCGCCATCGCGTAATCCCCGTAATAGCAATCCTCGGTCCATTCCCAGACATTGCCGATGAGGTCGTGGAGCCCGAATGCATTTGGCGCGAGCGAGCCGACAGGAGCAGTGAACGGATAACCGTCACGGCAGCTCATGTAGGGCGCGTCGGCCGGCAGAGCCGCTGCTTTTGCTGATTGATCGGCGCCATTGGCGAATTTGCAGATCTCGGCGGGATCATTGCCAAAACCGAAGCGCGACGTCGTGCCTGCCCGCGCGGCGTATTCAAATTCCGCCTCGGTCAGCAGTCGATACGGCTTGCCGGTGGTTTGCGAGAGCCAGGCGACATAGGCCTTGGCATCGGTCCAGCTCACGCATACCGCCGGGTGGTTTCCCTCCTGGACATAGCCGGGATTGAGGAAGGAGCGATTGGCGCGATCCTGCGGATTGTTCTGCTCGAAGGTGAAACAGTGGTCGCCGGCCTTGTAGCCGGACTTGGTGACAAAGTCGGCGAACTGATCCCGGGTCACTTCAAAGCGGCCGATCGCAAGCATCTGTTTGACGAGGACCTTGTGCTGAGGGCCTTCGTTTGCGGCCGCATGGCCATTGTCGATGTCGGCGCGGTTCGACCCAACCAGAACTTCGCCGGCGGGCACGACCACCATATCCGGACAATTCTGGCATTCCCTGAACACGTCCTTGGATGTTAGCGAGCATTCCTCCGCCTGCGACAGCGTCTGCGCCGCTCGCGAGGACATCGATTCAGGGCGCGCGGAGGTGCCGGCGCACACCGTCGATACGGCCGGTCGGTCGATTTTGGGTTCCTTGCCATCCTTGCTGGTTTCGATCACGACTCCGGCCAGTCGCGCGGCTTCCTTGATCGCCGCCTGCGCGGCCGCCTTTTCCGTGGCCGCCCTTTCCGCAGCCGCCCTTTCCGCAGACTTGGCTCGCTCGGCCGCCGCGGCCTGTTCGGCGGCGATCCTGGCATCCTGTGCAGCCTTGTCCTGTGCAGCCTTGGCCTGTGCTGCGATTCTCTCGCGCTCGGCATTTGCAGCCTTGGCGTCGTCCATGGCCTTTTTTTGCGAGGCCAGACGGTCCGCTTCGTCGGCGGCCTTTGCCGCGATCAGCTTGTCGCGCTGCGCCTTGGCAAGATCGTTGTAGAATCCCGACGGGTATTTGCTGATGAAGGCGTCCCAGGCTGAGATGACGTTGATCTGCCGGGCGAGTTCGTAATCGTCCTTGGCGACCTTCTCGGTGTCGACGACGGGCGGTGGTGCCGGCACCAGTGCGACGTCGTCGCCGCCGAGCGAGCCGTAGATGAACGGTTCCTGCCGGTTTCGGGTCAGCTTGAGGACATCGTCACGCACGAAGCCGAACGCCTTGCGCAGATCGAGGCCGGGCCGCGGCAGGTACTTCAACAGTGCCGCGGTGAACGGACTGTTCGCGTCGTCGCCGTCAGTCGCGGTCGAGCCGGCCTTGGCGGCGAAGGCTATCAGCGTATTCGGATTGACCGGTTCGACCTTGGCAAGTCCGCGCCCGACCGCGCGAGTGGCGACGACACGCCGCATGGCCTGGCGAAACGGATTATCGCGGCATGCATCGAGAATAACGAGCCGAAGCTGCCTGGCAGGCTCAATGACCGTCAGCACGCGTTCAAGCGTCAACGCCTCGTCGAACGCATCGATGTCGCGCTCAAGGACCGCGTCGACCGGGATGAGATAGTTGACGCCGTCGATTTCCATGCCATGTCCCGCGTAGTAGACAATGGCGACGTCGGCGTCGCGGGCCTCGTCAGAGAAATCGCGCAGGGTGCGCCGCATGTCGCCGATGCCGAGGTTGCGCCTCGACTGGACGACGTCGAAACCTGCGTTCTTGAACATCGCCGACATGGCGTCGGCGTCCCTTGCCGGGTTCGCAAGCGGCGGGACTTTCTGATAGGCGGAATTGCCAATCACGAGCGCGATCCGCTTCTCGGCGAACGCAGGCGCGCTGAAAATCCAGATCGACAAGGCGGCCAGGACGACGGCGGAGGCGGCGCGGAACATGGGTTGGACCCGGAAAGGGCCAATCATATCATGAGGCTGCCGTCGTTTGACAGTGACCGTGGTCACAATCGGAACCCGTCCGGCCCCGTTTATGACGCTACTTCGCGATCCTCGCCGGTCAGTAGTTGAGGCGCACGAGCACGTCGTTGATCGCAAAGGGTCCCGCAGCCGCGGCGTCGCAGGTGCCGCTTCGTGTAAAGATGCAGGCATCGCCCTTGTTGCCCATGCTCGCGCAACTGCGCCGTGAGAAGTCCGCCGGAAGGTCGCTCGCCGCGTCCGGTGGGGCGATGATGCGGTTGAACGCCGGCTGGTGCTGCTTCGCCAGGAGCGGAAGGCGCCCCTTGGCGACGGGGTCCTTGGGGTGAAGCACGTACAAGGGCGCGCCGCCGACCAATCGTTCGCGTCCTGGCAGGTACTGGAAATCCGTGATGTAGAGTGCCAGACCACAAAATTGTGGATCGGTCCGCAATTCCGTTGCCAGCCGCGCGGTGCCGGTGCCGCGCGTCCAGTTGTCCTGCATCGGCTGCGTCGCTTGCGCCAGTCCCAGCGAGACCAGCACCCAACCCCCGGCGACCACTGGCAGCGCCCAGCGGCGCAACGCGGGTTTGTCGCGCATCATCTGGCCCCAATCGGCCGAACCAAGCGCCGCGGCGATGATGAGCAGGACAACCGACAGGAATATGAAGCGGTATTCCTTGTGGGCGATCACGCTGTGAAAGGCGAGGTTCACGACCGCCGCGACGATCAGCAGCGGAGCGTGCCGCCAGCCACGCCAGAGTGCGCACAGCAGCAGCACGACCGCGCCCGACCAGATGATCCAGAGCAAATGGACGTAGGCGAATGTCGAGGCCACGCCGAATTCGGATGCCCGGTCATACAGCAGGTTCTGTTTGATGTTGAGGATCAGCCATTGAAACGGCATGACGCCGTGTGCGGCATCGACCATGGCGGCCAGCAGCAGAACGGCAATCCCCCCGGCGACCAGCGGGATCGCCTTTCGCCACTGCCCCCAGCATGCGCCGAGCGCGATGACGGCCATGGCGGGCGCGTACTGAAAGCGCCAGACAAAGGCCAGCGCGAGCAGGGCGCCGCCAATAACAATGCGCTTCTGCGAGGGGGCGCCTGTCAACAGCAAGGCGGCCGGAACGATCAGCGCCGTGGCCAGCGGCTCGCTTAGCGTATGCGGCGCGAAATAGACGAGTTCAAACCAGATGGCGGCGGCAAGCGCTGCAATGATCGCATGCATTCGCGAGATCCGCGCCCCGAAAAACCAGGCGCTGATGACGATCGACAGCGACGCAATCGCGACAACCAGGCGCGGCACGATGAAAGCGCCTGCACCACCAGGTGCAAGCCAGTCGCCGAGCAAGACCGGCCCCGCGAACAAGGCAGGCAGGAATGAGCTGCGAATGCCGTCGCGCCACTCCCAGGTGACGATCCCGTCGCGGCCAAGCATACGCCAGGCCGGCTCCAGATACTGGAAGATCTCGTCGGGATGCTCGACATTGGGCCAGAAAGCGAGCGGCAGTCGAATGGCCAGAGCCAGCAACACCAATACAGCGAGCGGATGCGGCCAGCCGGTGGATGTTCTTTCCTGCACCGCAAGGTCAGGCGAAACGTCGCTCGTTGTCGTCATTTCCGCCGGCCGTAGGTCAGGAGGATGGCACCCTGTGGTTCGGCAAATTCATACCCTGCTAACCTTTAAGGATGGGTGACCGGGAGTACCGCCTCGCGGCACTGGGACCGCCGGCTGCGGCCCTTGGCTGACGTCGGTGGCGGTGCGGACCAATGTCAGCTCTTGGCTCCGACCTGATACTCGCGGGCCTTGGCCGAAGCCAGGGTGGTCCCAAGCCGCTCTCTGTTGATTTAGATCAATGAACAGGGTGGCACTTCGGCTTCTGTCGCCAGGTGATTGAGCCTTGGAATAGCAACTCGTTGCTCCGAAAGGACATCCCATGCATCCGGCAATCACGGCTATAGCGGCGACCGCTCTATTGTTGACGCCTGTTTCCGATACCGTCCCGAAGCTCAACGTCGAAGCTACCTGTAAAGATACGGCAGAGGCCGACAAGGCCATGGGTGTCGTTTTGGACCAAAGTTTCGCTAAATGCATGAGCGATGAGAGCGCGGCCCGTCAACAACTGGAGCCTGTTTGGACTTCGTATTCGCCGGCCGTCAGAGCGCAATGCGAGGGTGAAGCGACAAACGCCGGCGAAGCAAGCTACGTCGATCTGCTGACCTGTCTCCAGATGACGAATGGATCAGTTTCAGCATCGACAAACAGTTTGAGGATTGCGAGAAAAAAGAAGCCCGCGAACTAGGGCATGTACCCATAAATCGAGCATCGTCCGGGGTGGCGAGGTCCGCAGTGCCCTCAAGAACAGACATCGACGGTGCCCGAGTGAACGTCCGCCAAGGGCCACAACGAGACATGCCGCCCTCGATTGCGCAATCATTCCGGTGGCAGCCGACTGGTTTGGCCGCCGGTCGAGCGATATTCAATCGCGAGATCTGGAGGGCGCTGGGGGCTTCAATTTCCCGCCATCCCGCTGCATCTGCAGCACCAACATCTGCATCATCTCGCTAAGACTCTGCTCTTGCCTTTTCTTCTCTTCTTCGACGTTGCGCTTGAACGAATCTAGAGCAGAAATCCGTTGTTGAAGCTTGGCAATTTCCTCACCTCGATCCTTTCCGCTAGTGCTCAAGTCGACAACTTGCTTCTGGAGAGAGGCGCGTTCGTTTTCAAATAGTTCTCTTTGGGATCTTATCATAGCCAAGGCTCGATCATATTGCGTTTGTTTCAGCACTTCGTTTTGTGCTTCGACTGCCTTCATCTGAGATTCCAGGGCCTTCGTCTGCAGATCGTACAGTTTTATTCCGACCGTCAAGACCACTGGAATGCCGAGTATTACGCCCACATCTCGAACTAACGCGGCTATCGAGCTCACACGACTCAATACAGGTTCGGCGGGCATGATATGTCTCCATCGATTGAGACAATCGAGATGTCCAATCAAAAGGATTCCGGACTTCTCGGCGCGTTGGTCTTTGGATCCAAGTAAGTATTCTCACGCAACAGCGCGAAAAAGCCCAGACACAGGGCTAGGGCGGCTATGAGCAGTCGCGAACAAGGATTTACCTCCTTCGCAGCTTGGCCTTCCTGCGTACAAGCCTGCCACGTCAAGGCCATGGGCACTGTGAACCGGATCACATCGCAGAACGAAAGACGCTGCCTTCTCTTGACCCGCGAGGTCCGTTCCGGGTCATTTGCAGAACATTCCGGGGTTGGGGCCGCGTGTCCGCTTTACCCTCGAAAGCGGACACCCCGGGTTTATGAGTACACGCCCTAGATCGGTCGCGCGCGAACAGGCGCGCATGCGGACAGGAGGCTGCGCAGGTGGTCGCAATGCCGGCACTGCTATTTCGTGAACCGCGGCCGTGGGGGTGCCGGTGTCGGCGTTGGGGCCGCCGGTTGAAGGTTGAATGTCAGCCAGACGTTCCAGCCGGCTGGCCGGTTTTCGTTGGCGAACTCGCCGTACGCCTTCAGGTTCAGATATCCCTGCATGTCTCCGACCGGAAAAATATAGCCGACCTGCGGGCCGACGCCGAGCACCCGTGACCTGAAGCAGCCGACGCGATCGCCGGAGCCGCTGTCGCAGCCGAGCTGCTGATAGGCGTAACCGACAAGGCCGACCTGCCACTGCTTGGTCAGGAATTGCGACGCGCCCCAGTCGAAGTGCATGTCGACGCCACTTTGATATTGCGTGGACGGGTTGACGAAGTTGTAGGTGAAGCCGAGCACACCCGAAAATTCATGTCCGGTCTGCGGGTTGAAATAAGTGTAGCCGCCGCCAGCGTCGATTGCCCAATGCCCGAGCCCTAGATTTGCAAGACGGTCCGACTGATAGGCGCCCACCGGGATATCGCCCGTGATGTAGGTCATGTAGTTGTGAACACCGGCATTCCAGCGCAGCGCGAACTGCGGGATCAGATCACCAAATGCAATGATCGAACTGTCAACGCTGTCGAACCGCGAGAAGGGAAGGACTCCGCCGCCCGGTCCCGTCACCGTTCCCACCAGCGATCCGGCCAGCGACGTCGAGTTGGACCCATAGATCGCCAGCAGGGAGGCTTGAGCCTGCCCGCCCAGTACGGGTGTCGCAAAGGTGTAGGTCCCGGCTACGATGCCAAGATCGACATTCGCATTGACGTTGGCGTTCACATTGACGGTCAGATTAGCGGGAATGCGACCGATGGTGATATCGCGCGCCCGGGCCACATCGGCACCGGCGGACACCGAGGTGTGATAATAGACCGAGGTCACCGACCACCCCGGGGCCTGCTGGGGGGCGGCGGCGAGGCTGCCAAAAAAACCGGGTATCCAGAAGCTGATGCCGCCTTCATCGGCGGCCGCTCGGTCGGAAAGTACGAGTGAAGCGATAACTGCCGTGGCGCTCAGCCGCAAAACCAATCCGGCAGTCGACACTGATTTCCTGCTCTTCATCGACGCGCCTCCGCTGTCTCTGCGGTCTGCTTTACAATCAAAGAGTCGTCCGGCTGCGTCACGTCCGGAGTTGAGCCGATGCTACCACAGCGTGATTTATCGGAATCGCGATTTTCTGCTAATGCGTAATTTGCTGGAGAGTGTGCTCCGCATGCCACAAATTCCCGATGGGCGGTTTATCGGCTTCATTGGTCCATGGCGGACATTGCGGCGACCCCAGCGCTGCCTTCTGCTCTTGGCACAAAGTGGACGTCAGCGTCGCGCAAGTGGCCCTGTCAAAGCGGCTTGGTGATCCGCTAGGATAAGTGCTGGCGGGGCGGGGAAGCCATGAGGCGGCGGCAATTTCTCTCTCTTTTCGGTGGCGCGGTGGGTGCATGGCCGGCCCTGGTACGTGCACAACAGGCGGCGAAGCTGCCGACAGTCGGTATACTGGGCTCGAGCGCCCGCGGCCTGGAGCCCCTGGATTGCGGCTTTCCGCCAGCGGCTGCGCGAACTCGGCTGGATCGAAGGCCGCACGGTGGCGCTGGAGGCGCGTTGGGCGGAGGGCAACACCGAGCGCTTCGAGGCGATTGCGGCGGAATTCGTCCGGCTTAAAGTCGATGTCATCGTGACGTCGGGCGCCGGAGTCCCCGCGGCGAAGCGGATGACATCGGCCACTTCGATCGTTTTCATGCTGGCGCCGGATCCGGTCGCACGGGACTTGTCGCAAGCCTTGCCCGGCCGGGCGGCAACGTCACCGGCCTGTCGAATCAGTCGCGCGATCTTGCAGGCAAACGGCTGGAATTATTGCGCGAGGTCATTCCCGAACTGCGCAGCCTTGCGGTGCTGGTCAATATTGCCAACGCCCCCGGCGGAGGTGCGGAGTTGGCGGCGGTCAAGGCAGCGGCGCGGACGCTGAACCTCGAGATCATCGCTCTCGAAGTGCAGCAGGCCGCGGAAGTCGAGCCCGCGCTCAAAACGCTGGGCGACAAGGCAGGCGCAGTCTATGTCGTGCAGGCCCCGCTCTTTATTGCGATGCGGGACGTCATCAGCGCCGCGACGCTGAGCGCACGATTGCCGACAATGAATGCCGCCCGGGAGTTTGTCGAGGCGGGAGGCCTGATGTCGTATGGCGCAAACTTCCCCGACATCTTTCGCCGCGCCGCCGACTATGTCGACAAGATCCTCAAGGGCGCGAAGCCGGGCGACCTGCCCATCGAGCAGCCGACCAAGTTCGATCTTGTCCTCAACCAGACGACCGCGAAGACGCTCGGCCTTCGCCTGCCGGCGACGCGGATCGCTCGCGCCGACGAGGTGATCGAATAGAGCCGTTGTCGTCCCCGGAACGCATGCGTCCGCTTTTGGACCGAAGCGGACATATCATGGGCTTTAAGCCGACGCGGTCTTCGTGCCCGAAGCCATTTGATTCGCCCGGTCACCGTAGTCACATATCAATGTCACAATTCTTAACGCCTGCTCCGGTTCCAATTTGTCTGACCAATTGAGTGCAAACGCAGTTCGGGGCTGTTGTTGCCGATCAGTTACATGTGATTGGAAAATCTAGCAACTCTTCGCCCTTCGCACAGTTTTTCACCGAAATGCACACTTATGATCCACGTGGTGCACGCGGTGCACATTGCGCATCCTCCTCGGTCTGGTGCCCAATCGACGATGTCGTCGCGGCTGATTCGGTTGCATAGTCAACTTCAGTGCACCGCGTTCAGCTAGGCCGGGGAAATTGGGAGCTGCAGCATGTACAACGACTCTCTGTTCAATGCGTTCGCTAGGTCCTTTGAGGCCCGTAGCGAAGTCGACATGTCAATGACAGAGTATCTCGAGTCGTGTCGAGGCGATCCGATGCGATATGCGAATGCCGCCGAGCGCCTGCTGGCGGCGATCGGCGAACCTCAGATGATCGATACGGCCAAGGACGCCCGCCTTGGCCGTATTTTTTTCAACAGGACCATGCGGATCTATCCAGCGTTCTCCGGCTTCCACGGCATGGAGGACACGATCGAGAGGATCGTCGGGTTCTTCCGCCACGCCGCCCAGGGGCTGGAGGAGCGCAAGCAAATTCTTTATCTGCTCGGCCCGGTCGGGGGCGGCAAATCCTCGCTCGCCGAGCGGCTGAAGTCGTTGATGGAAGTTCATCCGATCTACATTCTGAAGGCGGGGGACGAACTCAGTCCGGTGTTCGAAAGCCCGCTCAGCCTGTTTGATCCCGAGACCTTCGGACCGATGCTCGAGGAAAAGTACGGCATTCCGCGCCGTCGCCTGACCGGTTTGATGAGCCCGTGGTGCTACAAGCGGCTGGAAGCCTTCGGCGGCGATATCTCGCGATTCCGGGTGGCGAGAATCCAGCCTTCGCGGCTGCGTCAGATCGGCATTGCGAAGACCGAGCCGGGCGACGAAAACAACCAGGATATCTCCTCGCTGGTCGGCAAGGTCGACATCCGAAAGCTGGAGACGTTCGCCCAGAATGATCCGGACGCCTACAGCTATTCCGGCGGTCTCAACCGTGCCAACCAGGGCGTGCTCGAATTCGTCGAGATGTTCAAGGCACCGATCAAGATGCTGCATCCGCTGCTCACCGCGACGCAGGAGGGCAACTATATCGGCACCGAGAATATCGGCGCGATTCCGTTCACCGGCATCATCCTGGCGCATTCGAACGAAGCCGAATGGCAGAGCTTCAAGGCCAACAAGAACAACGAAGCGTTCATCGACAGAATCTGCGTCATCAAGGTGCCGTATTGCCTTCGTGTGACCGAGGAGCAGAAGATCTACACCAAGCTTATCCAGGGGTCGGAGCTCGCTTCCGCGCCCTGCGCGCCGGCGACGCTGGAGACGCTCGCGCGGTTTTCGGTCATGACGCGTCTGCGCAAGCACGACAATTCGACCGTGTTTGCGAAGATGCGGGTCTATGACGGCGAAAGCCTCAAGGAGTCCGACCCGAAGGCGCGCAGCGTGCAGGAATACAAGGACGCCGCCGGCGTCGACGAGGGCATGGACGGCGCCTCCACGCGCTTTGCGTTCAAGGTGCTGGCAGCGACCTACAACCACGACACTACCGAGATCGGCGCGGATGCCGTCCATCTGATGTATGTCCTGGAGCAGGCGATCCGGCGCGAGCAACTGCATGAGGAAGTCGAGAAGCGCTATCTGGAGTACATCAAGGCCGAGCTGGCGCCGCGTTATGCGGAATTCATCGGCAACGAAATCCAGAAGGCTTATCTGGAGTCCTATTCGGACTACGGCCAGAACCTGTTCGATCGCTACGTCGACTATGCCGACGCGTGGATCGAGGATCAGGACTTCAAGGACCCCGACACCGGGCAATTGATGAACCGCGAACTTCTCAATCAGGAGCTGACCAAGATCGAGAAGCCCGCCGGCATCGCCAATCCCAAGGACTTCCGCAACGAGGTCGTCAAATTCTCGTTGCGCTCACGGGCGCAGAACGGCGGAAAGAACCCGACCTGGACCAGCTATGAGAAGATCCGGGAAGTGATCGAGAAGCGGATATTCTCGCAAGTGGAGGACCTGCTGCCGGTCATTTCGTTCGGCTCGAAGAAGGATGGCGACACCGAAAAGAAGCATGGAGAGTTCGTCCAGCGCATGGTGGAGCGTGGCTACACGGAGCGTCAGGTTCGCCGGCTCGTCGAGTGGTACATGCGCGTGAAGCAGGCCGGCTGAAGCCGATGTGAAGGTGGCCATGCATATCGTCGACAGGCGC